>OIXY01000386.1_pt1 | contig 10980 bp, 7 predicted proteins | sample 1588051 | NCBI WGS metagenome assembly OIXY01 (sample SAMN03283247) | human gut metagenome | biome: human-associated habitat; material: feces | host: Homo sapiens | place: Peru | collected 2012 | reverse complement strand
AATTGTACGATTGAGCAAGTATCAACTTGCGATTGAGTACAATTAGTGCGCGTGAGCGCACACGTTAATAAGGGCAGTTGTGCAACAACTGAAGTTTTCATGAACAACGCTATTTGAGTTGTTCATGAAATACTTTAGCTAAAAGTTATCTATTTAAAAGTAGCGTCTTCCCCCGCGGACGTGCGTTTATAAATCTATATAATAGGAAGAAAACTGTTGTAAAACGAAGTTTTATTTTGCTATAATGCAATTATGTTTTCACGTTATTTTAAGTTTTGTTTTGCGACCGTTGTTCTGGCCGTTGCTACTGTTTTTTTTGGGTGCAAGAATGATTTGATTCCGTCGCCGGAGATTGATAAGATTATTGATTCCGGCGGAACAAGCATTAATGAGGCCGTTAAGCCTCCTGCAGGTTTGACGGCTTCACACGGCGGTTATAAAAGCGTTACTCTTTCCTGGAATGCCGCCGCCAATGCTGTGCGCTACAATATTTACGGTGCTGCTAATCCTTTTGAAACATTCGTAAAAGTCGGTGAAACAAAAGATGCTTCTTCTTCTATTGAACTAGATGAAGTGGCCGGCGCCGTGCGTTATTATTATGTAAAATCTATTGACTATAAGGGTGGCGAATCTTTTGCGAGTAGTACTGTAAAAGGTTCAACGATGGCTACTCCTTCAATTACAATGATTGAGTCCAGTTCTGACGGAACGCAGGCAACTGTAAGCTGGTGGATGTCCAACTGCGATTCAACAACATATTCAGATTCTGTAAAGTACAAGGTACGGTGTTTTCTTGAAGACGGAAAATCTGTAGATGAAACGACCTGCGACGGGACTGTGTCTTCTGTTGTGTTTAAAGGCCTTTCTCCCAAAACAAAATATTTGTATGACGTAGGCGCGTATATTCCGGTTAATGCTGCTGAGGAAAACAAGTATGAGTGGAGTGACAGAATTGACTCTGAAACCGCGCGCAAACTTATTCCGGATGCGGCAAAAGAATTTACTGCTACACATGGAACTTTGTACACTAAGGTTGAACTTTCTTGGTTGCTTCCTGATTTTGTTGATGCAAAAGTTTCATCTTCTTTATTCAACCGCAATCCCGTTTACTTTACTATTGAACGCAAAGAAAAAGATTCTGTTTCGCAGGAATGGACTTGTATTGTTCCATATATTGGAAGCTGTTTAACAAGTGCAGAAAAAATTCCGGGTGGAATTGTTTTTGACTGCGCATCCCTTTCTTCTGAAAATGTTAATGTTAAACTCGAAGCGGGTACTCTTGAAAATGCAGAAACGAGTGAAACCTACACGGGTTATATTCCGGGTACGAAAATTTATTATTGCGACACTTCGGCTGTGGCTGGCGTTAAGTATGAGTACAGGATTATTTCTTTTACTGACGATTCCAAAAATGCCGTTTCTTCTGAAAACTCGCGCTCTGTTTGTGAAGGCTGGTCTTTGAGTACGCCTTCTTTTGAAACAAGTGCCGTGTATGAAAAGGCAGATGATGGTTCAACTTTGCATTCTGCTGTTAAGGTTGAATACAAATTTGACTTTGACACACTTGGTCTAGATGAAACTTACGGATATGTCATTACATCACAGCGCACTCCTCTTTCTGCGGATGAAGCGGCGGGCGAAGAAGTGTTTGAAGGTTATTGGACAGATGAGGCTTCTGTGAATAGCGCGGCCAAAACTTTTGCTTTTGATGCGACAGATGAAGCGGCCAATAGTTTGCTGGAAGGTTACTATAAGTTTAAGGCCTATGTTGTTCCGGCCGGAATGAATTCTGTTCCTGCAGGTGAAGACGAGTATTTTGCCCGCGCCGAAGCGTTCGGTGTTGTAACTGTTGTTCATGATTCGGCAAACCTTCCTTCTGTTACAGGATTTTCTGTAGAAGACGGTTACAGTGACAAGTTTAAGATCAAGTGGGATTACAACTCAAATTACGATTATGTTCTTAAGTGGATTCCGTATGAAGGAGAGACAGCTCTTGCAGAAGAAAGTCTTGCTCTTTCAAAAGAGGAACTTAATGCACTTGCAGCGAAATCTTCTGACGGTTCTGTTACTTACGAACATGCGGCTTTGAGCGGAGACAGGCGCAAATATATGCTTGAAGCTTCTGCCGGATTCAGCATTACAAAAAAAGCAGATTCTGTTTCTGAAACTCTGGGTACGGCAGTTCCTTACTGCACACAATATTTTTATGACAAGATTGTAGTTTCGTGGAAGACTGTTCAGCTTGCAAAGTCTGATGCTGCTGATTTTACCGTGAACGCTTACTACAAAGATGATGAAACAAAAACTCCTGTTGTTGATTTTGCTGGCGGTAACGGAGCGGTTGTTTTTGATGAGACAGCAGGCATTTATACCTGTACGCTTGAAAATCCTGCCGGTTATAACGATGTGCTCAGGTCTGGAAAGACAATTCTTTTTGCCGTGACTGCAGCGTCTTCAAAAACTTCTGACACGACAGAAGCGGTTTTTGCAACAGCAACACTTGGTCCGGCTCTTGTTAACGCAAGAGTTGCAGCTCCTTCTTCTGAAGAGATTGTGCTTGAGTGGAATGCCGTTAAGGGAGCCGCCGGTTATATAATAAGACGCGCGCTGTATTCTGACGGAACAGCCGCCGCAGTGGACAAGGCAGATACTTATTTTTATGACTGTGAAAAATGTGTGCTTACAGTTGGCGGCGAGAGTGTAGATGAAGCGCGCGCGACAGTAAGCAAAACAGAAGCTGACGGCGCAACAGTTTATTCTCTTTGCGACAAATATGCAGCAGTCAGTGACAGCACAAATCCTTACCAGAAGAATCAGGCGCGTATTGCCTGGGGACTGCCGTTCGGTTATGCGGTTATTCCTGTTGCGGCAGAAAGCGACTTTTCGTTTACAGACGGTTTTGTTCTTGATGCGTCCTCTAAGGTAGATTACTGCACAAAAACTGACGAAGCCGGCGAGGTTACATCAACTGCACTTACTGACGTTAAGGGCGCATGTTTTGGATATGCACTTAACCTAAAGGCTCAGAAAGCAGAACAGGGAGATAGTCAGCGCGTAGACTGGGAACTTCCTTATTTGTCTGCTTCCGGAATTGAACAAAAAGTCCCGAGTCTGTACAGACGCGAAGTTTTGGAAAACGCAAGCTTTGGTTCATGGGAAAGAATTGCGGCCGTTACGGTTCCTTTAAAGGCGGACTCTGTTTATGCAACATATCGTGTTCCTGAAGCCGACCTCAAAAAAGCATTTGAATATGCGGTAAATTACAATCCGGGAACAGCGGAATTCAAAAAAGAATTTGTAGATTACTGCGAAAACAAAAAAGAAGAAAACGGCGGTCGCTACACTTACCCAGACGGTGTTGAATGCGAAAGTGAATTTAAGGGTTATCTTTTGTACGATGACAATTATTCGGTTGCATATGCCGCAGAGACAGATTCTTCAAAGCCGGAATATTATGCAGAGCGTGTTACAATAGGCAACTGGAATAAAAATGCACGCGCACTTGGGCCGGACACTTATACAGTAAGCATACTGAACAACAATCTTGGCAGCGAATGGATTCCTGTTCTGACATTCAATGCAGCAGACTTTAGTGCAACACCAGCAGCCGACGACATAGGATTTTCTTTGACAGAAGGAAACCTTGAAGCACGTTTGTACCCGAAAGCAATCGCAGAGGGAACTGCACAAACAACGGAAGGAGCACTGAAAGTCCTGAGAGACGCGCGGCATTATTACAGAATAACACTTAACCGGGGAGAGCACAGCGCAGATGTAAACAACGGTGTGTATGCGTACAGGCAGATTACCGCGGAGGAATTGGTACGCGCTGCAACACTGGCGATGGCGGTGGGAATGAAGAATACCGGAGCTGCGTGGAAAGTAAAAGCATTTGGAGGAACAACAACTTCTGTATCAGATGGAGTAACAATTGCTTCTTCGGGTGGAGTGGGATACGGAAAAGAAAAATATTTTGTTCATACTATTTCTTTTGAAAATGCAACTCCGTTGCTTGTAACGCAATCAGGTAAGTCTGCTTCTTTCCTTTCTATAATCGGAAATGTAACTGGTGAAACGTGGAAAAATGGAAAAGCTGGGGGTGAAAAATATTACCCTGCGGAATACATGAATTATGGTTCTACAAAGGTAAGTGTTTCTTCGGGTACCGAGTTCGGCGGACTATATTCTGCTGACTTAAAGTTCTTCTGGCTTAACAAAGAAGAAACACCAAGATATACAGAAAGCGAGGGGTACAAAGGAATAAAAGTAACTTATCCAAGCGGCGCACAGGAGGTAGTATTCGGAAACATAACACCTCTGCCGTTTATAGATGATGACTTTAAAATAGATACTACCGACTGGCAGTAGTTTAATTATCGTTTTTAATTAACTACCGTTAGTTATATAACGACCGATAGTTAGTATAAAAAGATGCCCGCGAGGGAGGACTTCGCAGACCGAAATGATTTGACTTTTAGCGCCGCGAAGCGGCATAGAATGGTTTCTATGCAAAAGTCACATCAAGATAATTACAATAAAGTATGAGCCCATACTTTATTGTAAAAACCGGTTTTGGGCTGCGAATGTACGACCAGGAGGGCCAGTTTTGTAAACCAACTGCTTCTTAACGAATGACAGTTTGTAAAGAGATATTTGTTAACGACCGTTAGTTATTTTAACTACCGCTCGTATGGAGAATATATGAAAAAAAGAAAATGTGTGGTTATGTTGGTTGCGACTGTAGTAATGCTAACGACCGGTTGTTCAGACTTTTTTCAGGGAAAAATCTCAATGGACAACACAAAAAATACCGGCACGCTGGAAGACCTGCTTACCCCCGCGCGCGAAGTAACTGAACTTGCCGCCCCGCAACAGATGTTTGTGTCAAAGTCCATGTACGCCGGAAAAATCGCCGTAAGCTGGAGCAAAGTAGAAAACGCCACATCGTACAGAATAGAGCGTGCCGTTGTAACGAGCGACAGTGAAGGCAAAATAACTGTTCCGGAAGAAAGCGACTATGAGTCCCTGCAGAAATTTGTATACGCAACAACATACACAGACACAATAATACAAAACCCTTCATATTCAAACAAAGAATATGAAAACGTATACTTCTACCGCGTCTGTGCAGAAAACATTGCAAAAGGACTGGAGTCACCGTACCTTGCGTGCTCTGACACAGAAGGAGCAGACGGCGCCGGAAAGCTGTTCGGTGTTCCGAGTGGAGTAGAAGCAGACAAAGGAAAGTCAACAGAATCTATAAATGTAAAATGGAATGCAGTCGAAGGAGCTGTAAGTTACGTAATTTACCGCGGAACAAATGCAGACGGAACCGGCATGGAAAAAATCGGCGAAGTATTGGGAAGCGTACAGAAATTCAGCAACAGCATAAGTGAGAGCGATCAGGGAAGGGAATTTTTCTACAAAGTTTGCGCGCAGAATTATTACGGAAACGTATCTGCGTTCAGCTCAATAGGAATGGGATATTCTTTAAAAGAAGGTGCGCCTGCTGCTCCGTCTGGTGTTTGCATTGACAACGGTTTGGGAACAAGCGTTTCTTCTGTAACAATAAAATGGGAAGAAGTTGCAGGAACAGAAAAAACGACAATTTCATACAATTTGTACAGAACAAGTTCCGAAGATTCTTCTTATACTCTGGTTAAAAAAATTACAGATGCAGCGGCAACGACTTACACTGACAGGAGCATAAAACCCGGTCTTATTTACTGGTATTATGTTCAGGCTGTATCAACTCCCAGTGACGGAACAGAAGGTGAAGTTCTGAAAAGTCCGTTCAGTTCAAGCGGAGCAGATTCAGAGAGTCCGGCTAAGGCATACCTTTTGAGTGCGCCTGAAAACGTTGGTGTTGATGAAAGTGAAGATTCAACTTCGCTGATTCTTTCGTGGGATGCAGCTTTGGGCAGTGAAGACAATTCGTATGTTTACAAAATATATGCGTCTGATTTGCTTAATAGTGAATATGCTTTGATTTTGTCTGGGATAACCGGAACTTCATCTGTTGTTGAAAAGCATAATTTTTATAAAGTGTCTACGGTGAATGAGCTTGGTGTTGATACCGAAAGTGCACTGAGTGAAGCAGCCGCTCCTGTTCCCCAGGCACCGGCTGCGGCTGAAGGTTCAAGAACGGCAAATCTTTCTGCAGAGGCGGCGGCAGTTTGGACGGCAAATGCAAACGGCGTTTACCCTGTTCGTGTGTCGTGGACTAAACCCGCCGCCGATTTTCCGGCTGGATATCTGGTGTACCGTTCTACTAAAAAAGATTCCGGTTTCAGAAAGCTTACTGAGTCGCCTGTTACCGGTTTGAGTTATATTGATTCAAATGAAACTGCGCGTGCCGGTTCTTACTATTACTACCGGGTTGTTTCTGTTAACGAACTGGGACAGGGAAAGAATTATGCAGACACGGACGGATACGGTGCTCTTACGGCAGACCAGTGGTTCCGCGAGTATAATAAAACCGTGCGCAATTCCCAGAGTAAACTTACATACATGCATAAACCGAATGATATGGATAAACTTGGTACGGAAACTGTTAACGGCGATATTAAAGGTACTCTTTATTATAACGCCAAGGTTGCGGGAATGGGTGCCTATATTACCATGAAGTATGAGAATTATGCAGATTTTTATATTATGGGAGAAAAAGATTTGGGTGAGTATTTTATCTGCACGGGAAATACCGATACAACTTCGAATATGAGCGCCAACGGTAATATGCTTGGTACTGTTGTGTGCACTGGTATGTATCCAGGTTCGGTTAAGTACGACGGGCTTTTGATTAAGGGAGGCGCTGCAGGAGGCGGTGCGTATGCGGTTACGACAAAGGATATGAGCGGCAATGTAATTATACCGGAAACAAATGTAGACTGGCAGGTAGGCGAGGAGAAATAAATTTTTGTGCGGGAAGATAATTCAGGTAGATAAGTGCCAGCGGAGGTAAAACTGCTCCCAGTCGCCTGGTAAATCACGAAACCGGCCAATAATGGCCTTGATGTGACTTTTGCGGTGAAACCATAGAATGTCGCTTCGCGACGCTAAAAGTCAAATCATTTTGTGCTTTCCCGTGCTCCTTCGCGCAGTTTTACTTTCGTTAAGATTTATCTTTGTAGAAGCATCTTTCCGTACAGATATGTTATTTACAAATATAGATGTGGTAAAAAAATTGTAGAAGAACGATACATTTAGAGACATGTGTGTTAGTAATTAGTAAAAAAAGTACGTTCTTCTACGTGTTTGTTAGTGAAATTTAATATGCGTAATATATGAGGTTTTTATGGAAGAAATGAATGTTGGGTATGAGAGACGGGTTCAGCTTGGACGCGTTAAGAAAGTTTTTTTGATTGTAATGGCAGTGGCGGCTTTGTTTGCGTCTTCGTGGCTTTTGCTTGGGTGTTATGAGCCTTCTCCTTTGTACGGAAGCTGGGCTGATAACAGCGGAAACAAGATTTCTTTTATCAATGACGGAACTTTTGTTGCAAAGATTAAGTCCGTTACGGGAACAGCGGTTTCTTATGAAGGAGATTATTCCGTTATAGACAATGTACTTGTATTCAGCGTGAAGGATCCTAGTTATACGGTTACAACTGAATGGGATATTCGCGGTGCCATGCTTTATCTTGAATGGCTGGGCAGTGACAAACAAACTGTGTCGCTTACCCTGTATCATACTGCCAGGTAGGTTGCGTTTATGCTGAGTTTTTCTTTTCTTTCTGAACATAGGCGCGGTGTTTTGCTGGCGCTGGTATGTGTTTTTTCTGTTTGTTTTCTTTCGGCGCAGGAAAGTGAATCTGAAAGCCCCGAACTGAATCCGCGTACAGGGTTTCCTGAGATTGTGGAAAAGCCGTTTGTTATGTTCAATGAAGGTGTGTCTTTTGCACAGATTACGCGCGTGGAATTGATTGAAGACAGGAGCAATTTTGTTCGCCAGAATTATCTTGCGGGTGCTTATTTTGGGATTCAGACTGAAAATATGATGCCTGTAAACAGTATGGTCAGAATTGCGGCTTATTATCCTTTTTACCATACTTTTAACGGAATGCAGCAGTTTCCCAAACAGACAATTTTGTATGCGTTCGATTTGTTTGCTGGACCGATTATTCAGGCAGATATGTGGAAGTATGTAAGGCTGAATTTTGCCGGCGGTCTTCACTATATGTACCAGCTTACAGATGAATATCATATGCATTATCTGGGACTGGGCGCACTTGTGGGATGTGAGCTTCCTGTTGCGCGCAGGTGGACTGTTTTGCTTAACGGGACTTTTACGCTGGATTATCCGAATCTTGGCGAAAACAGGATTGTGCAGCCGTTCGCGTATGCATGGCAGTATCAGCTGGAACTTGGAGTGCGGTACAGCAGGCGCGGTGAAAACAAGTATTCGTACATTCATTCGCGCTTGAGACGCTAACAGCCACGTGTGTACAGGAAGGTGCGCGTGGTAAGACGCAGTTTGTTTAGATAAGAGCAGCGCAGGTTAAAATGCTCCCAGTCGTCCGCCGAAATCGTAAACCGGTTTTTCAACAAAGTATGGACTCATATTTTGTTGAAATTACTTGACGTGATTTTTGCGTAGAAACCATTGTATGTCGCTTCGCGACGGCAAAAAATCAAGTCATTTCCGATTTCTGCGTCCTCCTTCGCGCATTTTAACTTTCCTATAAATTGAACGATTGAGCAAGTTTCAACTTGCGATTGAGTTCAATTAGTGCGCGTGAGCGCACACGTAAATAAGACAGTTGCGCAGCAACTGAAGTTTTCAGAACAACTCTATATGAGTTGTCCTGAAATACTTTTGCTAAGTATTATCTCTTTAAAAATCGCGTCTTCCCTCACGGACGTTGCGTTAAAAAGTTTGAGGAGCGCGTGACGTACCATTATGATTTTATGGGCGACAGGCTGAATAGCGGAAAGTTCTGTGCGATTGTGCAGGGAATCGAGTTCGTGATGAACGGAGCGAACCAAAAGATGTGCGGCAGTTGGAGAAAATCGGAAATATTAAGGATATATAGACATGACGGAATATATAGTTCATCCTTTTGAGCCATTTTTTAGGGCGGATTCAAAAATATTGATTGTAGGAAGCCTGCCGTCCGTAAAGTCGCGGGAAAATGGTTTTTATTACGGACATCCGCAGAACCGTTTCTGGAAAATGCTGGCGATGATTTTTTCTGAAGAAACGCCATTATTAATAGAAGAAAAACAGCGCTTTTTGGAAAAACACAAAATTTCCGTGTACGATTCAATCAGGGAATGTACGATTTGCGGCTCATCGGACAGTTCGATAAGTAATGTTATACCTTCTGACATTGAAAAAATTGTGTCCGCCTGTAAAATTACAAAAATTCTTGCAAACGGCAAAACCGCCGCTAAATATTTTCTAAAATATCAGGATGAAAAACTGTGTTCCATGCTGAAAACTCTTCCTTCCACAAGTCCTGCAAATGCCGTTTATTCAATTCAAAAACTTGTTGAAATTTGGGGAAAGGAGTTTTAAAAGTTTTTACGTAAAATTATTCCTGGAACCAGTTTTCAACCCTTAAAAAAGAGCGTTCCGCCGTTTCCTCAAAGTCTGCCGTGTTGCGCGTTACTAAAACCATTCCGTTTGCGATTGCTGTTGCCGCAATCTGGGTATCGCAGTAGGGAAGGGTTTTGCCTTCTTTTGCACATTGGCCGGAAAGATGTCCGCAAATTTCTGCCGCAAAACCATCGTAAGGAATTATTTCTATATTGTTCCTTAAATTTTCCACAAAATTTGCAATTGAGTTTTTGCGTTTTCCTTCTGGCATTTTTTCAGCACCGTAAACGAGTTCCTGAAATGATGTTGCGCTGATTGCACACATATTTTTTCTTGCCTCATATAAGGCGAGTACGTTTTGATTCGGATATTCTTTTGTGAATTCCGAAACAATGTTTGTGTCAAGAAGATAAACTTTGTTCATTTTTTCTCCATGAGAAAGTCTAAGAAAATTTGCAACGCAAACTTTTAAAGTTGTAAATAAAATTATTCTTCAAAAATAACCCTGTTTGGATCCTGATAAACTTTCGGCCGAAGAGGAATTCCTTCATCGTTCAAAACATTGGCATATTCTTTGCGCCATTTGGAAAGCCAGCTTATTTCAGTTGACGAATTCTTTTTTTCGTATTCTTCATAGCTTATAATTACCGCAACAGGTTTATCGTAGCGTGTAAGTTCTACAGGTTCGCCTCTTTCCGCGATTTTTACAAAATTAGAAAGGTTGTTTCTTGCTGCGTAAATTGAAGTTCTGCACATAGACACCTCCAAGATATTTTATATAAGAAATAATAGCATGTAAAAAATTATATAGTCAACATTAAAAATGTTAGCCAACATAGAGGCAAAAGATGATGAATAAAGCGGATTGCAATGCGTGAGGGTATGGAAGCCCTTTAGTCGACCGCAGGCGCAAAGCGGCGAGGACGATGAGCGGTTAGCGAAGGCTGGAACACCCGACGGCGAAGCCGGCACGCCCGGAATCTTTGGTTTTTGACTTTTCTGAATGTAAAGTGCTTTGAGTGTGGCAAAATTTGCACGGAACGTGTTTTGGGATTATAATGGAAGTATCTGTGTTTTTTTGATGAATGAAAATTTTTGAAAACACAATGGAGGCAGTTATGAAAAAATCTCTGGTTTCTTTTGGAGCGCTTGCTTTGGTTGGAATGGCTGGAGCGGCTGGTTTTGCGGAGGAATATCCTGACGCTCAGAAAACGTTGCCCGGTTCAATGGGATGGATGCAGGGATTTCCGCCTGCGCAGGAAAAAACACTGCATGCTTCTGACGGTTCTTTTTTTGAATTTCCGGCTCTGCGCTACAGCGTAAATCATATGAGGGAATTTTTTCCGACACGCAATGTTTCTTCTGGAAGCGGCAAAAAATATTCGTTAAAGCAAAAACTTGACCCTAAAATTGACAGCGTTACTTTTACTACGTGGGATTCTGGC
>OIXY01000383.1_pt1 | contig 11001 bp, 22 predicted proteins | sample 1588051 | NCBI WGS metagenome assembly OIXY01 (sample SAMN03283247) | human gut metagenome | biome: human-associated habitat; material: feces | host: Homo sapiens | place: Peru | collected 2012 | reverse complement strand
GATTTCAATACGGCTGACACTCTCAATACTTTACTGCTCAATTGTATGTTTGCATATGGCCAACTGAAAGAGGGGGAGATGTATGATGTTGATTTCGACCATCAATTCATAGAGACTGAGGAGTATGATGCAAAGCCTACATACAAGAAGTTCCTTGGTTATCGCCCTGGCGTGGCGGTTATTGGCAACTTGATTGTTGGCATAGAGAATAGCGATGGCAACACAAATGTTCGTTTCCATCAGAAGGACACGTTGAAGAGATTCTTTGAGAGATTTGAACAGAACGGGATCACTATCAATCGTTTCAGAGCTGATTGTGGATCATGTTCCGAGGAAATCGTAGAAGAAGTAGAGGAACACTGCAAATCCTTCCATATCCGCGCAAACCGCTGCAGTTCGCTCTACAATGACATCTTTGCTCTCAGAGGCTGGAAGACAGAGGAAATCAATGGCATTTTTGGATAACGCCTACAACTTATGGGTATGATACTGCGTATTGTCTCAAGTCGCATTGTGTGGTAAGGGGATATTGTAGGCAGAAGTGGGTGCTTCAGCCTCAATTTATCTGATAATTCAGTAATGAGAGAACGTGTACACGCAAGTAGGACGACGAAGGGCTTAGTTGCGGATTTGAGGAAAAAATCACACGCTGCTTTAGCAATACATATTCGCTGAGTAGTTACATCCACGACACTTTGTGTTAAAATACCATATAAGTAAGTAACTAATTATGTGTTTTTGTACGAAAAGCAGTATCTTTGCAGCGGAACAATACGTTATAACGAAATGAAATCACCAGAGCAGATAAACAAGATAGCAGCAGTTGTACTGTATATATTGCAGCACTTCAAGGACGGTGTGGATTATATCAAGCTGTTCAAAATCATGTATTTTGCGCAACGTGAGTATTTGGCTACCTATGGTTTGACCATTGCCGAGGACACGTTTAAGGCACGTCAGTTAGGTCCCGTTCCATCGCTCACTTACAAAGTGGTGAAGATGGTAGAGAACGGCGACGAGTCGGCAGACCTCAAAGGTTTTACATCTTCTATTCGCGTGGACGAAAACCAAAGGGTTTATGCCACGGCGACACCGGACATGGATTATATAGCCGATATGGAAAAAGAGGAACTGGACAAGACGATAGCCCAATACGGTGGTGTTGACTCAAAGCGGCTTTCGGAGTTGTCGCACGATGATGCCTACAATGCAGTGTGCGAGCGAATGAAAGACGATCCACAGAAAGACGTGCTTACACTCATTGACATTGCACGTGCAGGCGGTGCGTCGGACGCAATGGTAAACCACATTCGCAAGGTGCAGATTATCAAGGAGTCAATGGCATGTTGATTGACGATGCTAAAGGGGCATTGGCGGCACTCAAAGCCGAGATGCAGGAAGACAGGCGCATAAAGTCGGGCACTGACCTCAACGTGGGCGATATTGTTTATCAGGACATGGATAGAAACGACGGTTTGGTACTCAACAAGGGCTACGATGACAGGTTGAAGTTTTTTGTTATAGTCGGCAAGAACTCAAAGGGCGATGCCATAGGGCTTTGCCTGATAAATTCGGATTTGGATTTTTACAAGAACGTTCCGGCTATGCAACGCTTTCAGTACATTTTGAAAGCCGCCGACTACAAAGGTGTATTGAAGAAAGACAGCCGTTTGGATTGTGCGCAGCTTTTCCCGATGAAAGCAAGAAAGAGTGTGGCGGTGAAAGCCGAGCGTGTCGGACACCTCACAGCAGATGACGAAGCAAAGGTTTTGCCGCTTGTTGCCTCATGCGGATTTATTGACGCACACATGAAAAAGGTTTACAGAATAGGGCATAAATAAAGATTTTCAACATTATTGGAATGGATGTTTAAACCCTTAATTCCGCAACACTATTATAAAACAAACTTTTTAAGTACCTGAGCAACAAAAAGTTGCCCAGGATTTTGCCATGTCGAAGAATTCACTTATCTTAGTGTTGCAAAAATAAACCCAAATCGGTCATTAGGATTTCTCTTTGCCGTACGACACAGAGAAATCCTAATGACCGATTTGGAATAAATGGCGCAAACCCGATAGACAAATACATAGCATTGCATCAGAAAAGACCATAACGCCGATAAACTTTTTGCTTACTATTCGCAGATTATCACATGGATTAAAAATACCTTCACCAAGTATCGCAAGGAGATGAAAGAATTGGATTGGGGCGAGATGTTCGACAGTTTCGGTAGCAAGGAGTTCAACCCTAATGCCCTTGAGAAAAAATTAGCCAACCAATGGAAGATGACGAGATAATGAAGAAATCGGGCATCTACCGCTATGTGTTAAGCAAAGACTTGCGCGACCTCTCCTTCCGCACATTCGACAAAAAACAAAAGCGTGAGGCATACGAACGTCAAAAAGGCATTTGCCCTTATTGCCACAAACACTTCGAACTCGAAGAAATGGAAGCCGACCACATTAAGCCGTGGAGCAAAGGTGGAACAACCATTGCAGACAACTGCCAAATGCTTTGCCGTGATTGCAACAGGACGAAAGGAAACAAATACTAAGTATTCTCAATGATTGCTGTCCGGTAAAATTTAAGCCAAAGCCACTTCCCCACTGCACACTGCTGCGGAGGCCAGAGACCTCCGCTACTGGTAGACGTATAGTTAGGGATGACAGATAAGGCTGGTAGAGTTCTCGTTCTGCGGATCATCTGCCAGCCTTTATCGTGCTCATAATCTGAGGATTGCGGCGATGCTGACAGATGTGGTAGATATTTTTCGCTAACAATGATTTTATCAGTCATCATATACATCAGAAACTGAAAAAGCCGCTGACTGTTGTCAGCGGCTTTTTTGTAAGTATAAACATAAGGATTGATTATCCGAAGTTGTCGTACATTATTTTGTTGCCGTTGATATTCAATGAGTTGCGCTTGTCGGGGGACGGAAATGCACGCAAAAGGCGTTTCGGTTCTACACCTGTAGACCATTTTGTTGACGTCAACGAAATGGTCTACAGGCTTGCGAGCCACTTCTTGCCCGACTTGGTATTGAGCCAGATGATTATGCCGGTTGCTATGACCGACAAAAAGAAAAATGCGAATGCAAGTAGTACCATAAGCATGTTTTTTAGTCTATTTGCTACAGCATATTGTTTCTGCGCATCCACTCCTTGCCTCGCTTTGTCATAGAGAACAAAATGAACAATACGCAAGGGATTCCAATTGCCATAAGACCGATATAATCTGCCATAACTATTCCTCCTTTTTATTCTTATTTTTATTCTTGTCTTCGCCTTTGTCACTAATGCGGATGCCTACATAGAGCGCACACATGGAAACAATAACACCAACCGAATACAAAGCAGTCTTGTTGGCTATATCGTTAAAGAAAGCCGTTAAGACTACTCCTGTAATAGTATATTTGGATACATCTATAAGATAATCTCCAAGTTTCTCATTCCATTTCATTTGAATATCTTCTAAAGGCTGTTAAGCCACTTCTTGCCCGACTTGGTATTGAGCCAGATGATTATTGCAACCACTACAGCGAGGAACGCTGCAAATGTAACTATAGCGTAGATCATATCCTTATTCAGTTGTTCAGTATTTCTTAATAACTCAATGTATACATATTGTAGTACGCTAAAAATACAATTTTTTGTTGTAATTATATACAACATTTTGTTGTAATTATATATTTGCACCTTTGCATGTTTCGCCTTCTCGCTTTCCCTGAGGGCGCAGCCTACTTCTCCACCATCCGCTCGTACACCTTGATGAGGCGTTCCTTCTCAGCGAGCAGAGCTTCGAGCGACTTGATGCGCTCAGCCAGCACAGCATCAGACTCCACAGACACGTTGCCATGCACGGATGCAGGGCTGAAGTCGCCGTTCGTCTCAACCTTAGCGTTAGTGGTTGAGGCTCCCTCGCCAGTTAACAGCCATCGTGCGTTGACATCTAACGCCGTTACTATTTTAGCTACCATATCGACTGAAGGCTTACTCCTTCGCTTATTGCCAAGATAGCTCGACATCGTCGTTGGCTCAACGGCAATTGCCTTTGCAAACGCCGCCTTATTTCCATCAAAACGCTCATTAACGAGCATTTCCATGCGGTCATTTATTGTCTCCATACCTATATCTTTTATTAAAATATATTAATTGTCGCTATATAGACGGCAATTTCCTTTGTTTCATAAAGGAGATTGACTATCTTTGCACCATAAAGTTACAAACAATAAATGAACTATACAATGAAAAAGGAAGAAAACCATCACGAAAAGTCGCTTCTCGGGCAGTTCTCAGAGCTTGCCCTTGGCGAGAGTCTGACGGTACCCGTCGGACGTTTGAGCTACGTGCGTAGCATCTGCACCACCTTCGGTATGCAGTGGGGAAAGAAGTTCACAACGAAAGTGAGCCGCGCCGAAGGAGTCGTAACGGCAACACGCACCGTATAGCGAAACATTTAACAGCAACATATAGTATTAACAACTAAAAACAACGCAACAATGACAAAGCACAAAGAAGAAGAATTAAAGGCAAAAGCCGAAGAGATAACCAAAGAGATAGCCACCGTCTTAGAAAGACATTCACCACAACCAGGAGTAGTATTCCTTGCCGCCCTATCAGCAAGTCTCAAACTACTTGCAGATGGGATGGAAAAAGGCGGCGGCCCATCAGCCGAGGAAACCATGAATAGATTTTTTGAATATACAGAGGCGTGCTTCGCCTGTTGCAACAAAAACAACGCATAACATGAGAAAGCAATATTACATCGACAGTCCGTTCTGGAGAAAGATAAACACCCGCACGGAAGCGCTCGGCGAGTTCCTCGCAGGCTTCAAGCACACGCTGGTAGAGTTCAACGACGAGCGCACGCCGCACATCACGAAAGAAGATCTGCTCGCCTTCATCGAGCTTCACGTCTCGCACATCAACGAGCACATAGGCAGAGGCCGCAAGCTGACGGTAAGGATGGACGAGTTCGTGGGCGACATAATATACAGCTTCGAGTTCGAGGGAAAGAGCGACGTTGTAGGCAATCTCCGGCTGAAGCCTGTACAGAAAACCATCGGCTGTGCCGACGATGTCGAAGGAAAGGAGGCGGAGAATGATTAATCTGAAATTAGACCGCAAGGAGTTCTTCGCAGTGATAGAAGGACTCGTGCGCAGCTCTCAGAGCGCACAGTACGTCTGGCGCGAGATAGTGTACAAGAGCATCTTCAACATGAACGCCGAAGACCTCGACTACCTCTGGTACTACCTACGCCGTGACATCCATCCGTGCTACTTCTACGATCACGACGGCACAACGGAGCCGCAACCAGGACACGACGACTTCGCGCACGCCCTCGCAGCAATGCACAGAGGCAACCGCTACACCGTGGCGTGCCAGGGTCCGAAACAGGCGAAGCAGCACAAGTACTTATGCTACAAGTACAACGGCGAGTACCGTCCGCTGCTGAACGTCGGAGTGACGTGCAAGCGCTTCCAGCCGTTCGACGCCGTGATACCGAAGGAATGGATAAGAGCAGTAGGACACAGAAGCGTGCCTGAGAACATCTACGTGCCTGACGACAAGAAGGCATGGTGGACGGAGCTCCCGGAATAGCAACCGCAAACGGCGTGAACGTTCAGAAACTTGCAGGTAGACGAACAATATACGCGAAAGACGCCTCGGAACGTAGCCCGGCTTGTTTGGCGGTCGCCGTACAACGTACAACGGAATGCTGGTGCGGACGCATGGCAGCGAAGGAAAACGTAACCACCGCACACTTTTAGTAAAACGCCACAAACCCAAAGAAACATGCGAAACTACAGAGACCTCACGCCGCATGAGGTGGAAAGACTCAAAGACGAGTATCCCATAACGGCAAACAGACACCTCTCCGCCCGCTACGGCGTCAGCATCGACGGCGTCAGCAAACTGGCAAAGAACCTTGGCTGGAAGAAAGACCGTTCATTGGTATGCACAGGCAGCGGCAGAGACCATACGCCGACATCAGAAGAGGAGGCGTGGATAGTGCAGCATTTCCCGAATACGCCAAACCCGGAGATTATGCAGCGCATCGACATCGCCGAAAGAACCCTCTACAGGATAGCCAGGAGGTACGGACTGAAGAAGGACAAGAGATACCTAAGCCGTATGCGCCGAGCCAATCTCAAGGAAGCCTCCCGAAAATGCAAGGAGCTCGGCGTCTACAAGGAGAATGCAGAGCGCGCCAAAATCATGTGGCAGAAAACAAAGGTGAAGCCTCGCGAAGAGTGGCCAGGCTACAAGCCCGGACTCAAGCCGTGGCAGCAGCCAGGAATGACACGGCGCAAATACGTGCAAGGCAGACAAAAGGCAGAGGAAACCATGAGGCATCAGCGCAAGATGGAACGCTTCCGTATCATATCCGGCGAAAAGCAGCAGACAAAACTCCGAATACGTACCAACATCACACGCAGAGCTTCGATACACAAGTACATGATGATAAAGGACTGCAACTATTTTGCGATAGAGGGCGAAGTGAACACTATATGCTACGACGAGCAGACACGGCGATCCATGAAGCGCGAAGCAACGGCAAGACGCCTCGGGCTGAAGGTGGAAGCAGCTGACGAATAGGAAGAAACAGAATAAAACGACTAAAAAACGACTAAAAAACGACTAAAAACATACAACCATGCAACAGAAAGAATTTGAAGAACTCACGGGATTACAAGTGACCCCTGAGGAATACTACGAAATAGAGCAGATATACAACACCGTAGACACCATCGACAAGAAGGAGTTCTGCGAACACTGGAAGCGAGGAAACTACATGTACCTCCTCGCACAGCTCGTAAAGAAGGTAAGAGACTACGAGAAGTGGGTGAATGATAACGAGAAGTGGGCGAAAGAACAGAGCGAAACGAAAAACGCCTGCATCCCGGTGCTGCTCGACAAGGCGGACTCCTACGGCGACTACAAGCTAAAGGAGGTAGCAATAAGTCTCGCAGGGGTAAGAAAAACGGCAAAACTATCCATAATGCACGACTACAAGCTCTGCGCAGACGAGAAGGAGTACCTCCTCGCCATGATCACCGCCGACGAAATGACACCAAGTATCGACAATACGGAAGATTAACGAACCAAACAAACAACGCAATATGAAACAAATAATAAGCAACTACAGATACTGGGTGCTCTTCGCACTCGCTTCTGTGATAATCATCGGACTCATCGTTGTGCCAAGCACTGACACGACCTTCGGCATGTACGCCGCAGTGATCTTCGGAAGCAAGGCCGCAGCCCTCGCAGCACTACTCGCCTTCTGCCACTACTATATGAAGTGGAAAGACGAGGGAAGTATATCGGAACTCACAGACTTAGAGGAGGAATAGATATGGAGAACCTGGAGAACAACGAGAGCGCCAACATAATAGAGCAGCTCGAAAGAATACGCACGGCGACCATCCTCGCCACGAAAGCGGTATATAACACGGCTGAGGCAAGCGAGTACATGGGCATAAAGATAGGCTTTCTCTACGAGCTCGTAAGAGCACGCAAGATAAACCACTTCCGCAGCAAGGGCGGCAAGCTCCTCTACTTCAAGCGCAAAGACCTCGACGACTGGATGCTGTACAACTCGGTGCCGGCATGTTACGCCGCCGCTACACCAGCCAGAGTGAGAGCGAAGTCTTTCGCCTATTAAATCGGGAATAAGTTATTAATTGAATAGAATAGAATCCAAAAAATTCAGGCAGTCCGGCACTCGGGTTTTTGTTAGGTTTTGAGTGTTTTCATTTTACTTTCGTGCCGGACGCACCATGCCCCACGTCGGGAGACGGACGGCATGTTTTTTTCTGAACTCTGTTCTACGAATAAAACATCAACGATATGGAAGGATTCATGCTATACACCGCCCAATACCCTGCAATCAAGACGATGACGCAGGAGCAGAAGGGCGACCTTCTCGACGCTCTATACGCCTATGCGATAGACGGTGCGCAGATAAGTGCTGAGGCTGACCCGATGGTGCAGATGGCTTTCGCCTTCATACGCGACGCCATAGACCGTGCGCAGGGCAAGTACGAGGCGAAGTGCGAACGCAACAGGCAGACAGCCCTGAAACGTGAGCAGAAGAAGCGAGAAGCACAAACGTGCACGAACGTACACGAACACGATGCAGACAACGCAGCGGAACACAAACGTGAAGAAAAAGCACGAACGTGCACAAACGTGAACGAACGTGCACCGCAAAGCACGAACGTGCACGAACGTGGTAAAACAGCACGAACGTGCACGAATGTGAACGAACGTGCACCGCAAAGCACGAACGTGCACGAATGTTCACCTATAAAAACAAAACTAAACAAAACAAAACAAAACAAAACAAAACAAAACAAAACAAACCCCTCTATAGAAAGAGGGGGGAAAGAAAAAGAAAAAGAAAGTCCGCAAGCGGCCGTTTCTTTTTCGGCCCTCTCGCCCACCCCCACCCCCACGGGAGAGAGTTCTGACGGAAGTGAGGAAGCGGAGGCACAGAGAAGACGGGTGGAGATTGACGCCGAGTGCGTGGCGCTGAAAACCTACTGGAACGAGCAGGCAGAGAAGACAGGCAGCCTGGTGCGCCGTGTGACGCTGCTGACAGACGCCCGCAAGGCCCTCGTAAGGGCAAGGCTCGCCGAATACGACAACGACATAGCCGTGTTGAGGCTCGCCGTTGACAAGATAATAGCAAGCAGCTATGCCAACGGAGAGAACCCGAGAAACTGGGTGGCAACCTTCGACTGGCTGATGACGCAGGAGAACTTCGTGAAGACGCTCGAAGGCAACTACGACAACGCCCTGCGCCGCACAAAGCAGGGCTGCAAAGACAAGCCAGCGTCCGCAGGCTGCGATATGACGGAAGCCATCGCTGAGGCTCAACAGGACAGCGGCGACAAGAAACGGGAACTGAAGGAACGCATCGAGGGCATGGTGCGCCTCGTGAACCGCGACCCGCAAAGCAGTGCCCGCAAAGCCCTCGAAAACTACGAGCGTAACGGCACGCTCAAAAGACTCGGCATCGTATGGGAACCGCTACTGCACCAGGCATGAACGACGAGTGCAAGACCTGCCAGCACACAAGACGCTGCATCAACGGAGCATGGTGCACAAAGCTCGGCAGATACGTAGAACACGCCCTGCGCCCTCCATGCCAGGACACAGCAAGAGAACAACAAACCAAGTAAAAACGACATGGAACAGAAAACATACTACCTCGACACAGGCAACGACCGCGTCTACTTCAACGTGATAGACTGCGAGACGGTGTGCCGCAACACTACATCGAGAGTGTCAGAAGACAAGTTGATAACCTTTCTCCAGACCGCCAAGGAACTGGGGCTTAAAGCCGGAAGCCTATGAACCCGCTGATACAAGGATCGGTCGGCCATCGTGTGATGCTCGCCTCGGAAAAGCAGGTGGAAGAGATGCAGAGAAGAATATCGCGCTGCTCGGTGCTCTTCTTCGTGATATGCGGAGCGGCATACAACTGCGCACAGTCAGCGATGGTAGATGCCTACGACGTGCTAAGCAAGACGAAATACTGGCGTCACGGAGTGAAGAAGGGCGTGAAGCAGGCCCTGTCGGCATACGACCGCTGGAACGTGCACGTGAAGCACCAGGCAGGCGAGACCTACGGACTGTGGCTCGACACCACGGACGCCGTGTACGACGAGATGAGGCCGCACATACAGAAACTCTTCTTCTCGGTAGACGCAGAACTGTTGAGGCTGAACGTCGACGATCATCGGCTGAAGGCTCACATGCTCACGGCTATGACGGTGATAGAGATCTGCTGCTATATGCACGACCAGGCAATGGATCAGTTCCGTGAGCAATGCGGTACGCCGATACGTGCGACCTTCGGACGCAGCGACTTCAACGCCGTGCGCCAGACATGGGAGACGGCATGTGCAGAGCTGTTCAAGCAGGCAGGCGACCCCGTGGTGCAGCTCAACGGCAACAGAGAGTGGGAGCTTGCGGTGAAGGTGCTGCAGAACAAGTTTGACAACCACGAGATGTATAACCGTGCGGCAAGCTATGCCCTGGAGATGAACCCTGACCGCGACACGAGAACCAAGGAAGAGAAGGAGGCGGCATGTTAGAAGCGATACAGATACCCCACCAGTTTAAGCCTGAGATAATTATCGGCATCGACCCCGACGTAGACGAGAGCGGCGTAGGCGTAGTCTACCGCACAAGCAGAAGCGTGACGCCCATGAAGTTCTCCTTTCCTAACCTCATCGACTATCTCACCATGACACGAGACATGAACCCCGGCAAAGTGCTCGTGGTGCTGGAGGGAGGCTGGCTTGTCAGATCTAACTGGCATCTCGGAGGCGGCTATATGACGATGCAGAAAGCCGCCGAGCTCGGAAGACGCACGGGAATGAATCACCAGACGGGCATCCTCATCGAGGAAATGTGCAGCCATCTCGACATACCGTGCACGGTAGCGAAGCCTATGCGCAAGGTATGGAAAGGCAAGGACGGCAAGATAACGCAGGCTGAGCTTCAGAAGTCGGTAGGCGTGACGAACCGCCTGCCAAGAATGAACCAGGATCAGAGAGACGCATGCCTGCTGGCATGGGTGTACGCCGGGTTCCCGGTTAAAGTATAAACACACAAGGATATGATAACGACTCGCCCAGATGTAGAGCTTGACGGCCTCTACACCGTAAGCAAAGCAGCTGCAGCCCTGCATGTGGACCGTCATACTATCAAGCGCTACGCAGCCAAAGGACTGATAACCTTCCGCAGAAGGCAAGCCAACGGCAGGCCGGTGACCACTGGAAGGCAGATACTGAGGTGCTGGCGCAGTCTCTACTCGTGACGATCATCTTTAAACCTACCAAAGAATGGCAAAGGACAAGGACTACAGAAGACTCATACACACCGCACAATGGGTAAGGCTGAGACGCGCAAAGCTGACGGCCTTTCCGCTGTGCGAGAGGTGCAGGGAAGAAGGCAGGCTCGCTCCGGCTACCGAGGTGC
>OIXY01000382.1_pt1 | contig 11035 bp, 7 predicted proteins | sample 1588051 | NCBI WGS metagenome assembly OIXY01 (sample SAMN03283247) | human gut metagenome | biome: human-associated habitat; material: feces | host: Homo sapiens | place: Peru | collected 2012 | reverse complement strand
TCGATTTGATTTATATTGATCCGCCGTATAATACGGGAAATAAAGATTTTATTTACGATGATAATTTTGTGGACTCAAAGGACACGTTCAGACACAGTAAATGGTGCAGTTTTATGCAGAAGCGTCTTGAACTTGCACGCAAACTTCTGAGTGAAAAAGGCGTAATTTTTATAAGCATCGATGACAATGAACAGGCAGCATTAAAACTTTTGTGTGACGATGTGTTTGGAGAAGGGAATTTTATTAACGCAATTAGTATTAAAACAAAAGCAAGTGCGGGTGCCTCTGGAGGAGGTGAAGATAAGCGACTAAAGAAAAATACAGAATTTGTTTTATTATATTGTAAAAATAGTAACTATATGAATTTAGTGAAACCAAAAACTAAAATCAAATTGAGTGAATATATAAGTGACCATAAGGAAAACAATATAGGTTTTTATTATACACGTGTTATTGTTAATTATGGTGTAAAAAAATTTATTACAACAATAAAATCTGGAAATGGAGATGATATAAAAATTTATGAACATGAAGATTTTGAATTTTCTTCAATTTCAAAACTTGCAAAAAAGCAAAATTGCTCTGAAGATGATATTTACAAAAAGTATTATAACGATATTTTCATGGTAACTAATGCTCAAACATCAATATTAACAAGAGTAAATCAAACAATTAAAAGTAAGAATAAATTGATTTCTTATGAATATATTCCTACAACTGGAAAAAATAAAGGAAAGATAGAAACTAAACTTGTATGGAATGAAACACTTGTTGTTTGGTTAAAGGACAGTACAACATGCGAAAAAGGAATTCTCTATAAAACTGAAGTTTTAGGAACATTGTGGGATAATATAAGTTGGGGAAGACTAGACTTGGAAGGTTATGTATCATTCAAAAATGGTAAGAAACCTCTTGCCTTATTAACTCAAATATTACCATTTTCAACAAGTAAATCTTCCACCATTCTCGACTTCTTCGCCGGCAGCGGAACAACGGGACACGCAGTACTCAAACTAAATGCAGAAGACGGCGGTTCGCGCAAATTCATTCTTTGCACAAACAACGAAAATTCAATCTGCCGCGACGTAACTTACGAACGCATTAAGCGCGTAATTCAAAAAGAAAATTATGCAGCTTCTCTCAAATACTTCCGTGTAGAATACATTCCCATAACCGACCGTGTGTACTACGACTACGCAGACCAGCTTTTGGAACACACAAAGGAACTGGTAGAACTCGAAAACTCGGTTAACTTTACAGGCAACGCACAACTGGCAATTATTTTAAGCGAAGACGAACTGGATTCATTCTGCGCGGACAAAGAAAAAATCAGCAGGTGCAAAAAAATCTATCTGGGACACGAATGCGCAACCACGGCGGAACAGGACGAACTTTTTGTAAAACAGCAGATTTCTGTAATCCGCATTCCAAACTATTACTACAAGGAAGACTAAAATGAATATTCAGCTTACCCCTTTTCAGCTTGAAGCACTGAACAAACTTATGGAGGCAATGCAAAAGACCGGCCGCGACATCGTGTTAAAAAGTCCTACGGGTTCCGGCAAAACAATAATTCTTACTCACTTTATGAGCGAGTTTATGCAATCGAATGCAAATACGGTTTTTGTGTGGCTTACTCCCGGCAAAGGAAACCTGGAAGAACAGAGCAAGGCAAAAATGGACGCGTATATTCACAACGCGCAGACAAAACTTTTAAGCGATGTGATGACCGGCGGTTTTGAAGAAGGAGATGCGTGTTTTATAAACTGGGAGAAACTGACCAAAAAAGGAAACACCGCGCTAAAAGACAGCGAGCGCACCAATTTTATAGAATGGATTACAAGAGCGCATGATTCTGGACTTTCGTTTAAAATCATAATCGATGAAAGCCATCAGAACTTTACGGCAAAGGCAGATGAAATTATCCAGCTGTTCAAAACAGATAAAATTATCCGCGCATCGGCAACACCCCTTGCGGACAAATGCGCAGATTGTAGAAGTTACAGAAAATGAAGTAATTGAACAGGGACTTATAAAAAAACTGATTGCCATAAACGAAGACTTTCCGCAGAAAATTGAAACACAAAACCAGACGCATTATCTTTTGGAAGAAGCCGAAAAAAAGCGGCTTGAACTTAAAACTGAATTTTTAAATCGCAGCGTGAATGTAAACCCGCTTGTAATTGTTCAGCTGCCGAATAATTCAGATGCACTGTTGGGAAGCGTTCTGGACTTTTACCAGCCAAAGCAGATGACAACAGAAAACGGACTTGTTGCAGTCTGGCTCAGCAAACAGCATGAAAATCTTGATGATATAGAAAAAAATAATGCACCACAGGAAATAGTAATAATCAAACAGGCAATTGCAACAGGCTGGGATTGTCCGCGTGCACATATACTTGTAAAACTTCGTGACAACATGGACGAAACGTTCGAGATTCAGACAATCGGTAGAATTCGCCGAATGCCCGAAGCGCATCATTACGGCTGCGATTTGCTTGACACCTGTTATTTGTACACGTTTGACGAAAAATTTACAGAAGGTGTAAAAGCGGCTTTGGGCGACGCGCTGGATGCAAAGACAATTTTTTTGAAGAACGAATACAAGAAAATTTCACTAGTAAAAGAACAGCGTTCGGCCGTAAGTGGCGGCAAGGATTTGCGTGAAACTACAAAAGCTGTTGCGGAATATTTTTTAGAAAATAATTGCAAAACAAAAGCATCTTTTGAAACTTCAGGCTTTATTTTTTCTGACGACATTGTTCGCAAAACAGTGAGCGGAAGCGCGGCAACTTTTAACGAAATGAACAGCAGCAATTTGAATGAAATAGAATTCCGTGAAAAATTGAACACACACTCGCACGGAAAAGAATTCCACAACAGAGTAGGTCGCCTTGGGCAGGAACTCGGAGTCGACTACGGAAATGCCGTTATTGTAATAAATAAATTATTTTCATCAAAGACAAAATATTCCGAAAAAATTCTGCGGCTGGAACCAAAACAGCTTTACGCTTTTGTAATTAATAATTTTGAATTGCTCAAACATTATATGCGAGAATCGATGGCGGCGAATTTACAGCAGCAGTTGAACTTTGGAAAAACTATGCAGAAAGTTCAGAAAGAATTTTTGATTCCGCAGTCTGCGCTGTTTACTTATGACGGCAAAAACCGTGTTCAAAAAGTATATTCCAAAAATGTGTATTCTCAGTATCTGTCTTCTGCAGAAAAACGAAGTGGCCCGGAAAAGAAATTTGAAAAGTTTCTTGAAGAATGTGAAGCTGTTGACTGGTTTTACAAAAATGGTGACAAGGGTGATGAATATTTTTCTCTTGTTTATTTTGATAACGGTGCGGCACAGAAATTGTTTTATCCAGACTACGTTGTGAGTGTAAAAGGCAAAATCTGGATTTGCGAAACAAAAGGTGGTTTTAACAGAACAGGAAACAGTCAGGATATTGATTTATTTTCTCCAAAGAAATTTGAAGTGCTGAAAGCGTATTTGTCACAACAGAATTTGCACGGTGGTTTTGTCCGCTTTGATGAAAATTCCCAGGAATTATTTATTGCAACAGAAAAATATTGCGACGACATTTCTGATTCAAGCTGGAAGCCGCTGAAAGAAGTTTTTGTTTAGATTAAAAAAAATCCTAACTTTATTCCACATCCCAGAGTGCGTCTTCAATATAATCGTTTGAAATATGCTCCTGTTCAAGTCGGTCACGATTGTTTGATGCAGAATTATGCAGTTCTGTAAAAACGAGTTTTTCTTCTTCTGTAAGATTTTGTGGAATAAAATTGCCTGAAAGTGATTTTCCTTTTGAACGGAATGAATCAAATGTTTTTAAAGCTTGGCTGTTCATGCAAAACGATTTTGTCGAAGGAAAATATTTTCTGAAGTCGCTTAAAATCAAAAATCCGTGTTCGTCTAAATCGCCAAAATAAAAACTTTCTTTTTTGTTAAACCAGCTGCAGCTTTTAAAAACTGTCGCTGTAAAGCCGTGTCCCCAAATGCAAATTGAATCTGCGACTTCCGGAAATGACAAATAAACCATTTCGTTTTCTATAATAAATATGCGTTTAATCCTGCTGAATAAATCTGATTTATCAAATGACTCAAAATCACAAAGCGGCAGAATCATTTCGCTGACTTGTAAGCCGTTTACATTCAATAAAATTTTTTTGTCTAGCGAACGAAATCTTACAAGCACAGGTTTTTCTTTTATTCCGTATTTGCTTTCAAAAGAAGTTTTTTTGTTTTCTTCAATTGAATTAGAAGCAGTAGGCTCTGAAACAACGAGCAAACTTTGGATAAGTGCCTTGTTGTTTTCTATAAATTTTGTGTGAACTTTTACAGGCAGCTGTCTTAAATACAAGTTGCTTGATGTATTTCGAAAAAGATAATTTACACAAAGACAAACTGAATGCCAGAAATTTGTTTCATCGGAATGTGAATCGCATAAATCACTGTGATGCGAATGAATCCACTCTGAATTAAAATTTATTTTTACCGTAGAATTTTGCTGCTTTTCTAACTGCAATTCTGAATTTAAAATTTTTATTGCACTGACAAAATTTTGCGTTGCGTTTTCTTTTTTTGTAAAATACAAAAAGTTACTTTCTGTTTCAAAAAAAATGTCTTTGATAACAGTTTGTATCCCATTTGTGCGCGTATTAATCTGTTCAAAATCAAGACTGTAGCCTATGCGCTTTTTATTTTTCTGTTTGCTTTCTGCAATTAAAGGCAAAACTTCATTCATTCTTGAAACAAGATCTTTTGATGCGGAACCTTTGGAGCCTTTTATTACGAGCGGAAAAAATTCATTATGAATATCTGCGTTATTTTCTGAGTATGCAGTTTTTAAAATCTGTTCAGCTTTCCAGTCAAGAAAAGATGAAAACTGATAAACTGCTTTTTTATAAATTTCTTCAGGAGTTATCAATTTGTGTTTTCCTTTTCTGCGCGGTATTTTTCGATTGTCATACTCAAAAGCCTTGAGTCGTCTGTATTTTTATTTTCTGTCATGTGAACAGACGAAATATAATCTTCTACAATATTGATTTTATCCAAAGGCGTTACAACCATTGTCTGCAAATTCAATTGCTTAAAAAGTTTCATTGCATATTCTGAGTTTGTAGAGTCGGACTTGCTGAATGCTTCGTCAATAATTGCAAACCTGAATGAAGTTCCGTTTTCGTTTCCGTCGCCGAACTGATATGCAATCGCACTTGCAAGAATTGTGTATGTAAGTTTTGCTTTTTCACCGCCACTTAAAGATGCACTGTCATTGTAGAATTGTTTTTGTTCATTGTCTTCTGCAAAATTTTCTGTTGCGGCAAATGTATACCAGTTTCGTATATCAAGAACAAAGTCATGCGTTTTCTGATTTTCTTTTAATGAATTCAAAAATCTTTTTATCTGCAAAAACAATTGCTCTTCGTAAACTTCATCGTTGCTTTGAATTCGCACCGCATCAGGAATTGCTGCTTTTAACTGAGATTTGAATTCTTCGATTCGTCTGTCTGAATTTCTTTTTATCACAAGTTGAAGATATGTGTCCGGATTTTTTGAATATGAAATTTGTTTTAAGCTTATATTCAAATTGCGGACTGCTTCTTCAACTTCTTCTGTTCCGTTGATGATAAACTGATTAAAGTCGATGATGTCGTTTTTGACTGTATCATGCAGATACTCGTGGAATTGCTTTTGATATTTTGGAAGGCCGTCTTTTTTTAATTTTTCTGCAAAGGCTTCGTAATCGCCAAGATATTCGTGACCGGAATTAAGCGACATAAATTCTGCACTCCAGTCTCCGAATTCTTCTTTATCTTTTGAAGACGGATTTCGGACAGTTTCCATTGCTCGTACAAGATTTGTTTCGTATCCGTTGATTGTTTTTGTTGCCGTATTTGATTTTCCGCGAAGTTCTGTCTGCATTGTCTGAACGTTGTGTTCAAGTTCTTCGAGCGTTTTGGATTTGTAAGACGAGGATATTCTTTTTGAAGTTTTGCAATTCCCTCTTCGCTTTTGTTTTTAAAATCTTCATTTGAATTAAATGTGTCGAGCGCAACTTTGTTTTCTTCAAATTTTTTCTGAAGTTGTTCCAACTGATTTTGCAGAGAGCCGAATTTTTTATTCAATTCTCCACGTTCTGTTTCTATTCTTTCTTTCTGGTTTTGTTTTGAATCAAGCTGCATCTGCAATTCTTTTATGTCTTTGTTTGCAGCAAGTTTTTTTCGCTCGTCGTTGAGTCCGTCAATTTGTTTTGTAATTCCTGAAAAATCAATCTGATTCCAGAATTTGTATTCTAAAATTCGGTCAAACGAACTAAGCTTGTTTTCAAGATCTTCAATTTTTGAAGTAAGTTTTTGTTTGTCTGAATTTGCATTTTCAATCTGGATATTTGTTTCGTCAAGAAATGAACTCAGCTCACGGCGTTTCTGGCTGTTGTCCCATCCCAAAACCTGAATAAATCGGCGCGCATTTGTTCCGTCTTTTTTACGGTCGTCTTTTTCATGTTTTATTCCGCTTTTAATCAAGCCGCTTTTTGTAATTGCACATTCTGCACGCGAAAAAATTGCAATGTCTTCTGTGCAGCGAAAGTTAAAATGTTCTGCAAGATAATTTTCGAGCCAGTGTGTCAGTGCGTGATTTTGTTTTACATTAAGTTTGCCGGGAACTGTGTCGCAATCCGGCGGCGTAAAATTATTTTTAAGCGCGGAATTTTCTGTCTTTAAGTAAACAAGCCTGCCGCCGACATCGTTTTCTTTAACAAACTGAGTTACACGTTTGTAGTTTTCGTCTGTTACAAGCAAATCGAGTGCAAAATTATGAAGAAGTTTTTCAATTGCATAATTCCATTCTGATTCAGAAGATTTTACCTCTATAAGTTCGCCTGCAAACGGTAATTCACTTTCGGCAATTTTTAATGTACTGCAGATTTTTGAGCGTATTTTTATATTTTCAAATGGAATGTTTGAATTGCGGTTTCCGAGAGATTCAAGTTCTGAAAGAATATCATTTTTTTGAGATTCCAGTTTTTGAATTTTCACCGCATTTTGAATTTGCTTTTCTGTAAGTTGAGTTTTGTTTTGATTTGCTTTTTCTATTAGCGACGGAACAGAAGCAATTAATTTTGTAAACTGAATTTCTGTCCGTGGAATTTCAAGACCTGCCGAAACTACTTTTTGCTCGAAAAATTCTGCAGTTGCTTTTACTCGTGCTTTGTCTTCTTCGAGTTGTTTTACTGAATTGTCGATTTCGCGGATTCGCTGGGAAATTTCATTTTGTGCAAGTGAAGTTTTTATGCTGTCAATCTGGTTTGAAAGATTTTCGATTTCTCTTTTTTTATTCAGTAAATTTTCTTCTACTTGTAAAAGTTGTGATTTTAATTCATCAATATTTTGTTTTAAAAGTTTGTCTGCATTTTCAGCTTTAAAAGGTGCAACGGCATCAAGTAAAAACTCAAGACGCGCTTTTTCGTTTACAGCATCTTTCCAGTTTTTTCCGGTTGCAAGAACTGGTTCTAAAAGTTCAATCTGCCTTTTTGTTTTTCTGATTTCTTTATCGCACTGCAAAAGTTTTGTATAGTTATTCTGAAGTTTTTCAAATTCGAGAGCTGCATCAAGAGAATCAATCATATTTGAGCGGATAAATTCTGTAAGATTTCCTAGAACTTTTAAACCGACAATCTGGTTAAAAAGTTTTAATGCTTTGTCTGAGCGCAAATGAAAAATCTGTGAAAACGCGTCTGAATATTTATTGAACGAATCAAAGAAAACTGTCCCAAACTTTGAAGAAAGAATTTTTTTCCAGCGACCGCTTCTGTCAATCATTGCATTGTTTTCTTTTAAGAATGAAGTAAGTTCTTCAATGCGAAGGCTTTGTTTTGTAAGTGCAAAAACGCGCTGCAATTCTGTTCCCGAAAAATAGCGTACCTGCAAAAGTGTCAGATAAGAATCAGAAGATGCATCATAAAAACTTGCGTTCAAAATCGAAACTGCATTTTCACGCGTGCGAAGATACTGCGTTTTGGAAACAAGACTGTCGCCGCTTTGCGTGTTGCCGAATGCACCCAGAACATAACTTTCTTCGTTTCTGTCTTTTTTGTGTTCAGAGCCCGAAGACTGATTATAAAACCTGATTTGCGGCGGAACAAGAAGCGATAAAAGTCCGTCAACCAAAGTTGTTTTTCCTGAACCGTTTTCTCCAGTCAAAAGCGTTGACTTATTGTGTGCTTCTACCGTATAAATATTTTTATTGAATAAGCCCCAGTTATAAAGTTGAAAAAAATCAAGATGATAACCGCAAGTCGTATCGTCATTAAAAAGATCCATTTTATTCCGCCTCGTCCTTTGTTAATTCCTGTAATTTATTTTTGAATTCTTCCATAAATTCTGCATTGATTTTTGAACGAATAATTCTTCGTACTTCAAAAGTTCTGTCTTTTATTTCGCCAGAAAAAGTTTGCGTTTGTTCTTCTGTTAGTTCACGCAAAAATGTAAGTTCGCAAAGACGCGTTAAGTAGCTGTCAAGTTTTGCCTGCACTTTGCTCTGGTCGCTCGTCTCCGGAATAAAAGAAGAAAGTCTGTCTATGATTTCACTCTGTTTCATCACAAGGGAAACCGACTGATTTTCCGATGAATCAAACTGGTCAAGTGCTTCCCGTAAAATTACGCACAAAAGAGAAAGATTGGGACTTAGCGGATATTCCTTTATTAATTTTGGAAGAGTTGAATAATCAGTTTCTTCATTGCTGGAATTATTTTCTTTATCAGTTGAATCAAGCTGCTACAAAAATGCATAACCGTCAGAATTGTCAACAACAACTTTAAGACCGATAACCGCAAAATACCGTTGAATGTCTGACTGCCACGTGTCCAAAAGTGTCCAAAGCGGATCGTTGTTATTATTCCTGTATATTGGTCCCTGTAAAAGTTTTATGCAGACAGTTGCCCACGGCTGAATCTTTTCCATTTTATTTTCCTTATTCTTTTCTTCTATTATAAACTATAATTATCCTATGATAATCCGCGGTACTTTAATTTTAAAAACGACATCATCTTTTGTAAATTGAATCAAATCAACTGCATCGTCTGTAATTGTCATTTCGTTTTGTTTGACTGCAAGTCCGTACCAAGCAACAAGTTCTGCAAGTCCTTTTTCCAAAGGTGAATCTTCCAGCAATTCTGCAAGTGTAAACTGCATTTTATTTGTTTTTTCACGGAATGCAGAAAGCCGTTTTAAAAGCTGTTTTTCGTCAATGTAAAACTGATTGAACAGTTCAGAAAAATTTCGCGGATCAAAAGTCTGTTCTTCCAGAATAATTTCCTCAAAGGGTTCAATTTTTTTAGGAAGCTGAACTTTGTACCCTTGAGGAAAAAATATTTCTGGTTTTGTTTCGACACTCAAAAAATTATTTTCGATTTGTTGTTGCACAGTTTCTGAATCAATTTTTTGCTGTTCAACTTTGTCCTGAAATTTGTGCATCAGCTTTTTAATTTCGGCAGTCAGGTTTGCAATTTGCGCCTGATCAGTCATCTGTCGTTGCTGCAAAACCATATTCAGTCTGTCTGCAAGGCTTCTGTTCTGTTCAATTATTCTGTGTCCCGAATTATACAAAAGATTTTTAAGGCCAAGAATAAAATCGTAGTTGGAAGAATTTACTTCACTTCGAAAAGCAATATTGCGCGCCATAGAATTTATTTCGTTGTTGCTGTCCTGCGAAATAAAAGACCAGAATGTTGCAAATGACTGGCCCTGCGGAGATTCCCGGAGTTTTTTATCAGTGTCGAGAGTGTAGCCCAAAATTGTTCCGCGCGTTGAAGTATTTTCACTTTGCTGTTTGTAAATACCGTGAAGAATCTTACGGAAATTTTCTTCTACCTGACGGAACTCACTTATAAGTTCGCGCGAATTGCGGCTGATGTCTTCAAGGCGTTCATTAATCTGAACTTTAGTATAAGTTTCGACGCGGCCCGTCTGTTCAATTTTTTTGATTTCTTCATCGATTCTGCGCTTTTCTTCGCGAAGTTCTTTTATACGAGTTTCAGGTGAAGTATTGATATGAGTGTTCAAATCACGCAACTGAAAAAGAATTGTCTGAAAACGTGATTCAGTTCCAACAAAGGAATTGTCAGCAGACTGCGCAATTTTTTCCAAAAAGTTAAAAAGCCGCTCGAGCGAAGGATTAAGTTCAACAACAGAAATACGGCGCTCATTATAATACTGCCGCAAGAATTGTTTTTCTTCGCTGTACCAGGAACGGATGTAGCGGGCTGCACGAGTTTGAATGTCATATATTTTTTGAAGTTCCGTAATATCGCTTTTTGAATTTTCTGCATCGTCAACATCATCTGCAAGTTCAATTTCTTCGTTCAGATGTTCCTGCAAAAAAACTGCAAACAAAGAAGACAGTTCGTCCGTTATAATCGACGCTTTTTGTTTTTTACGGAAATTTTCATACAAAAAAGAAATTACAAGGTGAGCCGATTTTGAGCGCAAAAGACAGAATGCCGGTTCGTTTTGAATTAAAGTTTGAACATAATGACTTGTAAGTTCGTGCATAATACCAGTATATAAAAAATACAAATGTAAAAGCAAGTGAGTTTTTTTCTTAAAAAAATGTACTGTAGAATAATTGAAATATATGAACAAAATTGCGCAGGGAGTACACGCAAGTCGAAAACGATGTGACTATTATAGTTCCGAAGTAACGGTTACTTCGGAACTATAAATATTTTCTTTTATGCTTTTACAGCACGTTTCTTCATGAAAATAAGGAAGGCAAAAAGAACTATTACACCGAACGCCCAGGAAATCAAAGCGCTTGCTATGGTTCCCAGAGTCTGTGTGAATCCTGCAACAATATATGTCACAAACGAAACCGCAGCTACAGACAAAGCATAAGGAAGCTGTGTCGAAACATGCGTTACGTGGTCACAGTTTGCTCCGGCACTTGCCATAATTGTTGTGTCAGAAATCGGTGAAATGTGGTCACCGCAAACAGCTCCTGCCATACATGCAGAAATAGAAATA
>OIXY01000380.1_pt1 | contig 11046 bp, 9 predicted proteins | sample 1588051 | NCBI WGS metagenome assembly OIXY01 (sample SAMN03283247) | human gut metagenome | biome: human-associated habitat; material: feces | host: Homo sapiens | place: Peru | collected 2012 | reverse complement strand
GGCTACGCTCGAGATGACGACGGCGCGAAGCGCTATCAAAACTCCGCGGCGCTTCATTATTTTTTGCGCCGCACCACCCCCTCTGAACCCTCTGAACCTGTAGAACCCGCTCCCCCCTCTTTTGCAAACAATCAAGGGGCAGCACGCTCCTTGGGCTAACCCTGAACCCTTAAACCTATCAACCACCCTATATATTTGTATTAAATAAAGGAGGGCTGTCATGCGTTCTGTTTATAAAATGTTTGACCGAGCTCTTGGCTGCGTGACATGCACGGCTGCTGCGATCGCGGGGCTGGCTATTCTGGCGACAGCCTTCATCATCTGTTATGAGATCATTGCCAGAAGCATCCTGCATCGCCCGACTGTCTGGGCGATGGAGATCTCTACCTATCTCCTGATTCTTGCGGGCTTTTTCGGCATGTCCTATACCATGCGCACGCCACGACGTGTTCTCAAAGTACCTCGCAGAGAAGTATCCGGAAAGCTACGACCACGCTGTGCCTGAAGAACTCGTATACAGCGGTGGCTGCCGTCTGGACGACAAGGTGGAAGGCGCACCTGTAACAGCCGGACAGCTTGTTCTCTCACCGACACGTACATACGCTCCGGTTATCAAGCGCCTGCTCGACGAGCTGCGTCCAGAAATACACGGTATGGTTCACTGCACCGGCGGCGCACAGACAAAGGTGCTGCACTTCGTTGGCGAGAACTGCCGCGTAATCAAGGATAACATGTTCCCAATTCCGCCGTTGTTCCGCCTCATTCAGGAGCAGAGCCACACCGACTGGAAGGAGATGTACAAGGTATTCAACATGGGTCACCGCATGGAGATTTACGTACGTCCGGAGGTTGCAGAGAAGGTTATCGCTATCAGCAAGAGCTTCAACATCGACGCACAGATCGTAGGACGCATCGAAGAGGGCAAACGCTCACTCCTCATTAAGTCTGAATACGGAGAGTTCGAGTATTAATAAGATGGTGAGGTGGTGAGATGGTGACATATCTCAACATCACAACACCTCAACATTACAAACCTCACCACCTCAACATCACAACATCTCACCCCACACCCCACACCATAACAACATTAAATTTGACAAATGGCAGAAAACAATAACATATTAGAAAAACTCGACGGACTTGAGGCACGCTATGAGGAAGTATCAACCCTCATCACCGACCCTTCTGTAATCGCCGACCAACAGCGCTACGTGAAACTGACAAAGGAGTACAAGGATCTTGAAGACATTATGAAACTCCGTCAGAAGTATATCAATTGTCTTAACGGCATCGCTGAGGCAAAGGATATCATCATGAACGAGCAGGATGCGGAGATGAAAGAGATGGCGCGTGAGGAACTCGCTGCAAACGAAGAACTCCAGCCAAAACTTGAGGAAGAAATAAAGATTGCTCTTGTGCCAAAGGACCCCGAGGACGCAAAGAACGTACAGATGGAGATTCGCGCCGGTACTGGTGGCGACGAGGCTTGTCTCTTTGCAGGCGAGATATTCATGATGTACAAGAAATACTGCGAGTCGAAGGGCTGGACAGTGTCTGTAACAAGCGAGAGCGAAGGCGCTGTCGGCGGCTTCAAGGAAATATGCTTCGCAGTAAGCGGCGACAACGTATACGGCACATTGAAGTATGAGTCGGGTGTTCACCGCGTACAGCGTGTGCCTGTTACCGAATCAAACGGACGCATGCAGACTTCTGCTGCTACCGTAGCCGTTCTTCCTGAGGCTGACCCGTTCGAGGTTAATATCAACGAGGGCGAAATCAAGTGGGATACATTCCGTTCGTCAGGTGCTGGCGGACAGAACGTGAACAAGGTGGAGTCGGGTGTGCGTGCCCGCTATATGTGGAAGAACCCGAACACCGGAGAGGTTGAGGAAATCCTCATCGAGTGTACCGAGACCCGCGACCAGCCTAAGAACAAGGAAAGAGCTCTTGCACGTCTGCGTACATATATCTATGATAAGGAGCACCAGAAGTATGTCGACGACATTGCAAACCGCCGCAAGACTCTCGTCTCTACCGGCGACCGCTCGGCAAAGATTCGTACATACAACTTCCCGCAGGGCCGTGTAACCGACCATCGCATCGGCATGACCGTATACGACCTCCCCGGCTTCATGGGCGGCAACATCCAGCAGATGATCGACGCACTCACCGTAGCTGAGAATGCGGAGAAGATGAAGGAGAACGAATTGTAATCGGTTGCAACCAAAAGCAATTATATCTATTTTTTAGCATCAGTTTATAAAACTTATTGTATAATCAATTTGTAAAACCAATCGTTATGAACAGATCAGAATTAGTAAGCCAGATAAAGACAAAGCGCTCGTTCCTCTGTGTAGGTCTTGACACCGACTTGAAGAAGGTGCCGCAGCATATCCTCAACGAGGAAGACCCGATCTTCGCCTTCAACAAGGCAATCATCGACGCAACAGCCCCCTACTGCGTTTCTTACAAGCCAAACCTCGCTTTCTATGAGGCATTCGGTGTGAAGGGTCTCATCTCTTTCGAGAAGACAATCAAGTATCTGAAGGAGAACTACCCCAACCACTTCATCGTGGCTGACGCAAAGCGCGGCGACATCGGCAACACAAGCGCAATGTACGCTCGCACATTCTTCGACGAGTACGACGTAGACTCGCTCACCGTGGCTCCGTACATGGGCGAAGACAGCGTTACGCCGTTCCTCGGCTACAAGGGCAAGTGGGTTATCCTGCTCGCTCTCACCAGCAACAAGGGAAGTCACGACTTCCAGCTCACAGAAGACAAGGACGGTGAGCGTCTGTTCGAGAAAGTGCTGCGCACATCTCAGCAGTGGGGCGACAAGGAGAACATGATGTACGTTGTCGGAGCTACACAGGGCCGCATGTTCGAGGATATCCGCAAGATAGTTCCCGACCACTTCCTGCTCGTTCCTGGCGTTGGTGCTCAGGGCGGTTCGCTTGAGGAAGTATGCAAGTACGGCATGAACGCCGACTGCGGACTTCTCGTCAACAGCTCTCGCGGAATCATCTACGCTTCTAACGGCGAAGACTTCGCAACCGTTGCTGCAGAGAAGGCAAAGGAACTGCAGATGCAGATGGATGCTGAGCTGAAAAAATACGGCATTTAAAGCCTCACATCGGGCTTTTTTCGTAAAAACTGACGTATTTTCAGACAAAATTGATAAATATGTATTGTTAAAAAGCATAATGTAAATTAATTTTCTTACATTTGCAACATCTATAGACAACTATCATCTATATATTTGCAAGAATAACATAGAAAAAACAGAAATGGAATTTACAGCAGAACAGATAGCGAGCGTGATTGGCGGTCGCGTAGAAGGCAACAAAGATGCGAAAATCAACACCTTCGCAAAGATAGAAGAAGGTGTAGAAGGCGCCATCTCATTCCTTTCAAACCCGAAATACACCCACTACATCTACGACACCAAGTCGTCGGTAGTGATTGTCAACAACGATGTAGAGCTTGAGCACCCCGTTCAGGCCACACTCATACGTGTTGACAACGCATACGAGTGTATTGCCAAGCTGCTCCAAATCTATGAAGCAAGCAAGCCGAAGAAGACTGGCGTTGCTCCGCAGGCATACGTATCGCCGACTGCAAAGCTCGGCAAGGACTGCTATGTGGGTCCGTTTGCATGCATCGGCGACAACGCCGTTGTAGGCGACAACTGCCAGATCTATCCTCACGCCGTAATCGGCGACAACGTGAAGATGGGCGACAACTGCCTCATCTACCCTAACACGACCATCTATCAGGGCTGTAAGCTCGGCAACAACGTAACTCTTCACGCCGGCAGCGTAATCGGTTCTGACGGATTCGGCTTCGCTCCTAACGCTGAAGGCTACGACAAGATACCGCAGATTGGCATCGTGACCATCGAGGACAACGTTGAAATCGGCGCTAACACTTGTGTAGACCGTTCGACAATGGGTTCTACCTTCATCCGCAAGGGCGTTAAGCTCGACAACCTCGTGCAGATTGCCCACAACGTGGAGATTGGCGAGAACACCGTGATGTCGGCTCAGGTAGGCATTGCAGGCAGCACAAAGGTAGGTTCATGGTGTATGTTCGGCGGCCAGGTTGGTTTGGCAGGACACATCACAATCGGCGACCGCACCCTTCTCGGAGCACAGTCGGGCGTACCGGGCAACTTGAAAGGCAACGAAGAACTCATCGGCACACCACCGATGCCACTGCGCCAGTACTTCAAGTCGCAGGCTATCTTCCGTCGTCTGCCCGATATGTACAAGGACTTGAACGACCTGAAGAAAGAGATGGAGTCGCTCAAGAACAACGATAAATAAACAACAAACAATATAATAATGTCAAAACAAAAGACACTTAAAGGCAGTTTCTCTTTGTGCGGCAAAGGCCTGCACACCGGTTTGAGTCTCACCGTGACATTCAACCCTGCCCCTGAGAACACTGGCTATAAAATACAGCGCATCGACCTCGACGGTATGCCTACAATCCAGGCAATCGCTGAGAACGTAATTGACACACAGCGTGGCACCGTTTTGGGTAAAGGCGATATGCGCGTGTCTACCATTGAGCACGGTATGGCTGCCCTCTACGCTATGGGCATCGACAACTGTCTCATCCAGGTGAACGGCCCCGAGTTCCCTATCCTCGACGGTAGTGCGGCTCTGTACGTTGACAAGATCAACGAGGTGGGCATTGAGGAGCAGAACGCTCCTAAGGACTGGTATATCATCCGCCACAAGATTGAGGTGAAGGACGAGGAGACCGGTTCTTGCATCACCATCCTCCCCGACGAGGAGTTCTCGCTCACAGCAATGTGCTCGTTCAACTCCAAGTTCGTCAGCTCACAGTTTGCCACACTCGACCGCATCGACAAGTTCGGCACCGACATCGCTCCGGCACGTACCTTCGTATTCGTACGCGACATCGAACCGCTGTTGAAGGCCAACCTCATCAAGGGCGGCGACCTCGACAACGCCATCGTCATCTACGAGATGCAGACCACTCAGGAGCGTCTCGACTCGCTTGCAGACATGATTCACGTAGAGCGTCGCGACGCTACTGAGCTTGGCTACATACAGCACAAGCCGCTTGTTTGGGACAACGAGTGCACACGCCACAAGTTGCTCGATGTAATCGGCGACATGGCTCTCATCGGCAAGCCTATCAAGGGTCGCATCATCGCCACACGCCCCGGTCACACCATCAACAACAAGTTTGCACGCCTCATGCGCCGCGAGATTCGCAAGCACGAGATTCAGGCACCGATATACGACCCGAACGAAGCACCGCTGATGGACAACATCCGCATCCGCGAACTTCTCCCCCATCGCTATCCGATGCAGCTTGTCGACAAGGTGATAAGCCTCGGCGCCACAAGCATCGTAGGCGTGAAGAACATTACAGCCAACGAGCCGTTCTTCGTAGGCCACTTCCCACAGGAACCTGTCATGCCGGGCGTGCTTCAGATTGAGGCGATGGCTCAGTGCGGTGGTCTGCTGGTGCTCAACACTCTCGAAGAGCCTGAGCGCTGGTCTACTTACTTCATGAAGATAGACGACGTGAAGTTCCGCCAGAAGGTTGTTCCGGGCGACACACTTCTCTTCAAGGTCGACCTGCTTGCGCCGTTGCGCCATGGCATCTCGTCAATGAAGGGCTACGTGTTCGTAGGCGACCACGTCGTTTCGGAGGCTACATTCACAGCACAGATTGTAAAGAACAAGTAAACAGTAAAGAAGATGTGTCAAAAGGGAGTCTGCCACGTGTAACTTCATTTTGGCACATCTCCATAAAATATAATCAAGATGAATCAAATCAGTCCTTTAGCATACGTACATCCCGAAGCAAAGCTTGGCGATAACAACATCATCGGCCCGTTCTGCTACATCGACCGTAATGTAGAAATCGGCGACAACAACGTAATGCAGAACAGTGTAACCATCCATGTAGGTGCACGCATCGGCAGCAACAACGAGTTCTTCCCCGGCGCAAGCATCTCTACAAAGCCGCAAGACCTCAAGTTCCGTGGCGAGGAGACGACCTGCGTTGTCGGCGACAACAACTCTATCCGCGAGAACGTAACAATCTCGCGCGGTACAGCGTCGAAAGGCAAGACCGTTGTCGGCTCCAACAACCTTCTGATGGAGAACATGCACGTAGGACACGACTGCGTGCTCGGTAGCGGACTGATTATCGGCAACTCTACAAAGCTTGCCGGCGAGGTAGTCATCGACGACAACGCCATACTCTCTGGTTGCGTTCTCGTTCACCAGTTCTGCCACATCGGCGGCTACGTAATGGTGCAGGGCGGTTCGCGCTCTCCGATGGACATTCCGCCGTACATCATCGCCGGTCGCGACCCGCTGAAGTATTGCGGTCTGAACATCGTAGGTCTGCGCCGCCGCGGATTCAGCAAGGAGCAGATCGACCTCATCCACAACACCTACCGCCTGCTCTATAACACTGGCACACTGAAGGAAGGCATCGAGGAGGTACGCAAGACATTGCCTATGACAAAGGAAGTGGAATACATCCTCAACTTCGTAGAGACTTCACAGCGCGGAATCATCCGATAGACATCATCAAAAAAACACTACTGTTTTCAAGAAATAGAGATAATAGAGACAATAGAGACAATGCAGCTTTCGAGATACTGCGTTGCCGCTATTGTCTCTTTTTTTGTTTCTGTATATTATATGGCAAAAACACTGATAGTAATACTCGGTCCGACTGGCGTAGGCAAGACAGAACTGTGCCTGCAAGTGGCCGAGCACCTCAACATACCGATCATCAACGCCGACTCCCGACAGATATTCGAGGAGATACCCATAGGCACCGCCGCACCCACCGCCGCACAGCGCGCCCGAGTGCCTCACTACTTCGTTGGCACCCACCACATCGGCGACTACTATAGTGCGTCGATGTACGAGAGCGATGTGATGCAGCTGCTCACCGCCGACCTCTTCGAGCGCTACGACACGGCGCTGCTCACGGGCGGCTCGATGATGTACATCGACGCCGTGTGCAACGGCATCGACGACATACCCACCGTCGACGACGAGACGCGCGAATGGATGAAGCAGCGACTTGCCGACGAGGGACTTGAGCGACTCGTTGCCGAACTGAAGCTGCTCGACCCCGAGCACTGGGCGATTGTCGACCGCAACAACCCGCGCCGTGTAGTGCATGCACTCGAGATATGCCACTGCACCGGCCAGACCTACACCTCGTTTCGCAAGAGCGAGCGCAAGGAACGCCCGTTCAACATCATAAAGATTGGCTTGACCCGCCCGCGCGACGTGCTCTACGACCGCATCAACGCGCGCGTTCTCGACATGATTGACGCCGGACTCGAGCAGGAGGCGCTTGCCGTCTACCCACAACGCTCGGAGAACGCCCTGAACACCGTGGGCTACAAGGAGATGTTCGAGTATCTCGACGGACTCACCACCCTCGACGAGTGCATCTTCAAGATACAGAGCAACAGTCGCCGCTACTGCCGCAAGCAGCAGACATGGTTCAAGCGCGACGCTTCTATCCACTGGTTCTGCCCCGATAACATTAAAGAAATCATAAATTTCATTGATACAAGTCTCGTAGGTTAAGCAAAATATGTACTTTTGCATATTCATAACTATAAATCAATTAATAAACCGGCGGCATGTCATCGGCATGCGGCAACTTGAAAAATAACAATAAGATGAAAAAAGTAAAGCTGATTCTCACCTGGTGTCTGCAGAAGGCGCGCACTTTCTGCCATTGGTACCGCAACCTCTACCGAGGCCGCAAATGGTACGCCAAGACACTCATAGGCATAGCTTCGTGCATCGTTGCCTTCTTCCTCTACCTCGGAGCTGTCGACATCAACCTCCTGTGGCTCTTCGGCAAGTCGCCGGGCTTCATCGCCATCAAGGATGCCGTAACCAGTGAGGCGTCGGAGATATACAGCGACGACGGTGTGCTCATCGGCAAATACTTCAACGAGAACCGCACACCGGTGAAGTTCGAGGACGTGAACCCCGTCTTCTGGAAGGCTCTCATCGCTACCGAGGACGAGCGCTTCTACAGCCATCACGGCATCGACTACAAAGGTCTTGCCAGCGCTGTGAAGGACGCTGTGGTGCATCACGACGCACGCGGCGCCTCTACCATCACACAGCAGCTTGCCAAGAACATGTTCCGCATGCGCACCAACTACTCTACCGGTCTGCTCGGCATGATTCCAGGCGTGCGCATGCTCATCGTCAAGTCGAAGGAGTGGATCATAGCCACCAAGCTCGAGATGACGCACAACAAGAACGAGATTCTCACCATGTACGCCAACACCGTCGACTTCGGTAGCAACGCCTTCGGCATCAAGACCGCAGCGAAGACCTACTTCAACTGCTCGCCAAAGGATCTCACCGTCGAGCAGGCGGCTGTGCTCGTGGGTATGCTGAAAGCCACCACCTACTACAACCCGCTCTCCAACCCCGAGAACTCGCTGCGCCGCCGCAACGTTGTGCTCAGCAACATGGTACGCCACGGCGACATGACACACGCCGACTACGACTCTATCTCCAAGATAGACATCAAGCTCAACTACAGCGTTGAGAGCAACTACGACGGCACGGCGCTCTACTTCCGAGAGGCTGTTGCCGACGAGCTGCGCACATGGTGCCGCGACAACGACTACGATCTCTACACCTCCGGTCTGAAGATATACACCACCATCGACTCGCGTATGCAGAAGTACGCCGAGGAGGCAGCCATAAAGCAGATGAAGCAGGTGCAGCGCAACTTCAACAATCACTGGGGCAACCAAGACCCGTGGCAGGACGAGAATCACAACGTCATCCCGGGCTTCATCGAGGGCATAGCCAAGCGCCAGCCCGTATACAAGTATCTGCTTACACGCTTCCCGAACAACCCCGACTCCATCGAGTACTACCTCAACCGCCCGCACAAGGTGAAGCTCTTCGACTACGAGCACGGCACAATAGAGAAGGAGATGTCTACAATGGACTCTATCCGCTACATGGTTCACTTCATGCACTGCTCGTTCGTGGCTATGGAGCCGCAGACTGGCGCCGTGAAGGCATGGGTGGGCGACATCGACTTCAAGTCGTGGAAGTACGACAAGGTGACGGCAATGCGCCAGCCGGGCTCTACGTTCAAGCTCTTCGTCTACACCGAGGCTATGAACCAGGGACTCACGCCGTGCGACAAGCGTCGCGACGAATACTTCTCTATGCAGGTGTTCGACAAGAAGCATAACGAGGAGGTGACCTGGGCGCCTACCAACGCCAACGGCTACTTCACCGGCGACTCTATACCGCTGAAGGCTGCCTTCGCACGAAGCATCAACTCTATCGCCGTGCGCCTCGGACAGGAGATGGGCATCACGCGCATCGCCGAGACGGCGCATAAGATGGGCATCGAGAGTCCGCTCGACGAGACTCCGGCGCTCGCCCTCGGTTCGAGCGACATCAACCTGCTCGAGCTTGCCAACGCCTATAGCACCGTAGCCAACGACGGCAAGTACGTGAAGCGCGTTCTTGTTACGCGCATCGTCGACCGCAACGGCAAGGAGGTATACCGTGCGCCGACGAACGAGGAGCAGGTGATACCTTATAAGAGTGCGTTCCTCATGCAGCAGCTCCTCATGGGCGGCACAAGCGAACCGGGCGGCACATCAATGAGCCTCAACGGATACGTGGGCAAATTCCGCGACACCGACTGGGGCGGCAAGACCGGTACATCCAACAACCACTCCGACGCATGGTTCATGGGCGTCAGCCCGAAGCTCGTCGTAGGCGCATGGGTAGGCGGCGAATACCGCTGCATCCACTTCCGCACCGGCGCTCTCGGACAGGGTTCGCGCACCGCTCTGCCCATCTGCGGACTCTTCCTCGAGTCTGTGCTTAACGACCCTGCGTTCGCCAAGTATCGCGTGAAGTTCGGCAAGCCGAAGGATGCCGACATCACCTCGTCGATGTACAACTGCCAGAGCTACTACACTCGCGAGAAGACTGACTCTTCACGCTCCGACAGCATACATGTTGAGGAGGAGATAGTGCTCGACGAGAATGGCGCACCAATAGAACACCACAAAGCTACCGAGCCTGCAAAGGAAGGTTCGTCAGAACAGCCCAGCACACACAAGCGCCCCAAGGAGGAAGCCGTCAACTTCGACGACCTCTAATCCATATCAATACAATATAGTAGCGGAGGTCTCCGGCCTCCGCAGCAACCAATGATGCACAACATCTATTATTAAAGATGATATGTATTCGACTTGGTGCTGCGGAGGCCGGAGACCTCCGCTACTTTTAGGTTCACTGTTGAATCACTTCACATTCCGGATGAACCAGCAACAATTTATCTCACGCCGCCCAACTGATGCAGTCTGAACGTGAAGTCGTTCAGCGAATGTTCTTCTGGCGATGTTATTGTTATCTTCTTACGCTGTCCGGGCAGCAGGTCGAAGAAGTTGTCGGTGAAGCGAACGCCTTGCACAGGCACTTCTACGAAAATGTCGCGAGCCAGCTTGTCGGTCTTCAGCGTCATCTCTATCGCGTCGCCTCGCCGTCTCACGCTTGTCTCTATATTTGCCTCAGGCAACTTCTGGTCTTTCGGATAAGCGAAGTAAAAGACGTCATCGGCGAGCGTAACTCCGTTCTTATCCTTCAGCGTGAAGTGCAGCAATGAGGTAGCAGCGCTTAGCTTGCCCTGCAACTCGCCTGCACGCTTCTTCATGAAGAGCACGGAGGAGTTGGCTGCAAGCATGCCGCTCTGCGTCCATTTGCCATGAGCCTTGCCGTCGAAATCCATCAGCTCTACGTCCAGCCTTACGCCGTCATGGTCTTGCAGTTCGTCCGAAACAAGATATACACAGAGGTCGTCGCCCTCCTTAATGGCATTAATCAGAATAGGAGCAAACGCCCGCTTCGACTGATACATCAACGCCTTCCAATTGCCGTAGTAGTCGATGCCCGACCACGACACCACGAAACCTTCCTGTCGGTTGATGTAGAGTTTCTGGTTAGCCTCCACCACCTT
>OIXY01000379.1_pt1 | contig 11047 bp, 10 predicted proteins | sample 1588051 | NCBI WGS metagenome assembly OIXY01 (sample SAMN03283247) | human gut metagenome | biome: human-associated habitat; material: feces | host: Homo sapiens | place: Peru | collected 2012 | reverse complement strand
CTTCGTGATTTTCGCTAAAAATCTCCGGCAATTTTGGCTATAAGTTAGGCCGTGCTTTTGTGCAACCCCACAAAATATTTTATTTTGTTGTTACGGCAGCAAGGTTAGTCTTGCCTTTTCCGGCCCGCTTTGTTAGAATGCAGACAAGGATACAAATTCCGGGGGGCGTGCGTGGCCGTGCCAAGGTACGTTTCTTCATACATTACATCGGCACGGGATAAAAAGGAGAGTTTATTATGGCACACAAGGTTTCTGACGCATGTGTTGGCTGCGGCGCTTGCGAGGGCGCTTGCCCCGTTGGTGCTGTTACCGTTGAGAACGGTGTCGCAGTTGTGAACGCTGATAGCTGCATCGATTGCGGTGCTTGCGAGGGTGCTTGCCCCACTGGTGCAATCGCTGCTGAATAATCAGTAGTTTTTGCTGAAAACGCATCAAAAAGGACTGCTGCACATCTGTGCAGCAGTCCTTTTTTGTGGTATCATAAAACAAGATCGTGCGCATCGGGCTCCGCAGAGCCCGATGCGCACAAAATCAAAAAAATTTTCCGCTGCACATGGCCAAAGCACACGCGGCGGCCATTCCAACTCGTCCACCGCAAAAGAGGCACTGCACAAAATGCTGTGCAGCCGCCCCTCTTTTTGTTTCATGCACAAATTCCGCAGGAAAATACCCTGCATTTTTTGGAAGGGAAACGGCACACTGTCTATGGAACATTCTACGGAAGTTTTGTATAATAGAACTATGGTCTACTGCACCCCGGAGCACCGGTTCGGCTCGGACGCGCTGCTGCTGGCACGCTTCTGTGAGCCGAAGCGCAGCCAGAAAGCCGCAGACCTGTGCTCCGGCTGCGGCATCGTGGCGCTGGAATGGCACGACCGGGGGCATCGCGGCCCCTGCACTGCGCTGGAACTGCAGCCCGAGGGCAGCGCCCTGCTGGCAGCCGCGGTGGAACAGCAGCAGCTTACCCACATTGCCCCCGTCTGCGCCGACCTGCGCACATGGCGGCAGGACGAGGGGCAATTTGACGTGTGCGCGTGCAATCCCCCTTATTTTACCGAGGGGCCGCAGAGCAAAAACGCCGCCCACGCCCTTGCCCGGCACGAAAACACCTGCACGCTAGAGGATGTCTGTGCCTGCGGCTTCCGGCTTTTGAAGGACGGCGGGCGGCTGGCGCTGTGTCACCGCCCCGAGCGGCTGGCCGAAGTGCTTGCCGTGCTGCGCGCCCACCGGCTGGAGCCCAAGCGGCTGGCCTTTGTGAAGAACGCCCCGGAAAACGCTCCGTGGCTGTTCCTTGTGGAAGCCCAGAAGAACCGTAAGACCGGCCTGCGGGTGGAGCCGGACGTGCTCATCCGCGCCGGGGCGGCGCTGTACGGACGATAAATTCAGGAGGTAATTATGGCAGGAACTCTCTATATCGTGGCGACCCCCATCGGCAATCTGGAGGATATGCCGCCCCGGGTGGCTGCCACCTTTGGCGCGGCAGACTTTATTGCCGCCGAGGACACCCGCGTGACCATGAAGCTGCTGAATTATCTGGGGCTGAAAAAGCCCATGGTCAGCTACTACGAGCACGCCTTGCAGAAGGGCGAGGCCATTTTGCAGCGCATCGAGGCAGGGGAGAACTGCGCCTTGTGCAGTGACGCCGGAATGCCCTGCGTGTCCGACCCGGGCGAGGTCATCGTGCGGGACGCGCTGGCGCGGGGCATCAAGGTGGTGCCCATCCCGGCCGCCTCTGCCTGCGTCACAGCGCTGGCGGTCTCCGGGCAGGACACCTCCCGCTGGGTGTTTGAGGGCTTTCTGCCGGTGAACCGCAAGCAGAAAAAGGAGCGTCTGGCCGAACTTTTGCAGGAAAAGCGCACGGTCATCTTTTACGAAGCACCCCACAAGCTGCGCACCACGCTGGATGATCTGACCGCCGCCTTTGGCGCAGACCGCAGCGTCACCCTGTGCCGGGAACTGACCAAACTCCACGAGGAGATCTGGAAAACCACCTTGGGCGAAGCCGTGGAGCACTACCGCGCTGCCGAGCCCCGGGGCGAGTATGTACTGGTGATGGCGGGTGCGCCCGCCGCTGCCGACGACGAGGAGGCGCTGACACTGGAGCAGGCGGCGCAGCGCGCCTTTGCGCTGACCAGCGAGGGCTTCAGTGCTTCTGCCGCCGCCAAGGCTGCTGCGCAGGGCACAGCCTATTCCAAGAGCGAAGTGTACAAACAGCTGCTGCTGTTGCAGCAGACTGCTGAATGAGGATAGAGGAGGATATTTTTCCGTGACAAAACTACTGGTCCTGAGCGACAGCCACGGTGCGCGTGGTGCCATTAAGCGCATTTTGAACAAAGAGCAGAACAACGTGGATGCCGTGATCTTTTTGGGGGACGGTCTGCGGGATCTGGAGCAGGCGCTGGCCTTTTTCCCGCATCTGCGGGTGTATTCCGTGGCTGGCAACTGCGATTTTGGTGCACTGGAGCCGCTGGACGGCTTGGCGGGCTTTGATCAGACGGTGGTTTTCTATACGCACGGCCATATGTACGGCGTAAAATACGATCTGGATACGCTGGCGGACGCCGCCGCCGCCCGGGGGGCCGAGGTGGCACTGTTCGGCCACTCTCATATTCCCCACGCGGAGCAGCGGGGCAATGTGTTTTTGTTCAACCCCGGCTCCTGCGGGCGCTGCTACACCGGCCCGGACACCTACGGCCTGCTGACGCTGGAAAACGGCGCAGTGACCGCCTATGAGCACAAAGAGGTACCCAAGCAATGAGCATCAACGAGGTGCGCTATCTGCCGGAATGCGGCAGCACCAACGCCTATGTAAAGGAACATTTTGAGGAGTTCGGCCCGGTGGCGGCGGTGTATACCGAAAACCAGACCGCCGGGCGCGGGCGGCTTGGCCGCAGCTGGGTAAACGCCGAGGGCAAGGCGCTGTACTACACAGTCGCCATCAAGGAGCCGCTGGCGCAGCCCGCCACCCTGCCACTGCTGGCAAGCCTTGCGGTGCGCCGCCAGCTGCAGCTGCGCTACGGCGTGGACTGCCAGATCAAGTGGCCCAACGACCTTTTGCTGAACGGCAAAAAGCTCGTGGGCATCCTGTGCGAAAGCGTAAGCTACGGCTACCAGCAGCAGGGGCGCGGCATTTTGTGCGGCATCGGCATCAACCTTGCCCAGCCCCAGAGTTATTTTGACGCCGCCGACCTGCCCCACGGCACCTCGCTGGCATTGCAGGGCGCTGCGGTGGATCTTGCCACCGACCCCGCATGGCTGGCCGAAGGGCTGACCGATTTCGGCTTTGACCGCAACCTGTACACTTTTGCCCGGGATGGCTTTGCGCCCTTCCGGGAGGAATACAAGGCCGCCTGCATCAATCTGGGACGCCGGGTCACCTTTGACCTGCCGGACGGCAGTCAGGGCGCAGGCGAGGCCGTGGACGTGGACGCCGAGGGGCGTTTAGTGGTGCGTACCGATGCCGGGGAGCAGCACGTTTTCACCGGGGAGGTTTCGGTGCACGGCATCTACGGGGCAGTGTAATTATAATAAATGATAAAAGCGCCTGTCCGGCGATGCAGGGGCTTCATAAAACAGTATTTGCAAAAGCTCCCGCAATGGGGAAGATTTGGCGTGACTTCGGTCACGCCTTTTCTTTTGCTTCCAGTTCATCCAGAGGGATGTACCCCAGCCCATCGTACTTGATATGGATGTGCTGCACCCGCTTTCCGCTGGACTTATCCGGGGCATCCACATAGATGGCCGACACCAGTTCACGGAGAGCATAAGGGGTGAGTTCTTCAATATGAACGTACTTGTGCGCTTTCTGGACGAACTTTTCAATATTCTCGATCTGCTGTTCCTGTACTTCAATTTCCTGCTGGATAGAGAGGGCTTCCTCTTCCAGATGCTTCTGTTCGGCATCGTAGCTCTGGCTCATCATGTCAAAGCGTTCATCGCTCAGCTTTCCGCTGGCGTTATCCTCGTAGATTTTCATGAACAGCCGTTTGAGGTCTGCAATCCGCTTCTCATTCCGGGCAAGCTGCTTCTTCAGGACGGTCAGCTTTTCGGTGCTTTCCACCCGAAGCTGCTCCTCCATGACCTTGCGGAAGTAGTCCTCATGACAGAGGATGTAGTCCGTCACCCGCTGAACATGGCTTAGCACACGGCCCTCCAAAACCTTTACCCGGATGAAGTGTCCCTTGCACTTGCTCCCGTTCTTCTTGTGCAGAGAGCAATCAAAGAAGTCTTGACTGAAGTCCCTGTTGTTGGACGAACCATATTGCATCTTAGAACCGCAGTCAGCGCAGTAGACCATACCGGAGAAAATGCTGCTCTTGCCTGTCCGGGTCATGCGGTGACGCTGGTTACGAATCTCCTGAACCTTTTCAAACACATCATCGTCAATAATGCGCTCATGTGTATCCGGGAAGATAGCCTGATTTTCCACAGGATTCAGATGTCTCTTTTTATCCCAGATAGAGTTAGTATAGGTCTTGAAGTTGACTGTGCAGCCAGTGTACTCCCGGCGTTCCAGAATCAAACTTACTGCTCTTTTATCCCAGCGGTAAGGGTCTTCCGGGGCAGGTGCGTTTGTACTCCGGCCATAGCTCAACTTGTAGGCGGTAGGAGTCAGAACTTTATCTGCCCACAGTTGGTTCGCAATTTGGGTCGGCCCACGTCCCTCCATGCACATGGAGAAGATGCGCTTCACAATCGCAGCCGCTTCCGGGTCAACAAGCCAATGCTTCGGGTTCTCCGGGTCTTTCACATAGCCGTAGGGGACATTGACCGTCAGCGGTACTCCACGCTCTCCCTTGGCCTTCTGGACAGCCCGAATCTTGCGGCTGGTATCGCGGGCGTAAAACTCGTTGAACCAGTTCTTAATGCCCGCAAAATCGTTGTTTACGCTGTTCGGGTCAATGGTGTCGTAATTGTCGTTAATGGCAATGTAGCGAACGCCATACTGGGGAAAGGTGAAGTTGGTGTACAGACCCGTCAGGGCAGAGTTGCGCCCCAGTCGGGACAGGTCTTTCGTGATAACGATTCCTACACGTCCTGCTTCGATCTCGACCAGCATACTCTGAAAGCCGGGACGGTCGTAGTTCGTGCCGGAATAGCCATCATCCACAAAGAATACCGGGTTCGGGAAGTGATTCTTCTTGGCGTATTCCAGAAGAATGGCCTTCTGATTCTCAATGGACAGGCTTTCGCCGAGCCGTTCGTCCTCCTGCGACAGTCGGCAGTAAAGTGCGGTGATTTTATTCGTTGCTCCAGACATTGTTGTGTCCTCCTTACTCTGTGGAGCAACTGTCAGTACAGGATTGGTTACCGGGTCAAGTATAGCAGAATTGGGCGCAGTTGTCATTCGTCTGCACCCTCATCTTCAAATTTTTGCTGGGCGTTCTTGGCAACAATGCGCTCCAGCTTCTTCAAAAAGGATTCCTTGCCCTCATAGCTGCCGGTCACGGTGTAGGTGGTATGTCCGACTTTCTCCGTGGTGGTCAGTTCGGGAATCCAGAAAGCAGACAGGTTCTTGACATGGAGATTACCGTTCTCATCCACATAGGAGCCGTGCTTCTTCTGCTCTTCGGTCAAGGGCTGCCGCTTGAAGTAGACCTCGTTTTCGGAGATGCTCACGGTCTCGCTAGCCTGTTCCTTTGGGGTGTCATCATACAGCTGGGCGAAAAATGCCAGTGCATCTTCGGGAGGGTCTTCCTCCATGAGCTGCTCGAAAACCCGCTGTTCTTCTGCCGAGAGGTTGTTCCATGCGGTTTCCAACTCCTGCTCGTTGGCTGCGTTGACAAAGGCTTCGATTTCTTTTTTCATGGTGCATCCTCCTTTGGCTGCGGAAAGCGTTTTTTCAAAAAGTATGGGTTTTCGTGAGAGCAAGAATCGTCCCGTGGCCACAAATTTTCAATTCTTGAAAATTCTTGCCCCTTTGGGACAGCTTCTTGTTGGGGCGTGCCTGCCCCAAACCCTGCTGGGTGATTTCATTCTTGGTGGTTGCTATATTGCTTATATGCCTTTTCAAATCCTGATTTGTTATATATGACAAATTTATAACATTCTCCATCTTTCATGGAAATTGATGCAACAGGAACGACCATCTGACTCCATGAAAGCTCCCTTATCTCGTTCATGGGCAATACAAGGTTGCGATACAGTGGACTGACTGTGAGCTTTTGAGTTGAATATGTAATGCTCTGTTCATCAATGTACAAACCACCGCCAATGATTCCATTACGGCATAAGCTACACACAAAAGTTTTTCCCATAATATTATCGCCTCCTATTAGTTGATGGTTGGTTAAGTTGAGTATATCATATTGATTTCCAGAAGAACACCCCTATATAGGAGATTTTAGCCGTTTTACTGCGTACGTGCGTACGAGAGATTGGTACGCACGTACGCAGCGATTTGCCCGAAGCGCACCCTATATAGCCGTTTCCCCCTCGGAGAGCCCACTACACTTTGCAGACCACAGGGATGAAAGTGTCATAGTGGGTTATTACACTTCCGCAGAAGTGCCTTCTCCTCGCCGCAGACATCCGGGTATGCCTTTTGTGAGAGCTTTCTGTGCGGCGAATTCACATCGCCCACAGGCGATGTGAGCAGGGATTCCAAAGGGGGCGCAGCACCCTTGGCACACGACTTTGATACAAAGTCTAGTGTGTTACACCTTGATAGAGGTGTACAGAATCCCGATATGCAAAAAGCCCCATGCCCAACACCTTGGCGGTGCGGACATGGGACTTGATGCTTCCTCGGCCTAGCCGGGTACTCGTAACCAATCCTGACAGGCAGTTGCCGTGTCATTTCTCGAAAACTGTTTTACGAACACCCAGCTAAAGCCGGACAGGCGCTTTATTCTTTCTTATCTGTTCTTCTTCATCTGACGGCGGCGCTGGTTGAGGGTCAGCCCGCCGCCGCAGCGCAGAGTGACAAAGCCCAGTGCACACAAAATCAAAATCAGGGCGCAGAGCAGCAGCAGGGTGGCCTTGAGATCGGTGCGGAAATCCGACACATACTCCCGGTGGGTCACAAGGTCTACCTGTCCCACCTCGTAGCCGTCCAGATAGACGGTGGCAGTGCCCAGCTTCTGGCCATCCTTAACGGTGGCGGAGACGCTCTCGGGCAGGTCAAAGGAATAGCTTACCTTATCGTCGCTGTGGCCGTAGCCGCTGACCGGGGCGGCAGCGTACAACTCCACAGCCGGCTCGGTGCGGCACTTGGTCAGGTCTACGGTGGTCAGCACGGTCTTGGTATCCACCAGCGGCCGGTCGGCAAAGCTGGCAAACGCCCAGTCGAACAGGTCATCACACGCGGTAAACAGGTGCTCCTGCGTGTCGCAGCCAAGGATCACCAGCCCGTAGCTGTGGCCGTCCTGCTGGGCAAAGGCCACGATGCAGCGGCCTGCCAGCGTGGTAAAGCCGCCCTTGACCCACTTGACGTATTCCCGGTAGTTGGCGCTTTCACTGTTCATCAGGCTGTTGGAGCTGCTGATGGTGCGCTCCGCCTTGCGCAGATTGGTGGCCGGCAGCACATAGCTGGCGGTGCCCGCCACCTGTGCAAAGGTCTGGTTTGCCGCACAGGCGGCGGCGATCTTTGCCAGATCCTGCGCGGTGGACACGTTGCCGTAGTCAAACAGGCCGTGGGCACAGGTAAAGTTCGTGCCGGTGCAGCCCAGTTCTGCCGCCTTGGCGTTCATCTGCTGCACAAAGCCCACCACGCTGCCTGCCACGTCCCACGCAATGACGCTGGCGGCGTCGTTGGCGCTGACGATGAGCATGGCGTTCAGCAGGTCGATGCGGCGCACAGTCTCGCCGATGCGCAGCCCTATGGTGGTGCCGTTGGCGTTCTGGATATCCTTGAACTCCTGCGTCAGGTCTGTTGGCACGGTCACCTCACCGTTCAGGTCCTTGCCGCTTTCCACCAGCAGCAGGGCGGTCATCAGCTTGGTCAGGCTGGCCACATATTTCTGCTGGTCGGCGTTCTGGTTCAGGATGGTCTTGCCGGTGTCCGCGTTGAACAGATACACCGCCTCGGTCTCGGTTGCGGTCTGGATGGGCATGGGGTATGCCGCAAACCCCGGCAGCACTGCCGAAAGAGCCACTGCCAATGTGAGCACCAGCGCCGCCAACCGGCGGCCGAACGTGTTGTAAAGCATGAGCGTACCCCCTAATCAACTTCTTCAGTGAAAGCATATCACAGATGCCGGTAAAAGAAAACCGGCTTTTTTCAGGCAGCAGCCTGCTGCTGCGGACAGCCCGCAAAGGCCCAGTCCAGAATGGCCGCGGCCTCGGCATAGATGTTTTTCCGGTCCGAGCCCAGAATGACCAGCCCGTAAATGCTGTCGCCCTGCTGGGCGGCGGTCACATAGCAGCGCCCGGCTTTTGTGGTAAACCCGGTCTTCATGCCGTGAATGTAGGCACGGTAGCAGCTGTTTTCCGGATCCAGCATCTTGTTGGTGGAATGGATGCTGCGCGCCGCGTGCTGATTCGTTGCCGGGATCTCGTATTGCAGGGTATCGGCGATCTGGCGGTAAAGTTCGTACTGGGCACAGGCCATCGCGATCTTTCCCATATCCTGTGCGGTGGAAACATTTCCATCGTCGTACAGGCCATGCGGGCAGGAGAACTGGGTACTGGTGCAGCCCAGCTGCGCCGCCCGGGCGTTCATCTGCTGCACAAAGGCAGGGATGCTGCCCGCCACGTCCCACGCGATGACGCTGGCGGCATCGTTGGCGCTGCACACCAGCAGCGCATACAACAGGTCGATGCGGCGCAGCTGTTCGCCCGCCGTCAGCAGAATGGTGCTGCCGTTCTGACTGCGGATATTTTGGAACTCCTCCGTCAGGCTGGCGGGCACGGTAATGGTCTCGTCAAGGTTCTTGCCGCTTTCCAGCAGCAGCAGCGCGGTCATCATCTTGGTCAGGCTGGCTACGCAGCGCTGCTGCCCGGAATTTTGATCCAGCAGCACCTCACCGGTGACGGCGTTGATCAGGTAAACGCTTTCCTGTGCATTGGCTGTCTGAATGGGCATTGCGTATACCGCCCCGCCCGGCAGCGCCAGCGCCGCAGCCAGCGCCAGCGTAAGCACCCATGCCGCCAGTCGGCGGCAGTTTTTATGAAGATCCATGAACTTCTCCCTTGATGATAAAGCGTCCGCTTGCTAGAATAGAAACGGCGAGACCTGTCTTTATAAAGAATACCATAAACCAGCCAAAAGAGAAAGAGTGAAAGGTGGTTTTTAACAATGTTCTTATCCTTTTGTGGAAAAACGCCCCGGGATGAAGGCGCAGCCTTTGTAGCGCCCAGCGCCACCGTGCAGGGGGATGTTATCTTAAAGCCCGGCTCCACCGTCTGGTACGGCGCGGTGCTGCGCGGCGATGACGGCACGCTGACCATCGGCAAAAACAGCAACGTGCAGGACAACGCGGTGCTGCACTGCGACATTGGCGGCTGCGTGACCCTTGGCGAAAACGTCACGGTAGGGCACTGCGCCCTGGTGCACGGCTGCACCGTAGGGGACGGCAGCCTCATCGGGATGCACGCCACCTTGCTGAACCACTGCGTGGTGGGCAAAAACTGCATTATCGGGGCAGGGGCGCTTGTGCCGGAGGGCATGGTCATCCCGGACAATTCCGTGGCGGTGGGCGTGCCCGCCCGGGTCATCAAGCAGGTGAGCGCGGCGCAGATCAAAGCAAACCTGCACAACGCCGTGCACTATGTGGAGCACGGAAAACTGCACGCGGAGCAGATGAAAAACGGGTGAGAGTGCGGCGGGGTCACCCACGCCCTCTCAGGCGCTCCCGCGCCAGCTCCCCCGAAGGGGGAGCCAAGGTCTAAGGCTTGTAGCTAAAGCATTAGGTTCAATGAGGAAGCTTCCGGGCGTGCCCGCTCCCCCTTGGGGGAGCTGTCGCGCAGCGACTGAGGGGCTATAAATGGAGAAGCGAAAAAAGCGTTAAAGCGATAGCGCCGACTGGCGCAGCGCTAGCTTTTTTGTGCTTCGACTTCTTCTTTAGGATTGTCAAGGGCGAGCAGCCCTTGGCCCGTTGCGGGGTGGGTGGAGTCCAGAGGTAGGGAGGGGGGAGTCGGAACACCCCTCCCTGCCTCTGGCCCAGCGGAGCGTCCCTGCACGCTGATGGCAAGCAAAAGCTTTCCTACTAAAGCGCAAAGCTTCCGGGCGCGCCAAAGGCTCCCTCCCAGAGGGAGCTGGCAAAACCGTCAGGTTTTGACTGAGGGAGTTAAGTTTTTCTTCTTAAACGTTTCCTTTTGCATTTTTTTCGCAGTGCGGTACAAAGTTTCAAGAACTTCCCTGATATTTCACAAAAATGTAATGACTTTTTTCGTAAAATCGGGTATACTGTATCTTGCAGGGACAGTGGGGCCGCAACCACTTCCCCGCACATGATTCCTCCTCACACCAAAGCAATACCCCAAACAAGAAACCCCTCCGGTGTACCGCAAGCGCCGAAGGGGTTTCTTGTTGTTTCGTTATTTTTTAAAGGGTGCGCAGCTTTGCTGCAAACACCGAGAGCACCACCTTGGGGTTCACCTGTGCGCCCAGCCGCTGCAAAGCGGCGTCTGCCAGACGCACCGCCTGCCGCGCCTGCGCACCCTGCACCGGGGCGCGGGGACTGCTGCGCAGACCTGCCGCTGCCACGGCGCGGAAATCGGTCAGCAGGGCGGCGGCGGCAGCTTTATCCTTTTCGTAGGCGGCAAGCAGCACGGCGGCGGTGTAGCTATCGCGGGCGGCAGCGGCGCGGGCAAGTTCCAGCGCCTTTTCCACCTGTGCGGTGCGCCCTTCGTCCCGGGCGACCGCCAGCACCGTGCCGATATGACCATCGAACAGCTCACTGTACAGTGCGGCTGTTTTTTTGTCCACGCCCTGCGCCGCGCAGTAGCGGGTGCAGTCGGCAGGGGACACCGGCGCCACCGCAAAGCTGACGCAGCGGCTGCGGATGGTGGGCAGCACGCTGGCCAGCGAATCTGCCGTCAGCAGAAACAGCACGCCTTCCGGCGGTTCTTCCATCACCTTCAGCAGGGCATTGGCGGACTCCTC
>OIXY01000377.1_pt1 | contig 11078 bp, 13 predicted proteins | sample 1588051 | NCBI WGS metagenome assembly OIXY01 (sample SAMN03283247) | human gut metagenome | biome: human-associated habitat; material: feces | host: Homo sapiens | place: Peru | collected 2012 | reverse complement strand
TGCCCAGCTCGCGGCTTCTGCGGCCCCCGCGTGCTGGAGCTTATCAGCCGCGAGCTGGGCATAGACCCCTTGGACATCCTGCAGGATAAGAACGGCTCGAACGTTCTGGTCAGCGAAACGAAGGTAGGAGGAAAGAGCAATGGTTGATCTGGTCATTATCGGCGGCGGCCCTGCGGGCCTTGCTGCTGCCTGCAAGGCATGGGAAAGCGGTCTGCGCGACATCCTTATTCTGGAGCGCGACAAGGAACTGGGCGGTATTCTGAACCAGTGCATCCACAACGGCTTTGGTCTGCACCGCTTCGGCGAGCAGCTGACCGGCCCGGAGTATGCCGGACGCTTTATTGAGATGCTCAAGAACACCGGCGTGAAGGTGCAGCTGGACACTATGGTGTTGGAAGTGACCCCGGACAAAAAGGTGCACTGTGTTTCCAAGGAGCACGGCTACCAGATCATCGAGGCCAAGAGCATCGTGCTTGGCATGGGCTGCCGCGAGCGCACCCGCGGTGCCATTGGTACCCCGGGCACCCGCCCTGCCGGTGTGTACACCGCCGGTGCCGCACAGCGCTATGTGAACATGGAAGGCTATCTGGTGGGCAAGCGGGTGCTGATCCTCGGCAGCGGCGACATCGGCCTGATCATGGCACGCCGCATGACCCTTGAGGGCGCAAAGGTGCTGGCCTGCGTAGAGGTAATGCCCTACTCCGGCGGCCTGACCCGCAACATCGTGCAGTGTCTGAACGACTTTGATATTCCCCTGTATCTCTCCCACACCATCGTGGACATTCAGGGCAAGGACCGCGTGGAAAAGGCCATCGTGGCTGAGATCGGCCCCGACCGCAAGCCCATCCCCGGCACTGAGATGGAGTTCGATGTGGACACCATTCTGCTGAGCGTGGGTCTGATTCCCGAGAACGAGTTGACCAAACAGGCCGGCATCGAGATGGACCCCCGCACCAAGGGCGCCATCGTGTACGAAAACATGGAGACCAGCATCCCCGGCGTGTTTGCCTGCGGCAACGTGGTGCAGGTGCACGATCTGGTGGACTTTGTTTCCGGCGAGAGTGAATTGGCCGGTGCAGCCGCTGCCAACTACGTCCAGAACGGCCCTGTGGCCGAGGGACGTGTGCTGACCGTGAAGCCCGGCGCAGACCTTGGCTACACCCTGCCGCAGCGCATCCGTCTGGAGGGCGTGGAAAAGAGCACCAACGTCTCCTTCCGCGTCCGCCGCATCTGCGGCAAGAGCACCATCCTTGTCAAGAGCGGTGACACGGTGATCGCACGCTTCAAGCGCGACCGCCTTGCCCCCGGCGAGATGGAGCACATTGCCCTGCCCAGAGTGCTGCTGGACAGAGCCCCCGTGGACGAAGTGACCATTGAGATCGAGGAGGCATGAGCGATATGAAGGAAGTAATTTGCACCTGCTGCCCGCAGGGCTGTCATTTGCAGGTGGATGAGGCCAACGACTACAAGGTGACCGGCAACGGCTGCCCCAACGGCATCGCCTACGGCAAGGAAGAGCTGACCCACCCCACCCGCATCATTACCAGCACCGTGCGCGCCGAGGGCTGCCTGCACTCCCGCTGCCCGGTCAAGACCTCTAAACCCGTGCCCAAGGGGCAGATGGCAGAGGTGGTCGCCGCGCTGGACAGCGTGGTGCTGCACGCACCTATCCATGTGGGTGATGTGGTGCTGACTGACGTCTGCGGTACCGGGGCAGACATTGTGACCTGCCGCGATATGGCATAAGCACTCCCCTGCCTCTCTTCTGCATACAAAAGGAGCCGCTGCACAGCAGGTGCAGCGGCTCCTTTGCTTTGTGATAACTTACAGCATCTTGGAGAGGAAGGCCTTCAGGCGGGGGTGCTTGGGGTTCGTGAACAGTTCCTGCGGCGGCTCGTCCTCCTGAATTCTGCCATCGTCGATGAAGATGACCCGGTTGGACACCTCGCGGGCAAAGCCCATTTCGTGGGTGACCACCAGCATGGTGATGCCGGTGTGTGCCAGTTCCTTCATCAGTTCCAGCACCTCGCCCACCATCTCGGGGTCAAGGGCGCTGGTGGGCTCGTCGAACAAAATCACGTCCGGGTCCATGGCCAGCGCACGGGCAATGGCGATGCGCTGCTGCTGACCACCGGACAGACTCTTGGGGTAGACGTTGGCCTTGTCGGCCAGACCTACGCGGGCCAGCAATTCGTCTGCACGGGCAGAGATGGCCTCTTTATCCTTCAGCTTCAGCAGGTTGGGGGCAAGTTCAAGGTTCTTTTTCACGGTCAGGTGGGGGAACAGGTTGAAGTGCTGGAACACCATGCCCATCTTCTGGCGCACGGCGTCGATGTGTGCCTCGTCCACCTCCACCCCTTCGAACTTGATGGAGCCGGAGGAAGGGGTCTCCAGCCGGTTCAAACAGCGCAGAAAGGTGGACTTGCCGCAGCCGGAAGGGCCGATCAGGCACACCACGTCGCCGCGGTAGATATCAAGGTCGATGCCCTTCAGCACGTCCAGCGTGGGGTCGGCCTTTTTTGCGCCGCGCTTTTTTACGCCGCCGTAGGTCTTGGTCAGGCCGCGTACTTCCAAAATCTTATCGGTCACTTTGTGCCAGCCTCCTCTCAAACTTGCTCAGCAGCCATGTAAACAGCATAACAAGGATCAGGTAGATCAATGCAACGCCCAGCAGGGGGAACATGGCCTCGTAGGTACGGTTCATAATGCCCTGTGCGGCATACAACAGTTCCTTGCCGCCAATGGTGGTGATCAGGGAGGTATCCTTGAGCAGGACGATGAACTCGTTGCCCAGTGCAGGCAGCACCGCACGGATGGCCTGCGGGATGATGATGACCACCATGGTGGTCATGTAGTTCAGGCCAAGGCTGCGTCCGGCTTCCATCTGGCCGGGGTCCACGGCCATCAGGCCGCCGCGGATGATCTCGGATACATACGCGCCGGAGTTGATGCCCAAGGTCAGCGCACCCACCATGGTAAAGTTGCGGCTGTTGGAAAAAATGACCATGCTCATGATCAGCAGCTGCACCATCATGGGCGTGCCGCGGATGATGGTGGTGTACACCTGACACACCGCGTTAAAAAAGCCCAGCACCGCGTTTTTGTGGCCGGGGCGCTGCTGGTCGTGGGTCACGCGCACCAGCGCCACCACGCTGCCCAGCACCACGCCCAGCGCCAGCGCCAGTGCGGTGACCAGCAGGGTGGTGCCCACGCCGTTGATGTACTGCATCCAGCGGTCCTTCAGCAGAAAGGCCTGATAAAACTTAAAAAAGAAATCCTGTTCAAAGCTTAGCTTTGTGCCGCTGTTCAGCAGCTCTTTAAGCAGCTCGTATTGCGCAGCCATTCACATCCTCGCTTTCTGTTTGTCAATAAATTGTAACCACTTTTTTCTAAAAAAGGAGGTGCCCCGGAGTGGGGCGCCTCCTTGGGTACAGGAATGGTACAGGGCACGCAGCTTAGTTTGCGTTGATGTACTTGTCCACGATGGCCTGCAGAGTGCCGTCAGCCTTCAGCTCCTCCAGAGCCTTGTTGACAGCGTCCTCCAGAGCAGAGCCCTTTGCCACGCCGATGGCGTAATCTTCCTCGGCGTAGCTGGTATCCAGCACCTTCAGGCCGGGGTTGGCAGCCACGAACTCCTGTGCGGGAGCGTTATCGATGACCACAGCGTCCACCTGACCATTGTTCAGTGCCTGCACAGCGGTCAGACCGTCGTCGTAAGCAACCACGTTCTCATCGCCGAAGTCATCGGAGCAGTAGATGTAGCCGGTGGTGCCGCGCTGGGTGCCGATCTTCTTGCCGGCCAGATCGTCGGGAGAAGCAATGTCGGAATCGCTCGGCACGATGATGGACTGGATGCCGGTGGCGTAGCTGTCGGAGAAGTCCATCACAGCCTTGCGCTCGTCGGTCACGGTAACGCCTGCCATCACGATGTCGGCCTTGCCCTGCTGCACGCTGAGCAGTGCGGCGTCAAAGTCCATATCGTCGATCTGCAGTTCCAGACCCAGCTTCTCGGCAATGGCCTTGGCGGTATCCACGTCGATGCCCTCGAACTCGCCGGCATCGGTGGTCATCTCGTACGGAGGGAAGGCGGCGTTGGTAGCCATGGTCAGCTTGCCGGCCTCCACGGTGGACAGGTCAGCAGCAGCGGCAGAAGAAGCAGCCTCGGAGGAAGCGGCAGAACTTGCCACAGAGGAAGCAGCAGAGCTTGCGGAACCACCGCAGGCGGTCAGAGCCAGTGCAGCAACAGAAACGGCAGCGGCAGCCATAAAGCTGCGGCGAGAGATCTTTTTCATATTCAAACACTCCTCAATCTATGCAATATAGTTTGCTTGGCCCCGATGGGATGCGATTCATCGCGCTTTCGGGGAACGCACTTAGTATAGTTTGTACAAAACAAAAAGTCAATACTTGTGCATAATAATCCGTAAAATTGAAACGATTTTGCAAACATTTATGCAAGAATGGAGAAAATGTATGAATATATGCAGTATAAACCGTTATTTACAAGCTTCTTGCGATCTCCTCCGCGCTGCGCTTGGGCACGCAGTAGTCGCGGTTTTCGTCCAGATAGTACTTTACACCGGTCTGCTCGGTCATGGGTACGATGCGGGCTTTGTGGGTGGGGTAGCCAAAGGCCACCATAAACGCCAGCTTCTGCGGCTCCTCAATGCCCAGCAGTTCTGTGAGGGCGGGCTTGTCAATTGCGCCCATGATGCAGCTGCCCACGCCCTTGTCCCATGCGGCAAGGGTCATGTTGGCCAGTGCAATGCCGGTGTCGGTGGCAAGGTCGCCGGGGATGGCGGTATCCTGCACCACGGCTGCGTAAAAGGTGGGCAGCTCATCCGCTTTGGGCGTGCCCTGCTCCGGCGGCAGATAGCCCGCCCACTTGACCAGCGGCTGCACCTTGGCTACCATCTCCGGGCTTTGCACCAGCACCAGACGCACGGCCTGCCGGTTTGCCCCGCAGGAGGACAGCCGCACGGCCTGTACGATATCATTTACCACATCCTGCGGCACGGCTTTTTGCGCAAACCGGCGGTAGGTGCGGCGGGCGGTCAGAAGTTCCATGACAGACATATTGAATCGCTCCTTTATCCGGTAAAATACAAAAATGGAAAAAACTATATATAAAGTATAGCAGATGCACCGGCGGGTATCAATGGCTGCGGCACGTTTTTTGGGGCGGCATGGCCGCTATATTGTAAAGGATAGTGACACTTATTCTTGTATCCTTGTATTTTTTTGGTGAATGTTTCCATGAAACACTTGACAATGGGGGGGAGGTAAAGGTATTATATAGGTGTAAACGCATTACATGCAGTGTAAGGCGTGCTTGAAAGAAAGATTGTGAGGTTGATTATTATGTCTAATATCTCTCGTCGTCAGTTCCTGAAGAGCGCAGGTGTTGCTGCTCTGGCTGCTGGTATTCTGGCTGGCTGTGGTAAGGTTCCCGGCACCGATGTTCCCGATGTGCCCGAAGTGACCAGCGAGACCATTGATCTGTTCTTTATGAACACTGACACCAGTGTTGCTATGAGCAATACCACCCTGACTGTGCTGAAGGGTGCTAAGACTGTTAAGCTCTCTGACATCCCCACCGATCTGTTCCCGAAGGGCTTTGGTCCCGTGAAGAACGATGACCTTGAGATTCGCGACGGCGGTGAAGGCCGGAACCGTCGTATTATTGTCTGGGTGAAGAAGGGTGACGTTGTCAACGCCGATGATGAGGAGACCACTAAGACCCTGAAGAAGGTGGTGGTCACTCTGGCTTACTGCTCTGGCGATAAGGTTGGCAAGAAGGAAGACATCGAGTTCACTGCTACTGTGAGCAACTATGTCCGTGCTTCTGATTTCACCCTGCCTGAGGGCGTGACTCTGGAGAATCCGGATTACAAGAGCAAGCTGGAAGTCGCTAATGGCTACTACAAGGCAGTTCTGGATTGCCTCGTTCACTGAGATGACGCTTTGATTCGTCTTTGAGAATAGACGGATAGAAACTCTCGCTCTAAAGTAAATAAAAGGCTGGAAATCGATGAATTTCGATTTCCAGCTTTTTTGCTATAAATATGTTCTTATTGCCGCTTCTTCGGCAGCAGGCAACCCCTTCCGTCAAAGCCTGCGGCTTTGCCACCTTCCCCAAGGGGACGGATGAACCCTCTCAGGCTCACTGCGTTCGCCAGCTTCCCCGAAGGGGGAGCTGGCATCGAGCAAAGCGAGATGACTGAGAGGGTTATTTCCGCTTTTTCGGCAGCGGCACACACAGCACCAGACTGATGCCGATGGCCAGCGCCACGGCGATTTTAAAGGTGCTGATGCCCTTGGCAAGCGCCATGGCGTTTTCGTTCTGGATAAAATAGTAGGCGGTGTAGTAGATGCCCGCGCCCGGCACCAGCGGAAAAATGCCGGACAGCAAAAACACCGTGACCGGCGTTTTTTGGGTAACGGCAAACACGCGGGTAAGGATGGTAAGCGGAATGACCGCCAGCAGCGAGGCCGTGGCGGCGTCTGCGCCCAGCAGGGTCAGCAACTCGTACCCCAGCCAGCCCACAGCGCCCACCAGCGCGCAGTAAGGCAGGCTGCGCCGGGGGCACGCAAACAGAATGGCAAAACTCAGCGTGCCCGCCGCAGCCAGAAAAAACTGCGAGGTCAACTCGCCGATCTGCACAGTTGTAAGGGACATCATACCACGACCACCCCCGTAAATACCGTGTACAACCGCAGCACAAGGCCGGTGCCTATGGCAATGCTGGCAGCAATCAGCAAAGCGTCGATCATGCGGATGGTGCCGGAAAGGTAATCGCCCTGCACAAAGTCCCGGATGCCCATGGTAAAGGCGATGCCCGGGGTCAGGATCATCAGCGCGCCGATGATGGCGTGGCTGGCAGAGGTGTGCAGCGCACTGCACAGCAGAATGCACACCAGCGTGATCAGCGCGGCGGTGCTGATCTTCTGGAAGCCGCCGGGCACTTCATGCCGCCCGCACCACAGCAGATACCAGCTGGCCACCAGTCCCGCCCCGGCAGCTGCCAGCGCGCTGCGCAGGCTGCCGCCAAACATCATGGCAAAGCAGAACGCCCCGCACAGCCCGGACAGCAGCTGCACATGGTCTTTTGGGAAAGGCAGCCGCCGCGCCAGCACCAGACGGCTCTCGGCCTCGTCCAAGGTCATCCCTGTCTGGGCGATCTGGCGGGAAAGCTCGTTCACCGCCGCCACCCGCCCCAGATGGGTGGTGCGCACCGGCACGTTGCGCACCTCGCTGATCTCGGCAGTGCCGGCGCTGGCAAAAATGCCGTTGGTCAGCACATAAACGTGGAACTCCCGCAGATGGAAGCTGCGCGCCATGATCTCCATGGTCTGCTCCACCCGGAACACCTCCGCGCCGTTTTCCAGCAGGGTCTGCCCTGCGGCCATGATAAAATCCATAATGCGGTGGCGCAGCTCTTCATCGGGAAAAGGGTCTCTGCTGTTCATTGCCTGCTCTCCTTGCAAAAAAGAATGGTGTAATATATTGTAAGCCGAAGCATTTTTCTTGACAATGCGTGAAAACCGGGCTATACTATACATAGAGAAGGCGCTGCCCGCAATGGTCAGCATCCTTACCCGTATGTCAAAAAGATTGACCGTTCAGGTTGGTAGCTGGGGCGGTCAATCTTTTTTGCTTTTGTTCTCCTGTTTCTGATAAAAAGTCGTTACCTCAAAGGTCAGCCGGATGACCTCCACGATCAGCGTCAGCAGACCGAGGATGAACATCAGCAGCGCGAGCAGTTGTGTCAGATTCATAGAGTTTCCCTCCCTTCTGAGGTCTTTGGGGAGGGGGGATTGCAAAAAAGTTTCCTTCCCGCAGACCTCGTTTCATTTTGTTCAGATGAAACAGTGTACGGGTAAGGGATGCATGACCACCTGTTCATGCAGGCAGCACCTTCGCCGCCGTAAGGCGGCAAATCAAGTATATCATGCTTTGCGTTGTTTCGCAACAAAAAAGCGTTTTCTATATCCCCACCCAAAAACTTCGTTGAAGGTGTTGACAAATGCCGCCGATGGGTTTATTATAGTGTCAATATCACAAAAATGGCTGTGAAGAGAAGAGTAGGCCTTCGCATTGATCCTTACCAGAGAGCCCGGGCGGTGAAAAAGGGCAGGAAACAGGAAGCTGAAAATGGTCTCGGAGCCGTGCGGACGAGGCGCAGGAGTGCTAAGCCCGCAACGGGATGCGCCCGTTATAGCGTCCGGCTGTAAGCAGCACACGCTGCCGCAGCATCGAGGCTGTACCCGTAAGGATGCAGTGAACCAAGGTGGTACCACGGAAGTATGTTCATGCCTCCGTCCTTGCAGAGCCTAAGGCTTGTAAGGACGGGGGCATTTTTTCATGCGTCCGCTCAAGGCCGCGTGCGGAAAGGTGCCGTGCGGGCCGCAGTACAAAATAGAGAACAAATAGAGAGGGAACAAAACCATGATTACTCGTCGCGATTTTCTGAAAGTTACCGGTGTGGCAGCCGCAGCCGCTGCCCTGACTGCCTGCGGTGGTTCTTCTTCCACTGCTTCTTCCGCTGCTGCATCCGGCAGCGTGGCATCCTCTGCCGCTGCTAAGCTGGATAAGATCAAGGTGGCTGTGCCCAACGATACCACCAACGAGGCCCGCGCCCTGACCCTGCTGGAGAAGAACGGCTTCTTCAAGCTGAAGGCAGACGCCGGCCTGACCGCCACCAAGAACGACATCGAGGAGAACCCCCTGAACGTTACCGTCGATGAGGTCGAGGCTGCTCAGGTGCCCAACGTCCTGCAGGACGAGGACTACGCCGTCATCAACTCCAACTACGCCATCTCTGCCGGTCTGAACCCCATGACCGATGCACTGGCCATGGAGGACGGCTCCTCTGCTTACGTCAACATTCTGGTGTGCAAGGACGGCAATCAGGAGGAGCCCAAGATCAAGGCTCTGGCCGCTGCCCTGCAGAGCCAGAAGGTGAAGGACTTCATGGACGAGACCTACAAGGGCTCCGTGGTGTCCGTTGTGGAGAACCCCACCGACGGCTATGATTCCACTGTGGATTATGACGCTCTGAACGGCCAGACCGTCAGCTGTGCCGCTACTCCCGCTCCCCACTGCGAGGTGCTGGAGGTGTGCAAGGAGATCCTTGCCGCCAAGGGCATCACGCTGGATATTCAGGAGTACGACGACTATGTGATCCCCAACCAGGTCGTCGAGGACGGTCAGGTAGACACCAACTACTTCCAGCATCAGCCGTATCTGGACAACTTCAACGCCGAAAAGGGTACCCATCTGGTGACCGTTGCCGGTATTCACGTAGAGCCCATGGGCGTCTACGGCGGCAAGCAGGACAGTCTGGCACCCATCGAGGGATAAGCTAAAGGAGCAATTTCTGTGATCGAACTCAAGTACCTTTCCAAGACCTTCCAGATGAAGGATGGCGCGGTGAAAGCGCTGCAAAACATCAACCTCACCATTCCCGATGGCTCCATCTACGGCATCATCGGTATGTCCGGTGCGGGCAAATCCACGCTGGTGCGCTGCATCAACCTGTTGGAGCGCCCCACCGGCGGCAGTGTGGTGATCGACGGCGTGGCCATGGAGACCCTGTCCCCTGCCTCGCTGCGCAAACGCCGCCGGGAGATCACCATGATCTTCCAACAGTTCAACCTGCTCATGCAGCGCACCTGCCTGAAGAACGTCTGCTTCCCCATGGAACTGGCAGGCGTAAAAAAGGCCGAGGCGGAAAAGCGCGCCATGGAGCTGCTGGAGATGGTGGGTCTGCCGGATAAGGCCAACGCCTACCCGGCACAGCTGTCCGGCGGTCAGAAGCAGCGCATCGCCATTGCCCGCGCACTGGCAACCAACCCCAAGGTGCTGCTGTGCGACGAGGCCACCAGTGCGCTGGACCCCAACACCACCCACTCCATCCTGACCCTGATCAAGGATATCAACCGCAAGCTGGGCATCACCGTGGTGGTCATTACCCACCAGATGAGCGTGGTGGAGGAGATCTGCGACAGCGTGGCCATTCTGGACGGCGGTGTGGTCGTGGAACAGGGCTCGGTACAGGAAATTTTTGCAAACCCCAAAACGGCGGCTGCCAAGCGTCTGGTAGCCCCCAACGGCGGCAGCGCAGCGCGGGATCTTTCCTGCTTTGCGCCGGATGACCATGTGGTGCGCGTTACCTTTAATGGTTCCTCCACCGCAAAGCCGCTGGTGGCAAGCCTTGCCGCCGAAAAAGGCATTCTGGTGTCGGTGCTCAGCGCCGATACCCGCGATCTGAGCGGCCAGTGCTACGGCTCCATGCTGCTCAAGCTGCCCGCAGAACTTGCGGTCGCACAACAGGCTGTGGAATATATGCGCAGCCAGTCCGGCGTAACGGTAGAGGAGGTGACCGGTATATGAATATCGCAGATTACGGTTTTGCCATCTGGGAGACCTTTTATGTAACGGTGCTCTCCACCGCCTTTGCGCTGGTGCTGGGTCTGCCGCTGGGCGTGCTGCTGGTAGCCGGTGACAAGGACGGCATCCTTCCCCTGCCCGGCTGGCTGATGCACCTGATCAACATCGTCATCAACATCCTGCGCAGTGTGCCTTTCCTCATCCTGATGATCTGCGTGTTCCCGCTTACCCGCGCCATCGTGGGCACTACGGTGGGCACCAAGGCCACCGTAGTGCCGCTGGTGGTCGCCGCCTTCCCCTTTGTGGCACGTCTGGTGGAGACCAGCCTGCGGGAACTGGACGAGGGCGTGGTGGAAGCTGCCCAGAGCATGGGCGCTACCCCCTTCCAGATCATCACCAAGGTCATGATCCCGGAGTGCCTGCCCGGCCTGATCTCCAGCATGACCACCGCACTGACCACCATTCTGGGCTATTCGGCCATGTCGGGCGTCATCGGCGGCGGCGGTCTGGGCAAGATCGCCTTGTCCTACGGCTACTACCGCTACCAGACCAACATCATGATCGTCTGTGTGGTGCTGCTGGTGCTGATGGTACAGGCGTTCCAGTCTGTGGGTACCCTGTGGGCAACCAAGAGCGATAAGCGCCTGCGGAAATAAGAAGCTTTGAATTTTCGATTCCCCGCCGG
>OIXY01000375.1_pt1 | contig 11141 bp, 7 predicted proteins | sample 1588051 | NCBI WGS metagenome assembly OIXY01 (sample SAMN03283247) | human gut metagenome | biome: human-associated habitat; material: feces | host: Homo sapiens | place: Peru | collected 2012 | reverse complement strand
GTTATCGACCAGCCTTTCTGTACGGGTCAGGACATATTTCCGCCACGTTACTATCAGCGCAATGCCGTAAATAGAACGGTCAACTCTGTAGCGCAGGGCAAGAAGCGTCTCTTGCTTGTAATGGCAACGGGTACGGGCAAAACGTACACAGCTTTCCAGATAGTCTATCGACTTCTCAAAGCTGGTTTGGTAAAGAAAGTTCTTTACTTGGCAGATAGAAATGTGCTTGTAGACCAGTCTATCCAGCAGGACTTCAAACCTTTGGACAAGACCATTCACAAGGTAAGTTATCAGAAAGATAAAGGACCAGGAAACACAGCTTACGAGGTTTACTTTGCGCTTTATCAGCAGCTTATAGGTCAAGGCGGCAAGCAGCAATACAAAGAACTCTTTAAGCCAGAGTTCTTTGATATGGTTATTGTGGACGAGTGTCATAGAGGCAGTGCCAAGGATGATAGCAACTGGCGAGAAATACTCGATTACTTTGATGGTGCTATCCAGCTCGGTATGACAGCAACGCCTAAGGAGACTAAATACCAGTCGAGCATTGCCTATTTTGATGAACCAATATACACCTATAGCTTAAAGGAAGGTATCGAAGACGGTTTCCTTGCTCCATTCAAGGTAGTAAACATAACAACGAACATTGGCGACGAGTGGAGACCAACGAAAGGGCAGAAAGACATCAATGGCAATCTTATAGAAGACCGCATCTATAACAATACGGACTACGATTATAACATCGTTATAGAAGACCGTATAAGAGAAGTGGCACACGAAATAACATGCTATCTGAAGAATACGGACCGCATGGCAAAGACCATTGTTTTCTGTGCAGACGAGGAGCATGCAGACAGAATGCGTACTGCTCTTGTAAATGAAAACTCTGATATGTGCAGAAAGAATCCTGACTACGTGGTGCGTATCACAGGAAGTGATCCGTATGGACAGTCAAAGCTTGATTATTTCATCTCTGTAGCATCCAAATACCCAGTAATAGCAACAACCAGCAAACTTTTGTCTACAGGAGTTGACTGCAAGATGGTGAAGCTCATTGTGCTTGACCAGCGAATCAACTCGATGACCGAGTTCAAGCAGATTGTCGGTCGTGGTACAAGAATCAGAGAGAAGGACGGGAAAACCCATTTCACCATTATGGACTTTCGTAACATCACACGACTTTTTGCTGATCCTGATTGGGATGGTCCTATAGAGGTTGATGAAAGCTATGGCAAACAGAAGCCAAAGCCTTATCCTGAATACAAAGACGACCCGACAATAATTCATGAGCCAGACCCCAAACCGCGCCCCAATCCCAAACCTATAGTTGATAAAAATGGTTGCAGGGTGGAGGTTATCAATAAAGTGGTGTCTGTGTATGATGCTAACGGAAAACTTCTGCGAACAGAAAGCATAACAGACTATACTCGGAAGAACATCAACGATACTTACGTAAATCTGGATGACTTCATAAACCATTGGAATGCGGCAGAAAAGAAAGCGGAAATAACCGACCTGATGCGTGAAAGCGGAATAGACCTTCAGGCTCTGAAGATAGAAAGAAACATGGAGGATGTTGACGACTTTGACTTTATCTGCCACATTGCTTATGGCAAGAAACCTTTAACAAGAAAGGAACGGGCAGAAAACGTGAAGAAGCGTGATGTGTTCAACAGATATGGAGCAGAAGCCAGAAAGGTGCTTGAAGCACTGCTTGACAAGTATGCCAATGATGGCATATCACAGTTGGAGAACAGAATGGTATTAAAACTCGACCCGTTCCGCCAAATGGGATCTCCTGCAAACATAGCCAAACTGTTTGGCGGTAACAAGCAGTATTTCTCTGCGGTAAAGGAACTTGAAAACTTAATATATAACAATAGTATAGCATAACATAAAATAAAATATGGCACTTAACAACTTTGTAAAGAGCATACGCAACATCATGCGCAACGATGCTGGTATCAATGGAGATGCACAGCGCATTGAGCAGATAGCATGGATGTTGTTTCTTAAAGTATATGACGAGAAGGAAAACGATTGGGAGTTTAATGAGGACAATTACGTTTCGTTCATTCCTGAAGAGTGTCGTTGGCGCAACTGGGCTAAAGACAATGGCGATGGCGAAGCGCTGACAGGCGACAACCTCTTGAAATATGTGAATGATACAATATTCCCAACTCTCAAAGCACTGGAGGTTACGCCTTCAACACCGATGCGTAGTGCCATAGTTCGCACCACATTCCAGGATGCCAACCAGTATATGAAGGATGGCGTACTTCTGCGTCAAGTCATTAACGTCATCGACCAACTTGACCTCGGAGATTATGAAGAGAGTCATGCTTTCGGAGATATCTACGAATCAATATTGAAGGAAATGCAGTCGGCTGGTTCAGCAGGTGAGTTTTATACACCGCGAGCTTTGACAGACTTTATGGCAGAAATCATCAACCCGAAAGTCGGTGAAAAGATGGCTGACTTTGCCTGTGGTACGGGTGGCTTCCTTGCAAGTTGGTTGAAAGCCCTTGATAAGAAGGTGCAGACAGCAGAAGACAAAGAGGAATATGCTGATTCTATCTATGGAATAGAGAAGAAACAGTTCCCTTATATGCTGTGCGTTACCAATATGCTCTTGCACGACATCGATTCTCCTAAAGTCATGCACGACAACTCTTTGACATGCGACGTGCTCAACTATACGGACGAAGATAAATTTGATGTCGTTCTTATGAATCCTCCTTATGGCGGAAGCGAGAAGAACGATATCAAACAGCACTTCCCGTCTGATTTGAGTTCAAGCGAAACGGCAGACCTCTTCATGGTTCTTATCATGTATCGTCTTGCAGCGAATGGTCGTGCAGCCGTTATCCTGCCAGACGGTTTCCTTTTTGGCGCTGATAATACAAAGCTTGCCATCAAAGAGAAACTGCTTCGCGAGTTCAATCTTCATACTATCATTCGTTTGCCTGGTAGCATCTTTGCTCCATATACCAGCATTGCCACCAATATTCTCTTCTTTAACAACGAGAAGGCAGACGGAGCAGAAGAAGGATTCTGCACAAAGGACACCTGGTTCTATCGTCTTGATATGCCGGATGGCTACAAGCACTTCTCAAAGACCAAGCCAATGAGAGCTGAGCACTGTCAGCCTATTGTTGAATGGTGGAACAATCGCCAGGAAATAATAGACGCGGAAAACAACGACGAGAAGTCTCGTTGCTTTACCGCTCAGCAACTTCTTGATATGGATTGCAATCTTGATCAGTGCAAGTTTCCAAAGGAAGAGGAAGAAATTCTGCCTCCTGCCGAACTGCTTGCCGACTATTTCAAGAAACGCAAGGCTCTAGACCATGAGATAGACAAGACATTGGCTGAGATACAGCGTATCTTGGGAATAGAAATAAATAATGAAGAGTAATACAATGAAGGATTTAACCATATCAAAGATAGAAAGGCTAAACGTGTTGAACAACCGTTTCGCAATAGAAAAGATACAAAAGACATTGGACATTACTGGTATGATGTTCGATGGAGAATACCGTTTTACGAAAAAAATGGTGGCCGATTTCTATGAAGTTGAAGAAAGAACAATTGAAAGATATCTTGAGAATTTCGGTTCTGAATTATCTGGCAATGGATATGTTTTATGTAAAGGTAAACGCCTGAAAGACTTAAAGTTACAATTTGCTCCCGTCATCAATGTCGGGAGCAAAACTACCCAACTCGGCTTGTTTAATTTCCGTTCATTCCTTAATATCGGAATGTTACTTACGGAGAGTGAAAAAGCGAAGGCTTTGCGTAGTGCCATTTTGGATCTTGTGATAGCTACGATAAATGAGAAAACAGGTGGCGGAACAAAATATATCAATCGCCGTGATGTGAACTATATTCCAGCAGCTATCACTGAAGAGAACTATCGGAAGAACCTAACATCCGCAATGAGTCAATGTGTGGGTGGACACAAAACCTACAAGTATGCACAAGTAACTGATTGGATATACGAAGCTGTATTCAAGGAAAATGCCAAAGAATATAGAAGGGTTCTTTCTCTTGACTCCAAGGATAATGTGCGCCATACACTCTATGCCGAAGTGTTGCTTGTCATATCTTCATTTGAGAACGGTATTGGTGCTGTTATACAGCAGCAATACAAGGAAAATGGAGGTAGATTATTATCAATGGACGAGGTAAAACAAATTGTTGATGATTTGGCAGAGCATCCGATGCAAAAGCCTTATCTTAATGATGCTCGTACCAAGATGGCTTCGCGTGATTATAGCTTCCGTGATGCCTATCATGGCAATATAGCCGAATACCTCAGAGCGGTAACACCGGAAGAATTTGAACGTTTTATAGGAGACCAGTCAATAGATTTTGACAGAATTCTTGAAGATAACAAGGATGTCTTGAAACGATTAAAGCAAGCTGACAATGAGTAATGAAGTAAAATACATCAGTTACGAAGAAGTTTTAAATGTCTATAATAAGATGATAGACGCAAGTGAAGGCGGCTTTGATGGAGTAAGAGACGAGGGTGGAATCCTTGCTACTCTCGACTTTGTACAAAATGATATGTACTATCCCGATTTCTCCGACAAACTATCTTATTTGGTATTTAAATTCTGTTCTGGTCATTACTTCAATGACGGTAATAAACGTATAGCTTTGACACTTGGAGCTTATTTTCTTTATAAGAACTCATATGTTTGGCAAGCAACAATCTTTATGCGTCAGATGGAGTCAATCGTATATCATGTCGCAGCTTCAAACATTGATCAAGATTTGCTATTTCGCATAATGACTTTCTTTATGAAAGGTGAGGACTATGACGAAGAGTTGAAGATTGATATCGCAAACGCTATGAGTAATGGAGATTTAGGAATAAAAGGTGAAGATTACGAAATTACGGATGAGGATGATAATTTCTAAATGGCATTTAAGATGAACGGAAAACAACTAAAGAACAGCATATTACAATGGGCGATACAGGGCAAGCTTGTACCGCAAGACCCTAATGACGAGCCTGCAAGCGTATTGCTTGAAAAGATTCGCCAGGAGAAGGAACGCTTGATAAAAGAGAAGAAAATCAAGCGCGATAAGAACGCTTCTATCATTTACCGTGGTGAGGACAATTCCTATTATGAGAAGTTGCTTGCTACGGGAGAAGTGAAGTGCATTGATGAGGAGATACCGTTTGAGATACCACAAGGGTGGGAGTGGTGCAGAATGGGAAGCATTGGCGATTGGGGGGCGGGTGCTACACCAGCAAAGGGTAATCCCGATTATTATGGTAGTTCTATATTATGGTTGAGAACTGGAGAATTGAATAATGGAATCGTCTATGATTCTGAAATAAAGATTACAGATAAAGCGTTGCAAGAATGTTCATTAAGAATGAATAAAATTGGCGATGTTCTTATTGCTATGTATGGTGCTACCATAGGTAAAGTGGCTATTGTTGGCAAGGAACTTACAACCAATCAAGCTTGTTGCGCTTGCACCCCATTTAGTATTTACAACTATTTCCTGTTTTTCTTTTTGATGGGTAGTCAAATTGACTTCATCAAGAAAGGAGAAGGTGGTGCGCAGCCAAACATTTCGAGAGAAAAATTGATTTCTCATTTGATGCCTATACCACCATTGGCAGAACAGCATCGAATTGTCGAGAAAATACAATATCTGTTGCCATTAGTAGAAAAGTATAGTAATAGTCAAATTTTACAGAATAAGCTTAATTCGGAAGTAAAAGACAAGTTACGCAAATCCATTTTACAAGAGGCAATACAAGGAAAACTCGTTCCGCAAATAGCGGAAGAAGGTACAGCACATGAGCTACTTGAACAAATAAAAGCTGAGAAGCAGAAACTCGTTAAAGAGGGTAAGTTTAAGAAGTCCGCTTTGGCTACTTCTGTTATCTTCCGTGGTGACGATAACAAGTATTATGAGCAAATAGGGAATACGATCTCTGAAGTAGAGGCTGCTTTTGAGTTTCCTAATTCTTGGTCAATAGCCAGATTAAGTGTAATTTGCCGACTTACAGACGGCCTGAAAACCACCGGTAAACAATGCTTGTTAGATGCAAAATACTTACGTGGTAAAAGTTCTGAAACGATTGTAGAACAAGGTAAACTTGTATATAAAGGTGACAATATAATGCTTGTGGACGGTGAAAACTCAGGCGAAGTTTTCACCGTACCACAAGATGGCTATATGGGTAGTACGTTCAAGCAACTATGGATAAGTTCCTCTATGTACGAACCATACGTTTTAGCATTCATACAGTTCTACAAAGAAATTTTGCGCAATTCCAAGAAAGGCGCAGCTATTCCACATCTCAACAAAGAACTGTTTTATGGGCTTATTATTGGTGTTCCATCACTACAAGAGCAGAGAAGAATAGTTCAGAAGATAGAACAATTAATGCAGTTGCTCAAATAGTTTTTCTATTTGAGCAACAATGCGTTGCTGCTCTTTTTGAGTAGGCAAAGGAAATAGCTTGTCTTCCAAGTAACCCACAACAATACGTTGTTGATTAGCGGTTCCCTTAAACGTTGCTTCATCTATGAAATACGGAGACTCTAAGAAATACAACAGATACCACCGATCTATTGTATTTCCATAGGGTCTCAATACCTTTAATTCTGTTGTTCCTGCCCCGATTCCATTGGGTAAGTCATGGAAAATTGCAGACTTCCTGTTTTGAAAGCATGGCGTGATTTTTGCAAAAGCAACATCACCATTCGCAAAATGAGTAAATCCTTTTTTGATAGTTCCCCATTTGGCAGTATCAAAAGTAAAGTCTGATTTATAGCCAGCACTAATTTTCTCCATAGGAATAAAAGCTACCAACTTCTCATCTTCGGCTTCATTCTTTGGGTTTAATTGAAAAACATCACGAATCCTTACCCATTGCCAAGTTTCAGGAATTACAAATGGTATTTCATCAGTTATATCCAAACACTTTTTGCCTACCTGCTCATAATACTTGTTATCGTCACCACGGAAGATAACAGAATCGTTTAGGGCAGACTTCTTTAGCTTGCCCTCTTTTACCAACTTTTGTTTCTCTGCCCTTATCTGTTCAAACAATTCTTGCGATGTTCCTTCTTCAGCAATTTGAGGCACAAGTTTCCCTTGAATTGCCTCCTGTAGAATGGACTTGGGTAATTGCTTTGCCAAATAATTGTCCAATTCTATCTTCTGCTCTAAAAGTTTATTTAATCTCATTTTCAGATGTCCCATATTTATGCTGTTTTGAATATTGGGTGGGACATCTTCTCATAATAGGAACTAAGCGTACAACTTTACATGATATATTAATGGGGAATAGTCCTCAAAAACAAAATCATTTTATCATGGTAGAAAAGTTTAAAGAATTCCTTGTTCAGTCGAACATGGCAAAGAACACCGTTTCGGCGTATGTTTATGCTGTGAACGATTTCAATTCAAGACACTCACAATTGACAAAGAAAGAGTTGTTGCTCTACAAGGCTTATCTAATTGAGACGTTCAAGCCAAAGACCGTGAATCTTCGCATTCAGGCTTTGAACAAGTATTTGGAGTTTGTTCGCAAACCTAAATTGCGCTTGAAATCTGTTAAGGTTCAGCAGCGCACTTACTTGGAGAATGTAATCAGTAATGCTGATTATACGTTCTTGAAGAATAAGCTAAAGAAGGAGAATAACATGGAATGGTATTTTGTAGTGCGTTTTCTTGCCGCTACTGGTGCAAGAGTCAGCGAACTTGTTCAGCTGAAGGTGGAGCATGTAAATGTGGGTTATTATGACATTTACACAAAGGGCGGAAAGATAAGGCGTTTGTTTATTCCGAAGAAACTTCGTGAGGAAACATTGGTGTGGTTAAGCAAGAATAATAGAGACAGCGGCTATTTGTTTCTCAATCGTTTCGGCGAGAGGATAACAACACGTGGCATAGCGCAGCAGTTGAAGAACATTGCTGTAAGATATGGCCTAAATCAAAAAGTTGTATATCCGCATTCTTTCCGTCATAGATACGCCAAGAACTTCTTGGAGAGATTCAATGATATTTCTCTGTTGGCAGACTTGATGGGACACGAGAGTATAGAGACTACTCGCATATATCTTCGCAGAACAGCAAGTGAGCAGCAGGACATTGTTGATAAAATTATCACATGGTGATTACAGAAAAATGTTGCTGCAAGTAGAATAAGCTGGCAGATACCCTTTGAACCTGGAAGAAAGGCTGGAAGATATCCTCAAAACTGAGATATCTTCCAGCCTTTATAATGTTTATAATGAGTTGGTTGTGGCGATGCTGGGAGATATGGTAGATATTTTCACGTACATTGTTTTTATAGACAATCTATATCAATATACCAATATATCACCATATCAACACATCACCATTACAACTGACACGTTTACTGCTTGATGTTCGGCTGCTCAAGACCGAAGCCTCTCTTCTTGTCGAGCGCCTTCAGATAGATGGCGAAGAGGAGAGCAAGAACACCGAAGCTTGCGAAGACGAGCAAAGGCACGGTGTAGTCGTAAGGGATGAACTCGGCGCCGGCTGCCTTAGCTGCGATAACCGCAGGGTTGTCGGCGTTGGTAGAAGCGAGGAGGTTGCCGATGAGCTTCGGAACGAAGCAGAGACCGATGTTCTGCACCCAGAAGATGAGGCAGTAAGCAGAGCCGAGAATTTTCTCGTCGATGATCTTAGGAACGCTTGGCCAAAGAGCTGCAGGGACGAGAGCGAACGAGATACCGAGCAATACGATAGTAGAGTAGGCGATGACGGGGCTCTTTGTTGCCGGGAGCACGAAGGCGAAGACGAGGTGGCAGCAGATGAGGAGCAATGCGCCGCCCATGAGCATCGTTGCACCCTTACCCTTGCGGTCGAGGAAGTTGCCGAGGAACGGAGTGATTACGGCTGCACCGATCGGGAACCAGCGGAAGATGTTAGAGGCTGCTTCGGCAGAGATGCCGTCGAGGTTGCACTGCAGCATGTTGGCACCGTAGCGCTGGAAGGGGAAGATGGCAGAATAGTAGAGCACGCAGAGCAGAGCTACAATCCAGAACACCTGAGAAGAGAATATTTTGCCGAGGTCGCTGAACTTGAACTCTTCCTCCGGGTCGGCAGCCTCTTCTGTGACGCCCATCTGCTTGTCGAGCGCCTTGTCCATGAAGGTGAAGACGATGAAGGTGATGAGGCCGATGAGGAGGAGCACGGTGCAGAACGCTACCGGAGCTACTACTGTGCCGAAGTGGTTGGCGATGATTGGCGATATAGAGAAGATAGCGAACACGCCGACGCGTGCGATAGCCATCTCAAGACCCATAGCGAGAGCCATCTCCTTGCCCTTGAACCACTTTGCGATTGCCTTAGAAACGGTTGTGCCTGCCATCTCGCAACCGCAACCGAAGAGCATGAAGCCGAAGCAAGCCATCTTAGCGCTTGCGGGGAGTGTAACCCACCAAGAGTTGAGCCAGTCGGCAAGGGCGGTCTGAGCGAACCAGTCGGTGATGCCGATGAACTTGATGAGGGCTCCGATGAACATCATCGAAGCAGAGAGCACGCCGGTGAAGCGAACGCCCATCTTGTCGAGGATAACGCCGGCGATGATGAGGAAGCCGAGAACGTTAACGATGTACTCGGATGCTGCATAGGTACCGAAGGTGTCGGGACCCCATCCCTTTTGGCTCTCCATGAGTGCCTGAATTGGTGACATTACATCGACGAACATGTAGCCGAAGAACATCATGGAAGCGATAAGGACAAGGGCTGTCCAGCGTGCCCATGCCTTGTCGTTCAACAGTTGATTTACTTTTTGAACCATTTCTTAAATTATTAATTTTTAATTATTAATTTTTAATTTCGTTGCACTTTCTTAAATTATTAATTATTAATTCTTAATTATTAATTTCGTTGCGCTTTCTTAAATTATTAATTTTTAATTTCGTTGCACTTTTTAAATTATTAATTTTTAATTCTTAATTATTAATTTCGTTGGTTTTTAAATTCTTAATTTCGTCGTCCCTGGCAATCACCAATTAATAATTAATAATTACTAATTACAAATTACTAATTGTTTCCTGGTTTCATTGTCTTTGTTATCGACGAAAGAAATTTTCCAATCTCTTCAGAGTCTTCTTTTATAGACAGATATTGTTTCTCATTTAAATAATCTGTCCTGTATAGAAGCTCTATCCAGTATTGGGTCTCTCTGCATTCTTTCGAAGCTATGTATATCTTCGAAACGAAGTCGGCTCGGCTTATTGCCGATTTTGATTCGGCAATGTTGGCTCCGATGCTTGTGCCGGAACGTAGGAGTTGCTTGCTAAGCACATACTCTCTTTTTTCATCGCACAGCCACTTGTAAAGATTTACAATCCTTACAGCAAAAGCCATAGCCTTGTCGCTCAACTTTAAACCAGCGTCATTCATTAGATATAAGTATTGCTGAATACCAAAGAGTGCGGAACACCCAACAATTAATAATTAAAAATTAAGAATTAATAATTTATTTAAGCCACTTGTCGAGCCATCCGAAGAAGGTGCGCTGCCAGAGCACGCCGTTCTGCGGTTTGAGCACCCAGTGGTTCTCGTCGGGGAAGATGAGAAGCTCGGCGGGGATGCCGCGCATACGTGCTGCGTTGAATGCTCCGAAGCCCTGGTTGGCGTTGATGCGGTAGTCCATCTCGCCGTGGATGCAGAGGATAGGCGTATCCCACTTGTCGACGAACTTATGCGGCGAGTTCTCGTAGGTGCGGCGAGCGCGGTCGGTCATATCCTTGTTCCAGTAAGCGTCGTCGTACTCCCAGTTGGAGAACCAAGCCTCCTCGGTGTCGGTGTACATCGACTCGAGGTTGAAGGCTCCGTCGTGAGCGATGAATGCCTTGAAGCGCTTGTCGTGGTGGCTTGCGAGGTAGTAGACAGAGAAGCCGCCGAAGCTGGCGCCAACGCAGCCGAGACGATTCTTGTCGACGTAAGGCAGGTTGTTGGCAGCGTCGTCGATAGCCGAGAGATAGTCGTCCATGCACTGTCCGGTCCAGTCGCCCGATACAGCCTCGTTCCACTCATGGCCGTAGCCCGGCAGTCCGCGACGGTTGGGGGCGATGACAACGTAGTCGTTGGCAGCCATAATCTGGAAGTTCCAGCGA
>OIXY01000371.1_pt1 | contig 11176 bp, 8 predicted proteins | sample 1588051 | NCBI WGS metagenome assembly OIXY01 (sample SAMN03283247) | human gut metagenome | biome: human-associated habitat; material: feces | host: Homo sapiens | place: Peru | collected 2012 | reverse complement strand
GATAACACACCTCTGAAGAAAGTAGTGACTCATCGCTTCGAGCCAACTTCAAAGTATGTTCTTCTTTTCATTGGTGGCTTGGCTCTATCTCTTATTCTCTCCATTTGGGGCAATTTCACCCAATGGCGAGAACACCAAGACTGGGAGGTGGCTGACTTGAAATATCGGGCATTGAAGATGGTTCTTCCATCTGACGACCCCAATGTTCGATACATCGAAAAGAACTTTTCTGTATGCCCAAATAAAGAAGTTATTGAGAATGTGAGAACTCGTGTAAATACTTACGAGGACTCAATTCGCTATCATAACGAAATGATACAGATGGCAGCAATTAAAGATAGCATTGCTAATAGCCTATTTAAAGAGGCGAATGAAATTAAAAAGAAAATTAATAAGAAATAATAGACAACGACCATCTGGTACAAGCGCATTCTTCGCTTCGAATCGGGTAGGAGGTAAATGCTAATCATAAAAGGCAGTTGCTTCCTATTTTCACATTTACCGACTTCCCACGCCAGGCTTATTAGGGACTTGCCCCATTAGATAAACTCATGCCGAGCATACCAACAAAAAAACCGTGGGTAATCATAGGCTTATCCACGGATTTTTATTTAAATGGAGAAAATAGTATAAATCTTCATTATTGGGAAAACTATACTGAACAAAATGCAAATAAACTGCATTAAACTATAACAGTGATAGCATGACACAGTTTAGCTTACACTCTCAGAAAGTGTAGATATATCTATTTCCATTGGCTTTAATTCGTCAAAAGTATGATTCACAGAGTCTAAAAATACGATTCTTTTGACATCAAACATTTTGCAATTATCAACAAAGGATTTTCTTCTCCATAAACATGGTATAGCTTTGCGAGTATTTGTATCATCAAACCCTTTATGGCATTTAACCAAAACATGGTCAGCCATAGGAGTTACTGTAAACAGACCTTTCCATTCAGAGTATCTTGCTGACATTTGTTCTATTAGAGTATTAAGCGATAATGCTATGACTCTTTCACCAGCACCAGCTTGTTCTGGCTTATTTGTGACAGGTTCTGTTGATGCAAAATTATTATTGTCTTGCTTTATGGCTAAACTGAAAACGATAGATGCAAATTCTGTAAGGTCTTCTTTATCTGCAACAGTAACACCTGTATTGTTGCGCTTCTGTCCTGAGATTTCAACTATCATACACCCACCAAAAGAAGCTTCCAGTGTAAAGTATCTTGTTTGATGATATTTTTTATCAACAACAATTATTCCAGCCTTTGCACTTGATAAGGTAAACGGCTCTGGGAACCGAATTATTATCATATGCTTATCTTGATAGCTTTTGAAATCAGTACCAGAAATCGTCATCTTTTTCCATTTTATGATATTCTTGCTGTCATCGGCAAAGTTCATGAAAGTTGAGACGTTTTCCAATTCTGTCAATGGTATATTTCCAGTGTTGAATGCATTCAGAACTTTTGGAACAATGTCAAATGCTAAAGCATAGTTAGCCCTTTGTCCCTCTAATGGGTCTTTTTTCTTAAAAGGATTCCACATAGTCATTATCGTTTAGTTGCTTTGGGCAGGAATCGATATTTGCGAAAAATGTGTACTATCATCCCATTGAGGAATCTCAGTTATGTTAATATCAGGTAAGAGAAAATCCTCTTTGTTAGGATGTTCAGCCAATATTGCCTCGTCACTTATCGTAAGTCTTGAACGTATCTTTTTGAAGAATTTTACTTCGGCATATTCTATGCGGTTGTCTGCTTCAATTGCCTTGATGGCAAGTGACAATATTAGTAACTGTTCTGTTTCATTCAAATCCACAGAATTTAGTTCTTTAAGATAAGATTGCAAGAACATTCCACCTTGCTCATTGATTTCTGTAATCCATGAGTTGAGGTACTTCTCTGAATCAACATCGTGGAAGATGTTGTCTTTTGCGCACAAATCTTTAACCATATCTACTTCCTCTGTAGCAATATCTCCATCACAAGCGATGCAACAGAAAATGGTTTTCAAGTATAATTCTTCTTTTGTCATAACAGTAATTATTTAAACGTTAAAACCTATACGAGGTCTGTCATCGGACTTCTTCATTTCTTCGCCATTCATCATAGCTCGAATGCGCTCGTATTTGCGTAATTCATTGTTGCTAAGTGAAGGAGCAGTGTTTGTAATTGCAACTTTCAATAGCTCCATTGTTATTTTGCTATGTTGGCGAAGTGCATTTCGTGACGCATCATTGACTATCAGTTGTATATCAGCTGAGACATAACCTTGGGTCATATCAGCTAATTGATGATAGTCTAATCCAAAATCGTAAGGGCGTTTTTTCAAGTACAACCTGAACAATGCTATTCGAGCTTCTATGTCAGGCACACCAATGTAATACTTTTTATCCAAACGACCCGCGCGCAAAATCGCAGGGTCAATCATATTTGGATAGTTGGTTGCCCCAATAATAAATATGCCTTTTTCTCCAGTTCTATCCATTTGAGCCAACATCTCATTCACTGCACTTCTTGACATTTCATGCACGTTCCCATCATCTCGATTAGGGACAAGTTCATTCATCTCGTCAATGAAAATCACGGTTGGTGCGTTCTCCTCAGCCTCTTTAAACATCTTGGCAATATTCTCTTGCGTAGCATTAACATAACGGCTCTTTAGAGTAGCTGGCGTGATGCACATAAAGTTGAATCCGACCTCTTCTGCAAAGTGTTTTGCAAAAAATGTCTTTCCACAACCAGGAGGGCCATACAGCAACATCCCATTTGGAATAGTTACACCATAACGATGGTATTCTTCGGGATTGTGGAGAGGTTCGATAACTTCTTCACGCATTTGTTGTTTCAACTCTTCCATTCCGGCAACTGCGGCAAAACCTTCACCTTTCTTTTTGATAGCGGAAGAAACTGGCGTATTGTCGGATTGCTGTTGTGATAAAATCTTACGTTTCGTAGATTGGCGTTCTATCTTTACATCTCCGTCAATAGCCTTTATAAACTCATCTGCACTTTGAAATCTATCTTCGCTATCATAGCTTAAAGATTTTGCTATCACATTCAGCAGTTGGTCGTCAAGTTCATACTTGTCTTCTTTTGTGAGTGAAAGTTCTTTGTCTCGTTCTGCCAAGATGGAATCGATAACATCTTGTCCACGCTTCCTTGAAACATCTAAAAACCAAGGCAACTCTCCATAAAGGAGATGGTACATCATCACTCCAACAGAATAGAGGTCTGTCTGAATAGAGCATACTCCAGAAAAACGTTCTGGCGCAAGATAGAATGGATTTAATTCATCCAAGTCTGGCTTAGTTGGTAACTGGTTCAAGAATCTTGCATATCCAAAATCTATAAGTTTCAAATCCTGTAATTCTCCAATGAGATTAAGGAAAACGTTTTGTATCGTCACCTCATTATGGATAACAGGAATTGGCTGTGAATGCAGAAATGACAATGCTGACAATACCGCCTTTGCTATTGTTTTTATCTCATAAACGCTGATTTCATCATCACGGATAATTCTCTGTGACAAAGTTTCTCCGCTTACAAATTCGGTGACGAACCAAGCATATTGACTTCCGTTCATCATCATATTGCCAGAGTCTATAAACTGACAAAGATTATGGTGATTCAACAGTTTGGCAATCTCAACCTCTATCACTCGACCATTATCATCAATCTGATTACGATTGAGTTTTGAGTAATTGATAAGTTTCAAGAAGCAGGTCTTGCCGCTTGTATCTTTTACACGATAGGTTTCCGCATAAGACCCATGCTTATGCGGAAACGCTACTGTGTATGAACCTATTTTATCGTTCTTCTTGAAATGCATAAAAACTATATTTACTATTTCAATAAACCACCAGCATTGACTGCTTCTTCATTCGGCATAAGGTCAATAAGACCACATGCTATTGGGTGAAGTTTGTCAACAGACGGCTGATTGTTAATCTCTTCCAAACCTCTGTTGATAAGTTGGCGAGCTCGTGACGCGTCTTTCCAACGAATTGTTCCAAAACGATTATGGCAATCACGGATAAGTCCCATGCACTGATATACCAAAGTTAAATGAACAAACAAACTGCTGATTTGATCAAGGATTTCACGACCAAGTTTAGCATCCTTCACTCGAATGACATTATCTACTTGACTACGGATTTGATTGACCAATTGAGCTGACTTGTCATTACCTAAGTCGTTTTGTGCATTCTCCAGTCTGTCAAATTCTTCTCGAAGTTCTCTTTCTACACGTTGCCATTCTGTACTATCGTCAAGCTCCTCAATTTTTCGTAGAACTTCCTTTAAATTAGATTGAGTACGCATAGGGTCGTTACCACTTGAAGCTAATTCTTTTACGGCATCAAGTTCTTTATTCAACTCTTCGACAGAGATACCAGAAGAAAGCAATGCCTCTATACTTCTTTGAGCAGAACCCAATTCTTTGTTCACCCACGAAATAGCATCCTCAGAAGACTCACGTTTGCTTAAGTCAAGTTCTTTTTTTACCGTGAAGTCTACAGATGGGAAATACACCTCCATTGTCATCATTTCTGAGGTATCAACATGCAGAGTGATTTCTACATTGGAATTCTCTGGTATGAGCTGTTCAACGTCATCACCAGTAACAACCACATTAGATATTTGCGTATTTAATGCAGCTGTTTTTCCTTCGGCTTCTAAGCCTGATACTTGATAAACAGGAATAGACAACACGTCAGTAGAAACTCCAGGGCGCAATGCCTGTGTCGTTTTTCTATCAGGCACAACACCTACGGCTGGCAGAGGCTTGTTCTTTTCCAACCCTTTGGCTGGTAAGAATACACCACGCTTTTTGATGTCATTATAAACTGCTATACCTATATTATAAGGAAGAGGTGCAGCACCTACTTTGACACCTTGGATAATGGTAAATTCAGAAGGGAAAATCTCAACAGCATTGCCTTGCTGATTGTAAGCCTTTACTTTAAATGTGTTTGGCTTACCTTCAAGCAAGAATGCCTCAATAACATTGCCATTTGCATCTACAGAAATTCGGTCACTTCTCCATGCGCCATCTGCACGTTGCAATTCGATAGATAACTCGTTAGGACTATTGTTTCCTGTCTTTTCCTTGTCGATGCTGATGCTTACCCATTCTGATGATTCGACTGATGTTGATTCATAGCCAACTTGCAGAAACACAATATCCGCCTTTGCTTCCTTTTTAATTTCAGCCTCATTAATATTTGCGTCTATTGTAGAAGCATAAAGAGCAGCTCCACGTGCAACTGCGGTCATTGGGTTAATACTGGTATCAACATTTTGCGTAACCTCTTCTTTCAACATATCACGAATTATTGGTGAATAGGTTGGTCCGCCAACAAGTATGAGTGAAGACAAGTCTTTTCCAGTAAGCCCATTTCGTTCCAAAAGATTCTTACAAATGTTGACTGCTTTTTTGTACTGTTCGCCAATAGCGTCAATAAGCTGGTCTTTTGTAATTGAAATTTCAAGGTCTATGTCCTCGCCATTGTCATCTTGCCCCAGATTTAAGTTGCGGTCATAAGTGGAATAATCTGCGTTGTCAGCAAATGACAATGCTATTCTCAATTCCTCGGCTGGACCTTTAAGAGCATCCATTAAGGCTTTCTTCTTCCATTCCGTAGTCTCATATGAAGATAGGGCATAATCTTCTTTCAAACTTGGCATAAGAATTTTGTTGACAACAGCTTCATCAAGATTCTTGCCACCAAGGTAGTTGTCACCTTCTGTATCGAACACAGTCAAAATGCCATCTTCGACCTTAACCAAAGCCGCATCAAAAGTTCCACCTCCAAAGTCAAAAACCAACCATTTGCCATCTTTCTTCTCACTTGACAAACCATATGCCATACAAGCAGCTATAGGCTCCTGCAACAATTCACACTGCTTGAAGCCTGCAATACGTGCAGCCTTCATTGTGGCATCTTTTTGTATTGCGGTAAACATGGCTGGCACTGTAATAACCACCGAATTGACCGTTTCATCATTGATAAGGCTTTTCAGTTCTTTCAAGACCTCTGCAGAAAGTTCTTCTGGGGAATAGCTTTCCTTGGGCATATTCTCATTGGAATACTTCTTGTCAGAACCCATTTCACGCTTAAATTCCAAATAACCACACTCTTTTGGAGGTTCATTCTTGCTCAAAGCCGTGATAGCATCTGAATATACAGAATCTTTTGCTTTCATGCCAATACGCAAGGCACGTTCCCCCTTCTTGTTCTTTGAGAAATAGACACAAGAAGGCAATGTGTCCATAAGGTTTTTAGTCTGTTTGATAACAGACTCACCATTCTCCATTCTGGCTATAGCCGAGTTTGTCGTACCAAGGTCTATGCCATAATCTATTTTGATTCTTGCCATAATTATTGTATTTAAATATTTTGACTTACTACGATTTCTGCAGGTTGTATCATCTTGCCATTATAATTAACCTGCATCTTGATCATTCCTGTGATTATACGCTTGCCTTCTGGTAAACTTTCGTCTGGAACGAATCTTGTTTGAAATTGCATACCATCGTTATATTCCTGTCCGAGCAAACTAATGATTTCATAGCCATTAGCACGCACATTGTTTATCATACGGTCTTTTGCTTGAACAAGTTGTTTGTAACCTCTAACGGATTTATCCATTTTTGAAAGGTTAGTCTCTATTCTTGCTATTTCATCTGCAAGTTTTACCACAAGTGAATGGTCTGGCTCTCCTGTAGTTTTATTTGCTGACGGAACATAAGCATCTAGTTGCTTTTGAACAATAGCAAGGAGTTGGTTGTCTAATTTTATCGATTCTTCTTGCATTTTAGTTTGGGCTGCTTGTAATGCCTCCTGTGCTCTACGAACATCTCCAATAGTTGATGTTCCTGATTTAATACGTTTCGTCAACCAACATGCTACACCTGCAATAATGGCAAGGACAACTATTACGACAATGACTCCATACAAAGTACGAGATTGAAGTTGATCTTGGTTGGTACGAACATTATTATCTGTAGCGTCAATCTTTCCATTTATATCTTCTCTGTCTGTAGATTGTGCTTCTTCTAAAGATTTGCACTTATCTTGCAAACTGTCAATAGCCAAACGTTGTGCATCGTTCTTCTTTACTAGTGTTTGTATTTCGCGTTCTGCCACATGCTGGTTCTCAATAAGCTTTCGCAAATTATTATCTGTTTTTACTTGCTTGTTCTGCAAAACATAACACTTTTCTTCCAAAGCTTTTATCTTGTCTGTATTATCGTTTATCGACTTAGCATTAGCAAACTGACAACCAATAACTGCCAGTATCATAAATGTAAACATCTTCTTCATTTTAGCTACATGTTGAAATTAAAAATATTATTATACCAATTACTATGACAGCAATACATCCCCATGACGTATCATCACTTGAATTTGATGAATTAGAACTGCTTGTTGATGTTGTCTGTCTATTCGCAGATGTTCTATTGGAAGTTGACGAATAAGGGCGTGCTGTGGAAGTCTGGCTTCTCTGGGTCGTTCGTGAGGATGATGAACTTGATGTGTACGCAGATGTAGATACTCCTAATTGGTCACATAATCCTTTTAATATAGAACGATTTTCATTGTATCTGCCATTCTTATATTCGGATTCCATATCAAAGCCATCCATTATTTTTGTGGCTTTCCAAGCTTCTTCCAATACAGATTTTACATGGGTTATTCCAAGTATTGCCGCCAAAGTTGCGTTTGGATCATCTTTATCAGCACTAAATATAGATTGTGCTTCATTAACCTCTGCAATGATATTGCTTAATGCATTTCCTACAACTTGTGTTGAAATTTTAAGATAATAGGAATTAGATACGCCAAGTTTGCGCTTTATAGACTGAATATGCGGTTTCGTATTATTTAACAACGTAACAGCATGGCAGATTTTATCTGGTAACAAGCAGTATTTACGCAATTCCTCATGAATAGCTCTATCTTCCACAAAAACTTCAGATGGTGGTAAATTGTCAATAATCCTTTGAAGAATATCAACATTCTCTTTACATCTATCTTTAGCCATTTGTCCTACAGCAATGCTTTTTGCATATTTCTGCAAGCTCATGGCTTTGTGCGCAGCATCAGGCTCTTCAGAATCATTAAAGTAGTCAATTCCGCATTGCAGAATTTCAAGTCCCAACTTATCTGCAATCATTTGGTATTGCAAATCTTTCGTGGAGAGAAAACCTTTTAATTGCAAGATGGCATTCCTTGTATTTCTCCTTAATGTCTCTCCTGCATTTAGCCTTGCGTTTGAACCTTTGCCTTTGGTTTTTTGAGCAATGTTGATTGCCTCTTGTATGCTATCAACAAGAGGCTTAACAGCTTTCTCTCCTATATGTTCTTTCCATGAACTATTGGTAATGAAAGGCAAAAGTTTGCTTGCGCCTATTTCATCACAAAGTATATCAAGAAATGAAAAAGCCAAGTTTGATACATCAAAATTTCCACCTGTTCCAATTATTGTAGATACAAATTGGTTAAGGTATTGTGTATTCCCATACAGAACTTCGGCACACTTTATGGCAGAGTCGTATCTATTGCGTATTAAAGCACACACGATACGATTCTGTAAAGCCGATAAACATTCTCTTTTTTGCCATATTTCCTCAGCTTTTTCTATTTCTCCTGCGAAAAGATGATTAAACGCCACTTCATCTAATGGAGTCGTTTTTATAAACCAAAATTGAGCATGCAAAATTTGATCTTTGGGCAAGGTAAGTTTGGCTTCGGCGTCTGCCGCTGAAGCTTCTGTACGATTAATGGATGAAAGATATTGTGGCACATCTAAAGGAAAAGAAACAGACTTGCCCACCTTCAAAAACGCTTTCATGCGATTGTGGTTAGCCAGTCTTTCCTTTGTAGGAGAGTTTGAATAGACTCCTAACTGACGATATGGATTGTTTTGTAGTATATTCATTCTAATTCCGTAAACAATAAAGTCAACCGACTCCCTTGTTGACGAAATCCACTCACTAATACATACGAAAAAGCGCGGAGCCTGTTCTGTCACTCGTTCCACGATCGATAGGCCTTCGCATTGCCCTGTAAGTCGAAACGAGCAACGCCGAAAGCCCCACGCCAGTGTAAGTATATAGAAAGCACTCTTGACAACAAACAATAGAATTGTCCGAAGCCAATGAGGGCTGTATATAATACACCTCATGAGGCGTTCTGCATTGCTTTGTTTTTGACTTACAGTTGAATTTGCGAAGTTCATCGATCGTCAAAACCAAAGCGTACAAAAACGCCTTTTACCATATGTATGTCTGCCCAACCTCTGCCCATCGGGGCTTCCGGTATGGGTATAGACGTTACAAAGATAACACTTTTATCTTGGAAACCACTTTGTTTGGCTGGCAAAGTATGATTTTAAGGTCTGATTTAACATTATTAAATATAAATATGTCAAAGAATTCCACTTTTGCGTGATTTTTCCTGCTAAAAAGTTTGTATTATCAATGATTATTCGTATCTTTGCACCGTCAGTCCTCGCCAAGCCTCTTAACAATGCTCAAATCGTGCGAGGCGTTTTTTGTTTATACACATTTGAACATGGCGAATCTTATCCCCTTTACAAAACGGTTTGAATCTTCAGAAAACCTCGTTGATTTGCTTGAATCTCGAGGTTTACAAATTTGTGATAGAAACAAAGCAATACAGTACCTTGACAACATTGGTTATTACAGATTGTCGGCTTATATGTATCCTTTATTGAAGATGCCCAAGACTGCACATTTGTACAAGGAAGGTTCAACCTTCAAAAAGGTGATGATGCTTTATCGCTTTGACAAGAAACTGAGACTGCTCATGTTCAATGAAATAGAAAAGATTGAAATTGCTATCAGACGTGCGGTGATGCAAATAACAGCAGATATGACAGGCAATTCTTTCTGGCTTACTGACTCTTCTTACTTCTTGGATAGTTCCAGGTTTAATGAAACAATGCGAGCTATATCCAAGGAATACAGCAAATCCAAGGAGGAGTTTGTTCTTCATTTCAAGCGAACCTATTCTGAGCCATATCCACCATCGTGGATTTTAGGCGAGCTGCTTACTATTGGAAATGTCAATGCCATTTATCGTAACATCAAACAAAATCGCATACGCAAACGCATAGCTAAACGTTTTGGTTTACCTATCAATGTGTTTGAGTCATGGCTTACAGTTATTGCTGTTACTCGAAATGCCTGTGGTCATCATTCAAGAGTATGGAACAAGCAGAATGCTATTCAGCCAGCAATTCCCAATAGTCCCGCAGGAGAATGGATAACGCAGCCAACAGATTCCATGCGTGCTTACTTTGATCTTTGCATCATCAAGTACTTTCTTAATGTTATATCCCCCAATAATGATATGCAGTCCAAACTAACATGGTTGTTCATTCGGTTTCCCGAAATTGACTTAAAAGCTCTCGGCTTTCCGCAGGGATGGCAAATGGAACCATTATGGAGGTAATTTCAAGTGAAACTGCTATTTTGTGCTCAAGCGTCTCTTCGGTCAAGAGTTCAGCAAGGACTTGCTGATTAATTTTTTGAACGACTTGTTTGAAGGTGAGTTTCAAATCAAGGACGTAACATTCTCTATATTTTCTGACAAGCTTCGTTTCATCTATCTTTCTCTTCCTTTCTTTGATAAGAGTGAGGAAGAATGCGAGACAGGTTTTGAAAAATGGATTTATGTTTTGAAGTATATGGAAGTATTGGAAAGATTGCCTTTTACGGCACAGAAGAAGATATTCAATCATCTTGCTAAATTGGCGGATGTTCGTTGCTTGAGTAGTGAGGAGCAGGAAAAATATGATGAGAGCTTAAAGGCTGCCGATGATGATAAAGAAATTCCCCCATCCTGCTTTCTCAAGCCGGATGGGGGGATTTCTTGTCTGTTACCTCTAAGATAATATCTTATTTCTTTTCTATCTGTTCCTGGGTAAGTCCGGAATACTTCATAATCAGATTGATGTCAACGCCATCAGCAAGCATGTTCCTGACAATATCCAGGGCTTTCTGGTTCATTCCTAATTCCATACATATTTTCCTCCCTAGTTCTATACCCTCCGCAAGACCTTCTTGCTTCGCCGTATCAATGCAGTTCTTGATATCCCGATATGCCATCTTACTTGCTTCATACTCCCTCATTTCCTGAG
>OIXY01000368.1_pt1 | contig 11249 bp, 8 predicted proteins | sample 1588051 | NCBI WGS metagenome assembly OIXY01 (sample SAMN03283247) | human gut metagenome | biome: human-associated habitat; material: feces | host: Homo sapiens | place: Peru | collected 2012 | reverse complement strand
GGCGACGATGGAGACGAGCCGTCAACCCCGTTCTAATGCGCGAGGCGAGAGGAGATAGAGAGATGATTGAAGAGGAATTGGCAATTTACATAGCCGCCATACGCGCGGCATTCCCAAACACACCCATTTACACCGAGAGGGTTGTGCAAGATGCCATCAAAGAGGGTTTCTATTTCGAGGAGGTATCGGCGCAATCGCAGCGCGAGCAACCCGACACTTTCATCGATATTACGACCTACAAACTTTACTTTTATCCGTCATTAGACGATATTAGCATTGTGCAAGCGCGACTTCGCGATGTTCGTCGTTGGATGGAGATCGATTTGCAATGGTTGCCGTTTGTGCGCGATTTCGAGTATACACAACGTCAGGATTATTTGGTCACTACGTTCCGATTGTGGCGGCATTATCGCCTCGTAGACGATGGGAAGCCTTTGATGGGTACGTTGACCGTGAAACCGTAACACTGTCTTTTCTTTGGATGGAGGATATTATGGCAGGTGGGAGTTTTTCCAGCATGAATAAGGTCATCCCTGGTATCTACTACAAGATAAGCAAGCAGGCAGTCCAGCAGCCGCTTCTTACCGCCAGTGGCGTCTTGTTGTGGATTGGGGAACGTACATGGGGCGATGCAGTCGAACGCATTTCCCTCGACGATTACAGCAAAGATGTTTGCTATCGCAAGACGGGTTTGTCCAACACGAGCAAGCGGATGGAATTGTTCGCGCAATCGTGTCAGGAGTTGATCGCCTACGATCCGCGGGAAGGTCGCGCAAAAGCGTCCGCCACAGCGTATAGTGGTAAAGTCACCATCACTGCCGCGAAGCCCGGCTCGCTCGGCAATAGCATTTCCGTCGTTATTATCGACTACTCGGCGGATGTAGCCGAAGTTCGCACTTCGGTGGATGGAGTCGTCCAGCACCGTCAACGCGTCAAGAAGCTGGGCGAGTTGGTGAGCAACGACTGGGTTGTCGTTGGTGTAGAAGCGGCCAACGCGGATGTGTCGGCTCACAGTGACTTTGGGACTGTCAACCTCACAGGCGGTTCGGATGGTACGGCGGCGGCCGGCGGTGCTGGCGGCACGAAAGCAACAGGCACGTTGTGGGGATGGGGCCCGATTACAGCTACGCCCGATGGTGCGGCTGGCAATAAGGTCGCCGTCAAAGTCACTGTGGGTGCTATGAGTGATAAGGTCTTCTCAGGCACTCTGGATGTTACGGCATCGGCCCCCGTGTGGGAAGAAATATTTAGGATGTCTAAAGAGAGCCAAACGTGGGGTGAGGTCTCCGAAGAGAATAAGGCGAAAGTCCGCAATAACAAATTCTTTAGATTGGACGCCGATCCTTCCAGCTCCGTCCGACCATTCGATAATTCGTCGTTGGGAAGTCTGTCAGATGTACGCTTATCAGGCGGCGTAGATGGTGTCGGCGGTGGTGCCATCGATCTCTCGCCCGTCGAAGACGAGTACTTCAATGTCGTCGTGACGGATGATCAATCGCCTGAAATGCGCCAACAAATTTCCGCGTGGATTGCCGACCGTTGCGACAAGCGTGGACGTTATGCCCGTTGTCTCTTCGTTGACAAGAATGCATTGCCCGACAGCGCACCAGACAACATATACCTCTCCCTCTGCGTCAACACGGTAGATGGCGATGAGTCCCTAACGGCCTACGCTCTCGCGTGCGTCGAAGCGGGCGCAAGCTGGAATGAATCCACCACGATGAGCACGTTTGGGCTCGACGGCGCGTTGGATGAGGCGTTGTCCGACGAGGATCTTGAGACGGCGATCGAGAGCGGCATTATGGCTATCATGAAGCGCATAGACGGCGCGTTGTGCATCTGCAAAGACATCAACACCCGCGCGAAAAATAGCTCCATTCCCGCCCAACTCGGAAAGAATAGAGCCGTTCGCCTTATCGAGACGTTGCGCAACACGTTACGTTCCTTGTGGGAAACCCAATACGCGGGCAAAGTCCACAACGACGAGACGGGGCGTTTGCTTTGGAAATCGAAGGTGTGCGAGGTCTTGAACGAATTTGTTGCGGGTCACGGTATCGAGCAATACGAATCGGACGACATCATCGTGGCGGCTGGAGAGAAGTCGGATGAAGTCATTATGACCATCCCGCTTCAGTTCATCGACAGCGCCGAACTCGTGTACGTCAATCTCATTCTCTAATCCATTAGGAGGTAAGATATGCCATTAGTTAAAAGCGTTACGTCGAACAACGTCATCCGTGGACGCGACGTATTGAACAGTAATTTGGGCACGGCATACATCGAGATAAACGGTCGTATGCGTCGAATCTTTGAGTTGCGTAACATCAGCGCGACCGTCGAGATGGTCAAAGAGGATGTTATGCTCATCAACGACGTTATGTGCAAGCACAAATGCGTCGCGGCTCGCGGGTCGGGTTCGTTTGAGATTTACACAGGCGTGCGCGATTATTCGACGATGATTCGATCGTATATCAACACGCACCACGGCTTGTACTTCACCATTACGTTCGAGATGTATGACCCAGAAAGTACGCGTGGTCGCCGCAACGTCACGTTGTACGACTGCCTCATCGACCAACACGTCTTGGGGATGTTGAACACCGAAAACGGCATTCTGTCTGAAGAGATGGGATTCACGTTCGACGAGTACAACATTAACGAAGATTTTGTTGCATATCCTTAACGAGTAGTGTATAAGTGCTGGCGTAAGGCTGGCGGAGCCCCGAGTTACAGACCTTCGTTCGCGCGTAACCGCCGCCAGCACTTACACACCCACCAGCCACATAAGAGAAGAGAGAGCGACATGTTATCAGAACTAGAAAGTCTTATTTCGACAGAAGTATCCAAAGCCAAAGCCATTTCGGAGCGAACGCACACCATCAAGTTGCCACCCACGCCTCCGACGCGAGAAGCCTATTGGTACGACGATAAAGAGCTCACCATCCGACCCATCACCACGCGACGTTTTTACGACCTTGTTGACCAATGCGCTTCGTCTGACGGCACGACAGACCAAACACAATTCATGTTTGAAGTCATCGGCGAATGTTTGGTCGATCCCAATCTCCAGAACCCCGAGTTGCAACGCGCTTTAGGCGTCGGAAACGCGCGTGAAGTTATAGAACGCATCTTCCCAGAACCGTTCATTTTGCGTGACATCCGCGCGAGAATTGAGGATATCAGCGGATTCGGCACGACTGGGGTAGAGTTTCGAGAAAGTCCATAATTTAATAGAACACCGCCTTAAACGTCGCTATCTCGATGCGACTGTGCTATATGTTTGCTTAACGCAGTTCCACTGGAAGCCATCCGAAGTGTTGAAGATGGAGAATTGGGAGCTAGCAACAGTGATGGCAATAGCCGAGAAGTATGGCAAAGATATAGCGGCAGCATCCACGCCGCATTGATACGGAAGGTGGCGATATGGTCGGTGATTCAACACGCGGATTTACAACGCAAAAACGCCTTGAGCTGTATATCCTAGAGGCGGAGAGTAGAGCCTCCAAAAAAGCGGCGGATAAAGCGAAAGGTAAAGCCGCCGTTCAGCCCGCCCCAAACGGAACAAACGTCGATGCGGGTAAAGTAGCACGCGCCACAGGATTGCCGCCAGAACAAGCAGTCGCCGTCTCAAATGCGGCGGCGGCGAGTGCGGCCAGAAAGTTGGCGGCGCGTCGCGTCAAAGATGACCAGCGTGTGAACATGTCCCATCGTGTACGTGGCCGCACCGATTTCGAAAAGGTGTATCGGCGTAAGCCCAAGACGCCCGATTACGTCAAGAAGTATAACTTCAACGTCCCTGAGGATGTCGTCTTGCCATACAATCATGGGCGTTTGTCCGCTGTTTACAACAACCTCGCGAAGAAGTTGCAGGATGGTAGCCGCACGGAACGCGCCAAACGCACACACCGTTGGATGCGCCAGGGTGAGAGGATGGGCATTCCCTATGGTCCGTGGCGACAAGGCGAGCCAAGAGGCACACGATTCAGTCCAGAGGGCAAAGCGTTCCAACGTTATCTCCAATACAATAATGTGTCGAGGGATAACGTCGATGAGGCGGCGCGAGCGTGGCTTTACCATCTACGCCAAGTGAGAAACGATGAGGCACTACGACGACAGGCCGCGCGTGTACAGGCGCGTCGTATCGGCGGCGTCGAGAGCCCGGATAGACCGCGATGGCTAGCCCCCCCACCACTCGCCATAACAGCACGTGCGGTTGGTGCTGGTGTGTCCGATGGTGTGCTCCCATCCGCCACAACGACGACTGGTACGACACGGGCGTTGCCGTCTTACACCGTCTCCACGCCGTCACCCACGCCTCCGCGCGGGGATGGTCCAAAGCGGATTGGATACACAGGCCCGACTGAGCCACCCCACAGCGGTAGAGGTCGGCGCGACGCCTACGAAGAGCCGAAAGGGCCTTTAGGGAGGATGTTCAACCGACGCACCCATTCATACAAAGGGTATCTCGCGAGCGAGCTCGCCGCCAATGCCGTGACGGAGATTAAGGATACCGAGCATCTATCCAAACTCATATTCAAGCGTGCCGAAGACTTGCGCTCGAAATACGCCACGTCTCGTTTGAGCACGGGCGAGCCGATCGCCACGAATGTGAACCTTTCAAAAGAGCAGATGGCGAGCTTCGGGCGATCACTTACGCAGGCACTCAATAACCCCGACACACAAGCACGCGCCAAAGCGCTGTGGCAGTTGGATAAGGAGATGGGTGTAGCCGAACGCACACTCGACAAAGCGAGACGGATGCAGGCCGCCAGACTCGACCCGTACGGCATGGGCACCTACGACGGGATGTCTGTTATCGATCCGAAAATGCGCCGCGATATGTACACGATGGCGAAGTCAATCGGGTCGAAACAGGATATGGCCTTTATCGAGAATTTCGACCCAAACGCGGTCGATGCCGCCGCTCTCCAACGCCGCTACTCCCGCATTATGTCGCGGTACAAATCCCTTGATGCGCAAAATCCGCGTTCGGGATACGGCACCTATCTCGACGGCGCACTCCTCACGTCTGGTAAAGGTAACGTGGCGGATTGGATACAACGTGCGAGGCGCGTTGGCGTAGACCCTAGCCTTGTCGCCCGTTACACGGATATGGCGACCGAGAAAGGCGTCACCACGGATACGGGGCGAACCTTTTACGACTACACGAAAGAGCGCCCGCAGCTCAAACACCTCATTCGCGCGACAGAACAAGCGAGCCGCCGTGTCGATAACCTCACAAAAGCGACTGACAAGAGCCGACAAGTCTTCGATGACGTGATAAGCGGTAAAGGTCTACTCAAACGCGGACTGTATGGTACGTTCGACTCCTCTGGGCTGGTGCGCGAGTACACTAAGGCGATGAAAGCCCAACGCGTGTTGGGGATGGTATCTGGCGCGGAGGAGAGCGCGCGTGTAGGCGAATTTACACGCGCCGCACAAAGCATCCGAACGGCGACGAAGTACAATCAGCTCGCAGGCGAGTTGGAGCGGGCGGCCAGACGCGCACGCGCGAACATAAAGCTGGAAGAGAATGTAGATGCGTTACAGCGAGAGGGATTGCTATCGGAGCAATCCGCCGCCGCACACCGCACCAGACTGCGCAAAAAGGTGCAAGCGCAAGAGTTACGTGCGCATAGATGGGAGGTCAACCGGGATGCGTTCATGTACAGCCTTACAGGCCGACCGATCGACACGTCGCAGGGCTTCTTCAAAGGTGTGAAATCAGCCGCGGGACAAGCGGGTTCCGACTTCGGTAAGATGTTCAAGTTTAATAAGGTGAACTTGGCTATGGCCATCTTCGAGGGCGTGATGAAGGCGTTGCGGGCGTGGATGACGCTCGCACGATTCGGCGCGATGTTCACTGCCATTGGTATCGGTGCCACCGCTATGGGCGCCCGCGCATTGATGAAAACGTCGGATGAGTACACCAATCGACAAAACCTCTACAACTTCGCTTTGCCCGAAAACCTACGTGGTGAACGCTCGTTCCAACAATTTGAGGATATGGCGTATGTGAGGGGTCGAGGATTGCGCCAAAGCACATCTACGTGGTCGTCTGGTGTGATGGAGCTCGCCAACGCAGTCGCATCCGCCACGGACGCAAGCGGACGCCAACTTATCTCCAACATGGATCAAGTTATCACCATGTACGAGAACTTGTCCCGTATGCAAAAGTTGGCGGGTACGAACGAGGCGGATTTCAAGGGTGTTATGATTCAGGTCTTGCAGGGTATCGGTAAAGGAAAGCTCGATATGCAAGATATCAAGCCAATTCTCAACCGATCGGGTGCGTTTGCAGACTTGTTGGCACGTGGTGTCTTTGGATTGAAAGGTCGAGGCGACTTGTACACGCAGTTGGAGGAGGGGCGTGGGGATAGAAACAAAGGCTTGACGGCGGAACGCCTCATCTCGGGTCTACTCTCCACTGAGTTGACGAAAAACTTAGATGCCTTGTTCCGCAAAACAGCACGCACGTGGGCGGACGTTGGCGAGATTATGAAGTCGGATATCGGACGTGCTCTTCTCCCGCTTATCGGCGGCGCGTCTGCCGCTGGGAATGGCGGGATTGGCGACCTCCTAACGAGCATCACAGGTGCCATCGCCGACAGCACGTTGGGCGATGACATTAAGAACTGGATTGAAACCAAACTGATGCGCGTGATTGACGGACAAGGCGGGTTGCGGGGCGCGATCGAAGCGTGCGTCAACGCCGTCGGCGCGTTGGGGTTGGGTCTTGTTACGGGTGCGGAGGTTTGCGTTTCCGCCCTAAACGGGTTCGTCACCGCACTCACCTATGCTATGCAGGCGCTAGATGCCCTCACACCGAAGAACTTGTTGCCCGTCGATACGAACGATATTCAGAGGCGCTACGGCTGGACGGATGAGCAGATGGGTCGTATGGCCGACCCGCGATATTACCGTGTTGTCGGGGTTGGAAATGGCGAGACAACAAAGGATGGAGATGTCATTACCGACACGATCGGTGGCGGCGCGAATAAACGAGCTATCGTGTTTAACCCGAACCAGATGGCGAGTGCGGATCCGGACAACTTGTCTGGCGTGTACTCCAACTATGGACTCGGTATCACGATGTCCAAACGGCAGGCGTTCTTAAGCGCACAGATCGACAATCTCGGGCAAAGTCTGCAGTCGCAAATGTACGGCGAAATCCGTAGTAGGATGGACACCACGCAACGCCTAGTCCACGCTCTTGTAGGTGGCGCGACCGACGCTTTTAGCGAGATGGCAAAGTGGAAGTCTGGAGATAAGAAACCCGAAGACGCGCCGTTGGCGTCCGACAATGTGGCGTTGAGTGCGGCGGTGCAAACAGCCGCCAACACCGCCGCCATCAAACATAACACGGCGAAGGCGACAGAGGTGCAGATTGCCCTTCTAAAGCAGGTGGCGGGTCGCGCCGTCGTCAACCGCATCACGAACGTGCGGCCCAACATCGTCGCCAATGTTGGTAGTATAAAGAGCGGTGCGGATTTGGATGAAGTGATGAAACGACTTGAGGTTGCGACTGCGAGCGCGGTTGCTGGATATGCGTACTAGAGGAGAGAATAAAGAGATATGGGAGCGAACACACACAGCTGGCTCGTATTAGAGCCATACGACAACAACATACCCACCAACTTGCGCAAACAGTACGAGGCGTTCGGATGGAAGATTCACATCCCCGTCTCGCCGAAGAGCCTAACCCACGAGCGGGATGCCGAACACGCGGAGGTTTACGGTATCGCTAAGGGCGGCATGTTGCAGCGCAACTTGCCCAAACTGTGGCACACGCGCATCGAATCGTATTTGCCCGCACACCTATTCGAGCGGGTGTTCCACCAGAGATGGGACGGCGATGACGGCTACTCGCAACAAGATTGGATCGACTACATCAATCTACTCATGCAGAACAAGCAACCGTTGAAGATGTGGCATGAGGACACACCGCACCTGCGACTCAAACACATGTGCACTGATTGGTGCATTCGCCATTGGGAATACAAGCTATTGCCCCACGACGACATCGATTTCGTGCTAGACTTGATTGAATGGAAAGAGCCGAAAGTTATATTGGGCGAGGTCGTTGTCAACGCCACGGAGGAGAAAGAGCCGCCGAAGAAAAAGGTGGAGGGTGGCGGCGTCCATCTTCTTGCCTTTGGTAGTTACGACGACAGATGTGTGGAGTTGGGGCGGGTGTATACGCCACTACACCGACTGGATTAGAGTTCGGGTACAAGAATCTCGCCGACCTAAAAAAGATATTGAAGACCGCCGCCGAGAATTGGAAAGAGCTCGCTTCTAAGGATATGATAATGGCTGGGTTCACCCCCAACGTAAGCACACCCATGAACGTGACGTTCTTGGGCGCGAGTGCGAGTGGGTACACGATGACCGTCAACCTCACTGCCGTGGTCTCTGGACAAGGACAACTCGATCCCTATGGCGCAAAGATTATCGCCTCACATCTAAAGCCGCAAATCGGCGCGTATGCGGAAAAGGCGTTGGATAAAGTCATAGGCAACGGCAAGAAACGACCTAACGCCTTTGCACGCCAAGTCAATGTTACCCTCGGCGCGGATATGTCGATGCCGAACAAAGGCGGCGCCTCACTTGCGAGTCAAGCCGTCGCCCAAAAGAGTAAGCGGGCGGGATGGGTGAGGGAGAGCCACTTGTGGTGGGATGCGTGGTGCGACAAGTTGTCATCTCGTAGCGACTTCACACACGCACCCGCCTCCCGTACAAAGACGACTGTGACGCGGATCGACGTGGGCGGTCATACGATCGACTACACCGTCGAGTTCGTGTTTACCCCCAAAGTGATTTACAAGACGATGTACAAGTTACGCCCAACAGGTGGTCTGGATAGAGATATGGTGTACACCAAGAGCCAAAGTTGGCTCACACCGAAAGAGAACACCATCAAAGCCTCTTACAAGTACTACCTCAAGACGGTAGCTATCGAGGAGGATAAGAAGGTTGCAGGACTTAACGTGGAGAGAAAAGATGCCGCGGCGCTGGAGGCACAATCTGCCGCCGCCGCATCGTCAGCCGCGAGGGGCGAAGCGACTCCCAACACCACGACGACGGGTGAGAAAAGGATTCGCGCAATCGTCCTAGAAGGAGGGAAGTAAGCGTATGAGTGGTGTTGATTTCGCTTCGGCACAAAAACAGGCCTTACTTGCCGCCGCCAATGCCCAATCCATCGCGGAGGGGGAAAAGGTCGGGAGGCGGGATAAACCCTCCACACTCGGCGTCAACCCCGTGTGCAAGGTAGTCGCCTACATACGCAACGTGCGACAAGGCACAGATGCCGCCGCCAACTATCTTGCCTCGGGCGACGTGGATGAGGATACCGAACTTTACCGCGCTGTCGCCAAGTTGGCGTCGGGGCAAACGTTGTCACAGGGTGAGTACGCGTTGGTGGCCGCCGCATCGAAAGAAAGCCCGCGTTTGACAACGGCGTTACAGATGTACGGCTCAAGTGTGAGTCAGCGTTCATCTCAGCGGTGCGACCTATCCGAATGCGTCCAAAACTTCTCACTCTCCAAGAGTCTTAAGGTGCAAGGCGGCAGTTGCCAGTTGCGTATCCAAGTGGACAGCGAGGATGTGGCACGAGGTATCGGCTTGGGAGACCAGTTTTACATCTACCTCGATGAGCAGTGTATCTTCTGGGGCATGTGTATGGAAGTGACCTATCCAGACGAGTGGAACATCGATTTCACCATCAACGACAGCATGTGGTACCTCAAAAATCAGCTCGTTTGGATTCAAAACAAACCGACCACGTTGGACGCCATGTTCACATCCATTTGCGATCAACTCGCCCTACCTTACGTGCGACCCCCCACCATCCCCGTAGCACTGAAACCGCGTGTGGAGACGAACGCCACGGCGATGAGCTTGTTACAGAACGCGATCGACGAGACGATGTACTATGGCGGGCGACTTTTCGCCATACGGATGAACCCCGCCGCATTGGAGTTGATTGAGGTGCAGGGTGAGGATAAACAGGGCGTCACTCTCGACGTGATTGAGGCGATGACAAGTTTCTCTGCAACACAATCCATCCAAAACGAGACGTACAACGAGGTGCGTGTCTTTGCCAACAACTCTGGAGGCACACTCAAAGCCTACACGCTTCAAGATTTGCCGTTCATGGAGCGGTTTGGTATATTGAGGTATCAGGAGGTGTGCAACAATGCCATCATTCGAGAGGGCGATTTGGACAAGATGCTCGCCGTCACGAAATACCCCACAGGCGACTTACGCTTCGACATAGTTGGCGTTGTCAACCTTTTTCCCGCCGATGTAATCAGGCTAATGGAAAGTGTTTACGTCACGCACGATATAGCGTATAACTACGACGATGCGGGTTACAAGATGACCGTGACTTGTGCGCGTTGGCAGAAGCCCTCGTCCGAGCAGTTGTTCGACAAGTGGGATTTCTCGCAGGAATACGCACAAGCTAAACATCTGAAGTGGTAGGAGGGGAGAAGTGGATTTCGCACAAAAAATGCTGGATGCGTCGAGGTCGATTGCCATGAGGGCGGTGGAGAACTGCGCGTCCGACATCAGCATTGGCGTGATGGTCGGCAATGATAGTGTGCGTTTATCTGACGGGTACATCCTGTCTGCCCCGCTCATCCACTTCACACCGTGGTGTAGGGATTACGTCATCTCCATCCCAGAGGAGGGGTGGCAACGCGCATCCCACGCCCACGGCGGGCAAACGGGCGAAACGACGGACACGCACAGTTGGCTAGGTATTACAACAGCGGGCGTCCCCGTAGAGTTTTTCCCGACGTCAATTGGTGTCCCCCCAAAGCGAGAAAACTTCGACTCGGATGAAGAGTATTTGTGGAGTTACAACGCGTGGCGGGCTCAAGTTGTACAGCAGGCCGATGTGAGTGAGTTGGATATACAACACCGACACCCTATCAGCGACGATTTGCCCCGCATAAGACTGTGGCGTGGCGTCAAAGATGGGGATAGCGTACTCGTCCTCAAAGTCAACACGCGGCACTTCGTGGTGCTTTGCCCACTCGCACCGACAAACGCACCGGAAAAGGAGGCACAAGGCTATGTTGCTATTGACGAGTGAATTGAACATAGCGGAGACATCCGCACCATCGTATCCGTCGGAGACATATCCCTATCAGGATTGGGGTAACTGCTTCGGGCCTTTGCAGCAATACGACGATGCGTTGGCGGTTGCATGCCAAAAGCGACTGGAGACACAAAAGGAATCC
>OIXY01000365.1_pt1 | contig 11285 bp, 9 predicted proteins | sample 1588051 | NCBI WGS metagenome assembly OIXY01 (sample SAMN03283247) | human gut metagenome | biome: human-associated habitat; material: feces | host: Homo sapiens | place: Peru | collected 2012 | reverse complement strand
CGGCACTGTTCTTCGTGACGAGAGCAGTCAGTGCAGAGTAAGCAATGTTGTTGGCGGTGTAGAACACGGCGTTCAGCAGCGTGTACGCAATCAGGAACCATGCGTACTGTGCAAACTGACCGAGATTTGTGGGAATTGCAAAAATAGCCACCAGCGTGATGGCACAGCCGATATAGCCGTATAGCATCCACGGACGAGCCTTGCCCATCTTAGAATGCGTTTTGTCGATCAAAGAGCCAAAGAAGATATCCGTTACACCATCCAGCAGCTTGGAGACTGCGATCAGGGTGCCGACGATGCCGGGGTTCAAACCAACCGTGTTGGTCAGATAGATCATTACAAAGGACGACAGGAATGCGTATACCACGTTGCCTGCAATATCGCCTGAACCATAGCCAACTTTGTTGTACCATTTCAAATAGCGTTTTTCCGTCATTTTCCGATTCTCCTCATTTACTTCGATTTTACAAGGCTTACGCTTTTTCGGCAAGATGTCAAATTCTCTTGCGTTTTGTATGAAAGTATTATAAAATTTATATTGACAAAATCATATTGAAAAAATGGAACAAAGTATGCACAAAATCACACAGTTTGTGGAAATCAAACAGAACGCATTCCGATTCCGGCGAAGTCTTTAAGAAAGAAGATGGTATTGAGATGTATTTTAACTCTGGCTACTTAAATAACTCTCATCTTGATTTCAAGGATTACACAAAACCGTTGGTGGTAGGAAGCTGCGGCACCTACCGTCTGAAAAAGCGTCCCATGCTGCCGACATACTGGAAGAAGGGCCGCAGAGACTATCAGATCTTATATGTGGCATCGGGCAAGGCGCATTTCTGGTTTAATGGAATCGAGCAAATCGTTGACTCCGGGCACATGGTGCTTTACCAGCCCAAAGAGGTTCAAAAGTATGTTTACTATGTTGAGGACCACCCGGAGGTGTTCTGGATTCACTTTACTGGTTATGACGTTAAGAACATTCTGGAGTACCATGGCATCTCTTTGGATCAGCACGTCTTTTACAGTGGAACCCTGCCGGAATACAAGATGTCGTTCCGAAAAATCATTCGGGAACTTCAGCAATGTGAATATGGGTATGAAGATTACATCGCTTCGTTATTCAACAACATTCTGCTGCTTGTCAGCCGACAGCAGCAGAACGGCGAAAATTATACCGTGACAATTCCCGAAGAAATTGAGATGGCGGTTTCTTATTTTAATGAAAACTACAATACGAAGATCAGCGTGGCGCAGTATGCCGAATCGCTGCATATCAGTACGAACTGGTTCATTCGTAATTTCAAACAGCACATGAAGATAAGTCCGGCGCAGTACCTTCTCTCTTTGCGGATGGTCAACGCACAGAGCTTGTTGGAAAATACCGATTACAGTGTCGGTGAAATCGCTGAGATCGTGGGGTACGATAACCAGCTTTATTTTAGCCGGGTGTTTAAAAAGGAATATGGCATCAGTCCAGCGCAGTATAGAAAAAGAGCAGAAAATCAAAGTGCGGCACCGATGGAATCTGATGTCGGAGAAATCACCTGTGAAAATTAAAGCGGGAGTTTTACGGTACGCAGTGCCAGCAAACCTGCTAACGAGTGTCAATAGCCTGAACAAAAAAATCATCAAAAATTTATTGCCGGGTGCAGTTGAGCATCCGGCAACTTTAATAAGCCGACAGCACGGCTTGTCGGCTGAAAATCATCGTAATGGTTCATCAGAAATCATCAACAAGCATCAGAAGATGGCTGGGACCGTAGAAATTCAGTAACACGAGCGTAATAGACTCGCAGGAACTTGGCACTTCCTGCGACGGTATAAACGTAATAATGCTTTCCCTCGGAACGCTTTTTGTCCATAAAGCAGTAAACGGCATTTTCCGGGTTTAAACGTGTTAAAATAATATTCGATATAATAAAAATGGTTCGCCTCAGATGCGGTGAGCCTCGTTTAGAAACATGGCGTGACTTGGATTCAAATGCACCAGACTGGAACGGTGGCGCATCGATACCAGCAAAGGCTACCAATGCCTTCTTGTTTTTGAACCGCCGAACATCACCGATTTCGGCCATAAGAGCAGGCCCGGTAATGGGTCCGGCTCCTTCCATCTGCATCACAACCTCGTATTCGGGGAGCATTGCAGCCAACCGCTGCATTTCAAGCTGGGTGCTCTGCTGCAAGCAGATGGATTTTGTGAGCGGTATCTGTGCGGAACTTGTAGTTTTTTCGTTTGCACCAGCCCCGATAAGATTCCGTGAAAGCCTCCATGGAGTATTGACAGACACAATCCTTGTGCCAATAACGCAGAAAGAAGTCCACCCACTTTTCATGCCCATTTGCATTTTTTGTGTTCGGATCAAACGCAATATTTACGCCGGGAAATGTTTGGTCAGCCAGTGCAATCAGACCGTTCCGCAACGCTGTTGCAGTCGCAGTGATTCGCTCATTTGCTCTGGATTGCATTTTAAGAAGCAGCCTGGTTTCTTCTTCATTGTTGAACGGGGGTAGTGTATCCCAAAAGGTGAGCGCATAGTTTGCGATTTTAAGAGCATCCGCTCGGTCCGTCTTTAGCTTTCGGATCGTATTATCACTAAAATCGTGGATCAGCATCGCATTGACAACGGAAACAAAAAAGCCCGCTTCCTTCAATGTCAGTGCGATCGGTCTCCAGTACGTACTGGTATGTTCCATTACAATACGGATATCGCCTCCCAGTTTTTTGAGTGTGGATGCCAGCTTTTTCAAGTCACTGTTCGTGTGGTGGACCTCGAAAGGCCGAAGTGCGATTTCGCCTCCGGGTCTCCGTACCGCAACTGTGCTTTTGCTCTTAGACACATCGATACCGACGGCGGTAATAACAGCAGCTTCCATTTTCCGACCTCCTTTAATGCCGGTTCCGCCTATGTCCATTACCGATTCAGCTTGCTTTGTGACACGAATGTACGGCAACATTTTTATCTGCCGATAACTCAACCTGCGTCAATCGAACGCTGCAATGGAGATGGCGGAGAACAGTTTGCGCGTACGAGCGTTCAGCTCAAGCAATGCTTCGTTCTCTCAGCACATCTTCATTGTAGCTTAGGTTTGGGCATCTGTATAGCTCACTGGCTGTGAACTTCTCAGAACCAACACCATTGTAGCAAGCAATGCAGACGTATATGCATCTGCTTATTTCGCGTTGCAAAACGCTTGTTGGGGAACACCCAAACCCTTGCCTGCATCCGGGGGATGCAGGATTAGCGTCTCCAAATGAGAAAGTATATGGTTCTAACACATTGTCAGCCATTGGTAAACAACTTTTCCAGTCAAAAAAGAAAATAGCGATGATTAAAGATGAACATTGCAGAAAAATGTGATACAATAGAAAATGAAAATCCAAACAACAGGAGGAACCCCCTCGTGGCAAATAATGTGAACGTCAAAAAACTGGAAGCTGACCTGTGGGAGTCGGCAGATCTGCTGCGTGCAGGCTCTAAACTCACCTCGAACCAATACTGTATGCCGGTGCTGGGACTGATTTTTCTGCGGTATGCGTACAGCCGCTTCAAACTGGTAGAGCAGGAGATCCTGAAAGACCGTCCCATGCGCGGTGGCCGGGTGCTGCCGGTGGAACAGAGCGACTTTGCCGAGAAGAGTGCACTGTTTCTGCCCAAGGAGGCGCAGTACAATTACTTAGTCAATTTGCCCGCCAACATCCCGGAGCAGGGGCTGACCGGCATCGAGGGCAATCCTCTGAACAGTCTGGGCGAAGTGGTGAACAACGCCATGGAACTGGTGGAGCAGCAGAGCGAGCAGCTGCAGGGCGTTCTGCCGAAGGACTACACCATCTTCTCGGATGAACTGCTGGGGGAACTGCTGCGCATCTTCAACAATGATGCGCTGGACGATGTGGGCGGCGATGTGATCGGCCGTATCTACGAGTACTTTTTGAATAAGTTTGCCAAGAATGTGGCACAGGATGACGGCGTGTTCTTTACGCCGAAATCGCTGGTGAAGATGATCGTCAATGTGCTGGAGCCTGCCCACGGCGTTCTGTTGGACCCGGCTTGCGGCAGCGGCGGTATGTTTGTGCAGACCGGCGACTTTGTAAACCATGCGGGCATGTTCGCCAACAACACCATGACGTTTTACGGACAGGAAAAGGTGGAGTACAATGCCAAACTCTGCCTGATGAATATGGCCGTGCATGGTCTGACCGGCGTGATCAAGTCCGGCGATGAAGCCAATACCTTCTATCACGATGCCCACAACCTGAATGGCTGCTGCGACTATGTGATGGCAAATCCGCCGTTTAACGTGGATAAGGTCAAGTCGGAGTCGACGCAGAGTGCCGGGCGGCTGCCCTTTGGCCTGCCCGGCGTGAACAAGGCCAAGGAAATCGGCAACGCAAATTATCTGTGGGTGTCCTATTTCTACTCCTACCTGAACGAGCATGGCCGTGCGGGTTTTGTGATGGCGTCCTCTGCTACGGACAGTCAGGGCAAAGACAAGGACATCCGTGAAAAGCTCATCCAGACCGGCCATGTGGACGTGATGATGAGCGTGGGCAACAATTTCTTCTACACCAAAAGTTTGCCCTGTTCGCTGTGGTTTTTGGATAAGGGCAAGCCGGAACAGCTGCTGGACACCGTATTGTTCATCGACGCACGCAATTATTATACCGTGGTGGACCGCACTCAGAACGAGTGGAGCGACTGGCAGCTGAAGAACCTCAACGCTATTGTCTGGCTCTATCGCGGCGAGGTGGACAAGTACAAGGGGCTTCTGGCGGAGTATCACGCAGAGCTGGCAGACGACCGCCCCTTTGCAGAGATTCAGGCCGCACTGGAACAAAACGTGCAGGCCAAGCGGGAAGAAGCCAAAGCCGCGGTGGAGGCAGCGCCCCGCAAGGAGCGCAAGACCAAGCAGGAAAAGTTCGACAAGGAGATGGAAGCCCTCAACGAGAAGCTGACCGTTGCCAAGGAGGCCGTCTGGCTCACCGAAAAGTTTGGCGAGGGCGTTTATCAGGACATTCCCGGTCTGTGCAAGGTGGCTAGCCGAGACACCATCCTCAACGAGAAAGGCGCATCCCTGACGCCCGGTGCCTATGTGGGCGTTGCACCTGTGGAGGATGACGGCGTGGATTTTGCCCAGCGGATGAAGGAAATCCACAAGGAACTGCTGGAATTGCAGGCAGAGTCCAACCGCCTGATGGAAACCATCTCGAAGAATCTGGAGGAGATGGGGGTATGAAGTGGGAATATAAGACGCTTGACCAGTTGGGCACGGTATCGCGAGGAAAGTCGAAGCATCGGCCTAGAAATGATCCTAAACTTTTTGGGGGTAAATATCCGTTTATTCAAACAGCTGATGTAAAAAATGCAGATTATTATATTACAAAATACTCTGACACATATAATGAGAGTGGGTTGGCACAAAGTAAATTGTGGGACAAAGGAACGTTGTGTATAACGATAGCTGCAAATATTGCTGATACGGGCGTTTTGGCGTTTCCGGCCTGTTTCCCAGATAGTATTATGGGGTTTGTTCCGTTTGAAGGAGTTGCAAACACTAGATTCATAAAATACTGTTTTGATAGACTGCAACGTGATTGTAAACAAATTTCTCAGGGAACAGCACAGGATAATCTTTCATGGGAAAAGCTGTCAACCATCAAGTTCTGTATTCCAGAATATAAAGAACAATGCCGCATTGCAGACATTCTCTCTGCCTATGATGACCTGATTGAAAACAACCAGAAACAAATCAAACTGCTGGAAGAAGCAGCCCAGCGGCTTTATAAAGAGTGGTTTGTGGATTTGAACTTCCCGGGGCATGAAAACACGAAAATTGTGGACGGCGTACCGGAGGGGTGGAAAAAAGAGCGGTTGGTGGATATAGCAGAGATTCAGTATGGGTATGCTTTTGATGGTACATTGTTTAATGCGGACAAAAATGGAACACCAATAATTCGTATTCGCAACATTCCACAAGCAGAGACAATGGATTACACGACAGAGCATGTGAGTGAAAATTACTTAGTTCAAAACGGCGAAATTATTGTTGGAATGGATGGAGAATTTCATATCAATGCTTGGGCGGGTAATACGGCATATCTCGTTCAGCGAGTGTGTTGTATACGACCTAAAAACACAGAGATAAAAGGCTGGCTGTTGCAGGCGATTTATGAACCAATCAAGTTTTTTGAACATACAGTTGTAGGAGCAACGGTGTCACACTTAGGAAAAAAACATCTGGATTCAATTTATCTTTTGACATCACCGGAAGAATTCTATGAGCCATTCAAAACGTTTTTTGATAAACGACTGTTACTAATGAATCAAGATCGTAAACTGCGAGAGGCACGGGATAGATTATTGCCTAAGTTGATGAGTGGAAAAGTGAAGGTGTGAAAATGTTTTCGGAAAAGTACGGATATAAACAAGAAAAGAAAATTCAAATTAAGTCTATCACTAAAGAATTAAGAAATCGGATATGGAATTTGTTTTATCAGTGTGAACTAAAGCCTTATGAAGTGGATGAAAATTTTTTGGATGATTTTCTATCTGGGAAAGCAACGATGGAAGAAAAAATAGTTGATAAACTTGGATTTTCTATAAATTCGATGACACCACCGAAGACTAGACTTCGGACATATATTGAGCAGAGTGCTAAATGGTATGAAGTGTATGATGTGGTTGAAATATATATATCGTTTCTTGATAAGAAAAAACGAGAGCAGCGAACGAAACAGTTAAATACAATATTTGAACAGGAAAAATCCGGGTATAGAATTGTTTTGGGTGAAATTACTCCAATTACAAATGATGCTGAGATTAAAACAATCGAACAGGCGGCAATGACACAGTTTGGTTCGGTGAATCAGCATATTAGCAAAGCACTAGCGTTTTATGCGGATTTGAAAAATCCAGACTATGAGAACTCTGTAAAAGAATCAATCAGTGCCGTTGAAGCGATGTGTTGTGTTATTACAGGAACGTCTGGAAAACAGGCGACATTAGGAAATGCAATAAAAAAACTTGAGGATAAGGGCATTCATATTCATGGAGGTATGAAGCAGGGATTTAAAGATTTATATGGCTATGCTTCAGATGAAAATGGAATTCGGCATGGCGGAATTGATTTCAAAAATGTGCCGCCGGAAGATGCGAAGTTTATGCTGGTGTCCTGTTCGGCATTTGTGAATTATCTGATTGAGAAGTGGAGTAAAGTAGAAAACAATTAAACCAAAAGAAAGCGGGGTGGAGCAAATGAAAGAAAAAGTTCAGAACGTAAAGCTGAATGCAGTGCTGTGTATAGCATTCACGGTAATAACATATCTTATAACACTAAATATGCAAAATGGATTTTTTCATCCGAACTGGTGGTGGATTTCAAATGATTTTGCTCTGACTGTTAGTGGTGGAATTGCAACTGGTTTTGTAGCTGGTTTAGCTTATGCAATACAAGAGTATAGAAACAGCAAAAGCGAAACTGGAGCAAAGTTGTTTTTTACGGCGGGATGGCTATATAGCACTTTTAGCCATATGGATAAAAATATTACGGAGGCTTTGGAAAATCCACAGTATCCAGCGATTGAGAGTCTGTTGAAAACGTATGTGTCGGAAGGAAATCAGGCAAATGAAATAATCAAGCAGACAGAGTACATAACGATTTTAAGGAATGAACTAAAAACAAATCTTGAAAATTTCAAAAGAAAAGAATGTATAAAGGTCCAAAAAATCTTAATGCAAGCGTATTACTACTACGATATAGCACTTAACGAGACAAAAAAAGATGATTTAAAAAGTAACAAAATAAATAGAACAGTGCTTATATCTGATCCTAAAGTAAAACGTACTCTTGAAATTTTAAGAAAAGAAATAGAGGATGAACTGCCAAGAATAGAAGCATTGGCAGAGATGGTTGATCGTCAAACAAGAAAGAAATATCACTGGGAAGAATACAAAAAATATAGCGATGTTCATTGCGCTAGTGTTACAAAATTGAATGATTTCGATGAATTTCTAAAGAGAGGGGGAACACTATGAGCCGCGAATACTCCGAAAATGTCCTTGTTCAGAACAGCGCAGGCAACCTGCTGCAAAATGTTCTGGGCTGGGAGGTCGTGCTGGCTTATAACTCCGAAAAGCTGGGGCCGGACGGGACGTTGGGCCGCACCAGCTATGGGGAAGTGCTGCTGACCCGGTATTTTCGGCAGGCGCTTTTGCGGCTGAACCCGTGGCTCACCCCGAACCAACTGGACGATGTGCAGAAGAAATTCACGGCACACGTTTCCACCGCATCCCTGATGCAGATCAATGAGGAAAAGTATTTTCTGCTGCGGGATGGCATCTCGGTGACGGTCAAGCGGCCGGATGGCCGCACCGAAATCCGCAGCGCGGCGGTGATCGACTTCAAAAACCCGGAAAACAACCACTTCCTCGTCGTAAAAGAAATGAAGATCCACTCGCAACTGTACCGCCGCCGTACAGACATTGTGGGCTTTGTCAATGGCATTCCGCTGCTGTTTATCGAGCTGAAAAAGCCCACCGTGGATGTGCAGAACGCCTACATAGACAACTATCGGGACTACCTCGATACCATTCCGCAGCTGTTCTATTACAATGCCTTCCTTATGCTGTCCAATGGATTGGAAGCCAAGGTGGGCACGCTTGGCAGCAAGTACGAGTTCTTCCACGAGTGGAAGCGTCTGAAGGAAAGCGATGCAGGCAGCGTGGAACTGGAAACCATGCTGCGGGGCATCTGCGAGAAAAAGACCTTCCTCGATCTGCTGGAAAACTTCATCCTTTACGACCATTCCGGTGGGCGCACCACCAAGATTCTGGCCCGCAACCACCAGTATCTCGGCGTCAACGAGGCCGTCAGTGCTTACGAGAACCGCAAGCTGAAAGACGGCAGGCTGGGTGTGTTCTGGCATACGCAGGGGTCAGGCAAAAGCTACTCCATGGTCTTTCTGGCGCAGAAGATCCGGCGCAAGTTTGCAGGCTCGCCCACTATTGTGGTACTGACCGACCGTGACGAGCTGAACCGGCAGATCAGCGATACCTTTGAAAACTGCGGTCTGCTAGGCAAGACAAAGGCTTCACAGTTCATTGCATCCAGCGGTACAGACCTTGTAAAAAAGCTGCAGGGCAACCCCAGCTTTGTGTTTACCCTGATCCAGAAGTTCAATCTGCCCAAGGAGCCGCCCATCTACCCGGATCACGACATTCTGATTTTGTCGGATGAAGCCCATCGCAGCCAGTACGGCATTTTTGCAGACAACATGATGCACCTGCTGCCCACGGCGTCCCGCATCGGCTTTACCGGTACGCCGCTTCTGGCGGATGACCATATTACCGAGCGCACCTTTGGCGGGTATCTGTCGGTGTATGATTTCAAGCGGGCGGTGGAGGACGGCGCAACGGTACCGCTGTACTATGAGAACCGCGCGGATAAGATCGCCCAGTTGGACAAGCCGGAGATCACCGGGCGGATCTTGGATGCCATTGAAGCTGCCGACCTTGATCCTTCGCAGGAGGAAAAGCTGGAACGCGAGTTTGCCAAGGAGATCCATATTCTCACCGCAGATGAACGGCTGCGTTCCATTGCAAAGGACTTTGTGGAGCATTACTCTGACCTTTGGACCAGCGGCAAGGCGATGTTCGTCTGCCTGAATAAGGTCACCTGTGTGCGGATGTACAACTATGTGCAGGAATACTGGCGGGCAAAGATCAGGGAACTGGAAGCCCGGCAGGGCACAGTGACCCAGCAGGAAGCACAGGAGCTTGCCCGTAAACTGGCATGGATGAAAGAAACCGAAATGGCAGTGGTGATCAGTCAGGAGCAGAACGAGGTGCAGACCTTCAAAAAGTGGGGGCTGGATATTCTGCCGCACCGTGCCAAAATGGAAAAGCGGGAGCTGGATAAAGAATTCAAGGACAGCAAGAATCCGTTCCGGGTGGTGTTCGTCTGTGCCATGTGGCTGACGGGCTTTGATGTAAAGTGTCTGTCCTGTCTGTATCTGGACAAGCCGTTGAAAGCCCATACCCTGATGCAGACTATTGCTCGTGCAAACCGTGTTTCGGAGGGCAAGAGCAACGGCCTGATCGTGGACTATATTGGTATCGTAAAGGCGCTGCGCAAGGCTCTGGCAGATTATACGGTCAGCAAGAACAGCCCGGCGGGCGTTGATCCAACGGTGGACAAAACGGAACTGATTCAGCGCATCCGCACGGTCATCGGAAAAACGGACGGCTTTCTGGCAGAACACGGGTTCCGGCTGCAGGAATTGGTGGACGCACAGGACTTTGAAAAGATGAGCCTTGTACAGGATGCAGTCAACGCGATGTGCGAGACGTTGGAAACCAAGAAAACCTTCCAGACCTATGCGTCTGAACTGGCGCGGCTGTTCCGCTACGCAGACCGTGACGATGTGGACGATGCCGTGCGCGCCCGGAAAAACGCAATTCTCGCCATCTACGAGGGCTTGCAGCAGAAGCGGAAACACGCGGACAATACCGACCTGATGGTGCAGATCAACGGCATCGTCAACGAGTACATCCATGTGGAAAAGCCGGATCAGGAGGCTGTACCTTCCCGGCAGTTTGACATCAGCAAAATTGATTTTGAGTTGCTGAGCCGGGAGTTTGCCCACACCCGGCGGAAGAACCTTTTGCTGCGCGATCTGGATGAACTGGTGAATCAGCAATTGGCGAAAATGCTGTTTGCAAACCCGCAGCGCATTGATTATTATGACCGCTATCAGGAGATCATCGATGCCTACAATGCGGAGCAGAACCGGGCAACCATTGAGAAAACCTTCATGGATCTAATGGAACTGGCCAGTTCGCTGGATATGGAACAGCAACGCTATGTGCGTGAGGGCTTTTCCAGCGATGAGGAACTTTCAGTGTACGATTTGCTGTTTTCGGAGAACCTCACGAAGCAGGAAATTGAAACGATCAAGAAGGTGTCTGTGGACTTGTTGACAAAAATCAAACAGCAGATTGCCAAACTCGACCATTGGACGGACAAGCAGGAAACTAAGGCGATTGTGGATAACCTGATTCGCAATACCCTTTGGCAAGAACTTCCCAATAGCTATGATGTAAGCGATATCCAGACCTACCAGAAGAAAATCTACGAGTATGTATATATGCGCTACCCGGAAGTAGCATAACGCAAAAATCACCCCAGAGAGAACGCACAAGAGGCTATTCTCTCTGGGGTGATTGCGTATCAAATCATCTGAAAATGCTTTAATGCTTCCACAATCGCATCCTCTTTTTCCTTCG
>OIXY01000362.1_pt1 | contig 11355 bp, 10 predicted proteins | sample 1588051 | NCBI WGS metagenome assembly OIXY01 (sample SAMN03283247) | human gut metagenome | biome: human-associated habitat; material: feces | host: Homo sapiens | place: Peru | collected 2012 | reverse complement strand
TTTGAAAACACCTTCCCCTTATTGCCCTTGCGATAAGGGTTCAGTGCAATTACATATTGTGTTTCTGTCATGTTATTTCGTTAATAAAAGATTGGTTTAGAGGGTGAGATACTGGCTGTTGATCCAGAGTCCGTAATCGTTGTATGCGATGTCGAGCGGTTCCTGCAGTTCCGGAATCCTCTCGATGCCCAGCAGCCCCTTTCCCCGGTTCTGTTCAGCCAGGTCATACTTCGCCAGCACCTTCTCCACGAAACCGTGAATCCATTTCCTGACCAGTTTCAGTTCGGTAGTCAGATTCGTCTCCAGGTCGTGCAGCATCACCTCATCGATAAAGTATTGAGTAGTGCGCACGTTCTTCTTTCTCTTGCCCGAATACCCGAGTTCGCGGTCCGTAATAAAGTTGAGTTCGCCCTTCTCTTCAGGCGCCAGATTCATCTCGAATCCCGCAATCTGTCCCTCAGAATCAGCAATCACCTCAAAGGTCTCATGTCCGCTTTTTTCGTAGAGGCAAATGACATCCTCCAGATTGTAGAAGATGCCCTCTTCCGTTTTCACTACTCTCAGCCGTCCGTAAGCAGGATGACTGAACACATACGCTTTCACTTCCATCATTTTAAATAATTTAGAAGATTGGAGGCTCCCACCACGGTTGATGTGCAGATACACAAAAGCCCCCGAAACTCAGACCGCATTGGTTCTGAATTCCGGGGGCAAAGGTAAGGGAAAATACCCTTTGTGCATATTGTGCAAAATATGCATAATAATTATGCACACAAAAAACTATCTGTTTTCTATGAAATTCTCTATTTCCTTCATCTTATTGTCATCACAGTAGTCGCTTCGAAACCAGTCTCTCAACCCGTTTCCATACGTGGCGATCTCCACATCTGTCTTAATTTTGCAATCTTCATTCAGGAATCTGTATGTAGCTCTTACACTTACATTTTTCAGGCAGAGTTCCTTTCTCTTATCCCAAACTTTCATGAAGAGAAAGATGCTGATATTGATAGGCGAAGATTTGCTGGATGTTATTTTAAGCGCCGAGAGATGTTCTTTTTCCAGAAATTGCTTAAATAGATTAGCCATGCGTTTTGTACGTTCCATGTCTTTTTCACCTTCTTCTGTGTAGAACAAGCATTCTGTAGGTCTTCCCTTTGATGTTGACCTATTACTGGGAGGATTCTCTTTCCTTACCTCATCAATCACCTCCTCGAAGTCAGTATCTGTAACTTCTGTAACCTCCTCTGTGTTAGATGGATAGAAGTTTACATTGTCACCAAATATAGCACCATTACCAAGACTAATCTTTAAGTCTCGGTTTACTTTAATATCAAAATTAAACTCCATATTTCATTAGTTTTGAAATGTATTCGACATTTGTAGTACCCTTAAACACACATTGCCCGTCCAGGTTTACTACGATATTAACCCTCAAACTGATATTTCCTATAGTACATATAGCAATCAGCATTCTTAAAATGATTCTAGTCATAATCTTATTGTTTTGAAGATAGACTGTAATAATACTTACCTCGATTTGTAGACGAGATGGGCCCTTGTCGATTTTCCCAAGGTGAAGCCTGACTATGGAGACATTGAGCTGCAGAGCAGTATGAGGAATGCCTCCCGGAGCTAAGATGAATAATTCATAGATTTTTTTAAAAAGTTAGACGTTAAGTTAACAATCTCTCAAAGAGTTACTATTTTCTGTAACTCTTTCTACAATATTTCTGTTGGTAAACATTGATATTTTCTTCAAGGGTGTTGAAATCCTTCATCAGATAAACAATATCCGAAAAATGATGAAAGGCCTGATCGAAATCCTCTTGGAATTGTTTCTTATCAAACTTCAGGTTGATAGCCCTGTGTTTTTTATCCAATTCTTCTACTATCTTATCCCAGTTATTCCAGATGCAAAGGCACCATCTCCACTGTTGTTCTGGTCGCAAGTGGGATGTATTTAGAGTTCTGGAAATAGAATGTTCCGAGATTCCTGTAATATCGGAGAAAGTTTTGGGTCTTATAAAGTCTCCTTGTTGACCAATAAAGGACTTAATATACGAGAGGATGTTTTTCTCTCGTATTTCATTAATCCTTTCGATGGACATCAGCTTGTCCTCTTGAATTAACTTACCCTTTAAGTCTTTTATTGTCGTCATTTTAATTTAACAATGTTCTGCAAAAATACAATTTATGTATTAAACGGCAAAACACGAATGTATGCTAGTATGGAATAGCATACATTGAATTTATGAAATTTTATTGGTTAAATGGCGATTCTTGCTTGAATGCAACTAAAAAGAAGGAAAAATAAGCAAATTAGTAATTCCCCTCACGCCCTGAAAGGGCAGAAGCTCCTAGCCCAGGGCACCGCCCTGGGTATTCATGTCCGCACGCCTGGCGCCCTGAAAGGGCAAAAGCTTTATATACCACCTCGAATCTCAGGCTTTGTTCCCTCGATTCATCCTCGAACTGGCTATAGAAGTACTGCTAATTATGTTAAAATGTAGTCTTTTTGGGGATAAAATACTTTTAGCCTTATTTGGGCTAACCGATTTTGGGTTATATATTTGCACTAAAATAGGTGAATTATGGATAAAAGTATACATACAAAATTATACCAACGTATGATAGCTCGCTTGCGTGCCAAGCGAGAAGAAAAGGGCGTTACGCAGATGCAACTGGCTGAAAAGTTGGGAGTTAACCAAACTTTCGTTAGCAAAGTTGAAATTTGCGAGCGCCGTTTAGATATAGTTGAACTTCTAACGATTTGCGAAATCCTAGAAATTCCTTTCGTTGATTTTATCAAAGAAATCGACGAAGATATTATTTCAAAGTTTAAACAATCTAAAAAAATGAATAAGTAGATTGAGCAAAGTTAAAAGATTACTTAACCCATTGGAGCGGAAGACTGCTTTTGACTATAGTAAAGTGCGTTCAAGCAATCGTGTTTCAAAGCATTATGCCAAGAACGGTTTACTCTAATGTTGTTGAGAAGAAAAAACTTATTGGAGAATAATTATGGCAACAACAATATATACTTATTTGCATAATGATGATCTTAGCGGTTCACGCATAGTGAGCATGGATGATTGTATGTGCAAATTATACAATATAAAGCGTGATGACTCAGATTTTCTGAAAGATTTTAATGAGGAATTACAAAAACCGGCACTCTATATACTTGTCAATCAGGGAAATCTGAAAGCGTATGTCGGTGAAACAGATGATTTCACAAAGCGTATAAGCCAGCATCTTGCGAAAAAGGATTTTTGGGATGAAGTCTTAGTCTTTTTGGGGGTTAACGATGATACTATCAGTAAGACTGAAGTTCAGTATCTTGAATATTGTGCATATCAAAAGGCAGATGAAGTAAAGACGTATGATTTATCAGAAAACACTCAGGTCCCTAAACAGCCACACATGAGTGTTATGCAGCGAGCAAAGGCGGATAAATTCTTTAAATATGTTCAGTTTCTCGCAAAATTTGTAGGATGCAATATTTTTGAAAAGCGAAAAAGTGTTGTGTTAACTACTACGCTAAGTGCTTCTCAGCCTAAAGTTGTACCCGCTCCTATTGAGTTCACTAATGATGACTTAAAGGGACGTATCTATTTGTCTTTCAATGGTGAAGGGAAATTTACCAAACGTGAGATTGTGTTAGAAATAGTGCGTAAATTTATGCATGATTTCCCTGACACTACGCTGAGTGAACTTAAGGCAACATTTAAAAGAGATTTTCTTGGGAATTTTGCTCAGTATGAATTTATTCAAGAAAATATTGAAAATGCCAAAAGATGGAAAGAACTTGGGCAAGATCATTGCCATTACTTTGTTAATGATGTTTTGAGAAGTGGCGATGGTATTGATTTTTTAGTTTGCGTAGAATGGGATAAAAACAATATTATCAAAGTCCTTGGTATAGCAAAAGCTTTGGGATGGACTTTTGATATCGTAAGAGGTTAATTATATGAATAAAGAAATTCAAAATACAAAAGATAATATTGATTATAAAGTAGACTGGGTGAGCAAAAAATTTGCTTATCCTGAACGTGTTGTGCGTCTAGCAACTTCTTTTAGTGGCATAGGCGCAATAGAATATGCTTTTAAAAGATTAGGCTTAAAGTCCAAAATTGTTTTTGCTGGTGATATAGATGCCAATTGTAAGAAGGCTTATTTTGCCAATTACGAAATCTCAGAAGAGCAATGGCATACTGATATTCATAAATTAGATGCAACACCTTATAAAGGTCAGGTGGATTTGTTTGTTGGTGGGGCTCCATGTCAAGCTTTTTCGATAGTTGGTGAGCAACGTGGCTTTGATGATACACGAGGTACTCTATTTAGAGAGTTCGCTCGTGTTGTTAAAGAATGTCAGCCTAAGGTTTTTATCTTTGAAAATGTGCAAGGATTATTTAAGCATGATCAGGGAAGAACATGGGAGGTTATATATAATACGTTTCGTGATTATTGTGGTTATGACGTTCATTTTCAATTGCTAAACGCAAGGGATTATGGTATCCCACAAACACGCGAGAGATTATATTGTGTAGGTTTTAAAAAGACAACCGACTTCAAATACCCTGCTCCCATACCGTTGAAATATAGAATGTACGATTTTCTTGAAGATTATTCTTTAAGCGAATATTTTGACAAGGATAGTAATTCAAAGATTTTATCTTGCGACGTAAATCATAAAAATGAACTAGTACAAGATGCCAGCAAAGAACGATTCAATGATTTCATCTTTCCTATAAAGGAAGTGGAAGATAAGTATTATCTTTCGGAAAAAGTTGCAAAGTATGTTCTTAGTTCAGGTACTAAGTCATTCAAGACACCTGTAAAAACAGATTTGGATATAGCACGCCCTCTATTACAGTCGATGCATAAAATGCATAGGGCTGGCGTAGATAATTACGTAACTTATAACAAGTCTAAAGGTATAGACGGATTACGTAAGTTAACCCCAAGAGAATGCTTGAGGTTAATGGGATTTAAAGATGATTTTAAAATAGCAGTAAGTAATACTGCCGCATACATGGAGGCTGGTAATAGTATTGTTGTAGATGTCCTAATTGCCTTACTGAAGGAAATGGATATAACTAAATATGGTATTAACGATGGAAAATAAATATTCAAATATACAGAATACAAAAGCTAATATAGATGATTCTATAGATTGGCAGAACCTTCAGTTCTCTCATCCGGAGAGAACTGTTAGGTTGGCTACGTCATTCAGTGGGATAGGTGCAATTGAGCATTCTTTTCATCGTTTGGGTATTAAATATCAAATCCAATTTGCCGGAGATATCGATGCTAATTGTAAGAAAGCATATTTTGCTAATTATCCAATAGAAGACAATAACTGGCACGATGATGTGCATAGTTTGGATGCAAAGCCATATAAAGGAAAAGTTGATTTATTTGTAGGCGGTGCTCCATGTCAGGCATTTTCACTAAGAGGAAAGCATGGCGGCTTTGAAGATACGCGAGGAACACTATTTCGCGAATTTGCTCGTGTTGTCATTGAATGCCAACCTAAGGTTTTCATCTTTGAAAATGTTAAGGGAATGCTGAGTCATGATAAGGGGCGTACATGGAAAGTTATAAAGGAAACTTTCGAGAAAGATTGTGGCTATGATGTTTATTTTCAGGTACTTAATGCAAAGGATTATGGCATACCACAAAGTCGCGAAAGGATTTATTGCATAGGATTCAAAAACGAAACAGAATTTAAATATCCAGCCCCTATAAAGCTTGATAAAACTGTGTATGACTTCCTGCAAAATAGGTTTGATAAAAAATATCTGCTTAAGCAGAAAGGAGTACATTTTATAACTCGTGCGATCAATTATCAAAAGAGCTATACGCAAGTTAATGGCAATATCATCCTTTGCCAAAAAAGAAATCAACAGTTTAACTGGCATGGAGATTTTGTGTATCATCCAAAATTAAAGGAAGATACAAGTACACCCGAGACAGATCCAAATCTGTTTAAGGTAGCAGATTTCGAAGAAGACTATTACTTGCAGAACAATCCTGCAAAATATGCTATTAAGCGTGAAGGTGACGAAGAAATGATGTTTAAGGCTTCAGACAAAGAAATAGATCCTTCTTACGGCCGTTTTCGAAAGCTCACGCCTAGGGAGTGCTTGAGACTAATGGGTTTTGATGATACGTTCAATATCGTAGTATCAGATACAGAAACTTATAAGCAGGCAGGAAACAGTATTGTGGTAAATGTATTGATGGCTTTATTAAGGAAAATAGATATAACTAAGTATGGAACAGAGATATAACAAAAAAATGAACGAATTGGGCTATGGACAATTCGTGTGCGACATCTTTCTGAATTGGGAGGATGTAAAAGATGAAATCCTCTTGCCTGATAGAAAAGGGGGTTCAGGTAATGGAACTGTTCATGTCTTTCTTGGCGCTGCCGATGAATGTCTGAAAAAAGAGTTCCCAGGTTACTACAAAGCAGTAACCGATGGAGAAGATCCGTCTGTTGGAGCAATAAAGATTACTCATTATTTTGCAAAAAGTAATGTTTTAAGTATGCTTGGTTACGTATGTGATTATTACAGAAAGAAAGACGCTTATTTCTTAGATACTGTTATAAACATCTTAACAGATATAGATAACGCTAAGCAAGAAGAGGGTATGCTATCAACGTCATCGTTGCTTAAATTATCAATTGGATCAAATAAACTGCGCCCATATTTTAAACAATTCGATAGTAAGGGTATTTTTCATCAAGTAATTAGACAGTTGCTATTGCCAAAATCTGCATATAAAATTGCATTATATAAGAATGCAAATAATGAATATGCCGCTTTTTGGTTAATTGGATTTGGAGATTTGGATGATTTTATGGCTGATGTAAATAGTGATAATATTGAAAAGCCATTGGATGAATTGAAGAAATGTGAAAAATCTCTCCAGCAAATCTTCTACGGTGCCCCTGGCACCGGCAAGAGTCATGCTATAAACGAGCTTACAGCGGGCAAGGATGTTATCAGAACAACGTTCCATCCTGATACCGATTATTCCACCTTTGTTGGCGCATATAAGCCTACAACTAAGTCTGTACCTGTAACGACTGTTATTGGTACTAATGCCGTTCCTGTAATGTATAACGGCAAGGAAATGATGGAGGACAAAATCGTCTACGAGTATGTGAGTCAGGCTTTCTTGCAGGCATACGTTGCAGCATGGAGGAATTATTGTGACGTACAGGAGGGCGAAGAGCCTGTGGACGAATTCCTGGTTATAGAAGAGATTAACCGAGGCAACTGCGCCCAGATATTCGGTGACCTCTTCCAGTTGCTCGACCGTGGCGATGAAGGATTCTCTGAATATCCTATCAAGGCTGATTCTGACATGAAGAAACTGCTCGAAAAAGAATTTGAAGGACTGGAAATCAAGAATAAGGAGGGTATTAACGCTCTGTTTAAAGGCGATAAGGATATTGTTGCCCAAGTGTTGGCTGGTGACATCCTGTTGCTTCCTAACAACCTCTATATCTGGGCAACCATGAATACCAGCGACCAGAGCCTCTTCCCGATAGATTCTGCCTTCAAGCGCCGTTGGGACTGGAATTATGTGCCAATCAGTGATGCTGGTAAGAACTGGATGATTGAAGTGAATGGTGCTCAGTATGATTGGTGGAAATTCCTTGAGGCTATTAATGACAAAGTTTATCATGCAACCTATTCAGAAGACAAGAAGCTAGGCTATTTCTTCTGCAAGGCTAAAGATGGTGTAATAAGTGCCGATAAATTTGTCAGCAAGGTTATCTTCTATCTTTGGAACGATGTGTTCAAAGACTCTGAATTTGAGGGAGATACCTTTAAGGATGAGGATGGAGAAAAACTCTCATTCGACAAGTTCTACTCTGTAGAAAACAATCAGGTCAAAGTGAATGGGACAAAAATAGTAAAATTCCTGAGTAACTTGAATTTGGAACCTGATACTGAAGCTGATGAAGACAACAGCGAAGAGGGATTTGAAACCGAAGGTGATAAGAAACTTCCAAAAACTTCTAAAGTGTTTTCTGTTGAATTCCCTGACGGAACCGTAATAAACGAGAATAATAAGTTTGATACCTATCATAAGACGCTTTCTAAAATCGGAATAGAACAGGTGGAGAAAATTGCGGCAGAAATGAAGTATCATCGTCTTCATACACCTTTGGTAACAAAGAGTAAATATGAGGCTATATTGAATAAACCTGAATATAGTTATATCCAGGAGGGCGATTGTTTCATTGTTAAGGGTATTAACAACATCACTATGTACCGCATGGTAATGCTGTTGGATAACCGCTTAGACTTGCAGCTGAAAGTATGTTATGAATAAGACTTTTGTCTGCAAATAATCGATTTAAAAAGTAGGAAAATGAGAATCCTGATAGAAGAATATCAATACAATGTATCTGATGTGCACGATGTATTATACGGCATCGATCCAATGGAGAACGTAGAGGGCAAGGTGTCCATCCATTATGTAGGGTATTATTATAATGCCCTATTAGGAGACTGCGTGTTTATTCTTCCTAAAGTATTGCTGCGTGATGTGGATGGCAAGGAACTTGCTTTTGGCAAGTACCAGCCATACGATATTATCAACCCTGAAGGTCAGGAAAAACTGACAAAAGAGGAGCGTGATTTCCTCTATGGCTTTGCTGTATGGATATATAGAGCCATCGTTGTATATAAGAACGACAAGAGCAACGACTCGACTATTGTTTATCAGAAAATGATTAATCAGGTGGGTGGTAGCAGCAAGCGAAAGAGCAATACATTCCTTGATATTCTTCTGTCGCTAATCCAGTTTAACAAGGACAATAAAAGTTTCTTCTTCTTCGTGCTGAAGAACCTCCATTCAGGCTTGAACAAGATAAACTGGACCCGCACTATCAGTACTACTTCTGCAATCATTCAGGGTGGAGATGCCATTTACTTAAACCCTGTCAACAAGAAACGGAAGATAAACTTCGATGAAGAACTGCTTGTTATCTTCTTCTCGATTCTCAATTATATTGGTGATACATACGGATTTCCTAAAGAGATTAACTGCAATTTCGACCTGATAAAGGGCAAACAGTTTGAGAAATACAGAAATGGATATGGCAAAGTACGCTTGAATCAGATTAAGTATAAGTATTTTTCTGACAAGGCGTTGCAGCTTTGGAAGCTCTGCTATGCTTTCTTCGACAAGTCGCATCAGATATATGTAAATACCAGCCAGAAAGAATATCTGCTTGTCAAGAGTTTTCATATCGTGTTTGAGGCGATTATTGATGCCTTGGTGGGCGATAATCCGCTGCCTGACGGAATGGACAAGAAACAGGAAGACGGTAAGATTGTGGACCACCTCTTTACGGCGAAGAGCTTGATTAATGACGAATCAAGCAATACTTATTATATCGGTGACAGCAAGTATTATAAGATGGGCAACGAACTCGGGAAGGAGTCCATTTATAAGCAATACACCTATGCGAGAAACGTGATACAGTGGAACCTGGATATCTTCAACAGCGGCAGAAAGCCTGAATCCGGCATTAAGCTTCGGGATGATGAAACAGAAGGATATAACATCATTCCTAACTTCTTCATTTCTGCTACTATGGACGAAAAGTTTCGCTATGCCATAGACGGTATTAAGGAAACAGACAGAAAGAACAACAGATACATTTCCAAGCAGTTTCAGAACAGATTGTTTGACCGTGATACGCTGCTTCTGTTCCATTATGATGTTAACTTCCTGTTTGTTGTTGCCCTGTATGGGCGTAACGGGCAAGGAGAAAAGAAAGTTTGGCGAGATAAGGTTAGGAAAATGTTCCGTAAGGAAATCCAGCAAATGCTAAATTCCAAGTTTGACTTTTACGCTGTGACAGCCAAGGAAGGAGTGAGTGGCGTGGAATATATCCAAGACCATTTCCAGCAGTTACTCGGCAAGATATTTACACCTTACGATGATAGAGGTACACAGAGGTACTACTCTTTAGCGCTGGATAACGGGGAACAGTTTGCTGGTGAAAATGCAACTATTCTTTCTCAGTTGAAAGATTCTTTTTATGTAGTGCCATGCAAGTTAGGTGATGATCCTAAAACGTTATTACCAGAGGTTGCTCCATTGGCAGAGGGTATACAGGTTCCGTCTTCGTTCCTGACGATGCACTATCTTGAGCGTTATCTTGATAAGACGATTCTGGTTGGCTGCTATCATGATGAGGCACACCTTAATTGGATTCTCGGAAAGAATGATAAGGGAACTCTTATATATAATATCCGTGTCGGTAAAGAACGTGAAGGTGGACAGATAAAGGCTCACCTTGACAAGATGGTGGTATCATTTGTTGTGCTCTATGAGTATGGGCATGAACATGAAAATAAGTATCGTGTGTTCCATGTACATCACCATGCTTATATCAAAGAGGATAGAATGCGTGAAACTCTTTATCCAAGTGAGCCAAAGGGTAATTATTTCTGTTATGTCTTTGATGAAGAAGTAACGCTAGGTAATCTTGATGTACAACGGTTGATTTCCCAAAAACGAATAGATGAAAGGGAATATGTTGATGGTGCGCCTATCTTTATGACGGGTAAGGAATTGATAAAATTCAGAAAATAAATGATATGAAAAAGAAATATGGAACATCTTTGATAATAGGAAATGGCTTTGACTTAAATTTAGGCATGGTCACCGATTATCGTTCTTTTTTTAATAAGTTGAATAGTGATAGTGATGATTTTTTTGTAAAGCATGCTGATAATCCCCTTTTGCAGTTTATAAAAGCAAAAGGAGAGAAGGAAAATTGGTATGACTTTGAAGGTATTATTCAGGAATATGCTACAAGAAGCGAACAAGCTGTTAATTTAAAAATGATAGATAAACTTTTGCCTCTCATTGATAAAGCTTTAGATATTGATGAAGAATCATTTAAGGAAATTAAGGGTTATAAGCATCTTTGTAGAATAGTACCAGAATTTGACAGTGTTATTGAATATACGACAAAGAATAATTATCTTGATTTTGTAGCAGACAATGATATAAGGGAAAAATGTGTGTATATCAAAAAAGCTCTATCTCAATATAACGAAGAACAAAGGGATTTGGTTAAAGAAGCGCTGAGACTTCTGAAGGACGAACTTGTAACCTTCCTTAAAAGCGCAAAAATAAATAATGAAGAAAGAAGTGTGGCATCTATGATATTCTTTTCGATTATGGGTATTTATGCTGCTGGATACAAAGGATTGGCTATAAAACTGTCCGATTTTTCAAAAAAAAATCAAGGTAGTTTTCCCGACTTTAAGATCGTGTCATTTAACTATACTGACACAATTTCTA
>OIXY01000357.1_pt1 | contig 11477 bp, 8 predicted proteins | sample 1588051 | NCBI WGS metagenome assembly OIXY01 (sample SAMN03283247) | human gut metagenome | biome: human-associated habitat; material: feces | host: Homo sapiens | place: Peru | collected 2012 | reverse complement strand
ATGCAGGAATCAGGGCGATTACCACAAAGCTCATGATGCGCTTCGAGTCGATAGAGTCGTGAATATTAGCTCCGCTCTTCGCTGTCGTGTTAGGCACGTACAGGAAACTCTCGAAACCATCGAAGACACTCTCGAAGGCATGAAGCTTACCTCCCTCCTGGAAGTTAGGCTTTATCTTATTGAGATAATTTCTTAATGCACTCATTTTTTATTTATTCATTAAATTAAGCATTCTCCTTACGCAAGGTATTCAAACCGTCACGTACAATCTTCTGGAGTTCGAGCTTGGAACTATCTACAAACTCAGCTACAGCAAAGTCTTCTGGGCTCACCTCGTAGATACCGAGTTGCTCCTGCTTGTCGATATCGCCTGTGATGATGGCCTTGATGAGATACTCACCATAGATGTCCATTGGCAATACAGAGTCGTACTCGCCGCTCATGATCATGTGGCGCTCACCACCCTTCACACGTGCATCCAGCGCATATTCCTTCTTCTTGCCGAAAAGCCATGAGAAATAGCTGCGGGATGTAGAGAACTGATCGGTGCGTGGAAGTATCCAGCCCAGCATCTCATCCTTGTCGTCACCCTCTGGAATAGCGGTGATCTCTGAGGTGTGTCCACCTACATAAGAGGCAAGTGATGCTTGAGTACCTGTCAGAGGATTACCATTGATAACTCGCACGTGCTCAGTAGATTTCAACTGATCGGCTACAAAAGCACTCAGAGGGGTACCTACCAATACTTCAGCATAACCTGGAGTCTTGATTTCGCTACCGGCTACTGCTACCCTCTTGCTGAGATCCACCTTACCAGTAAGGAAGAGGCGACCGAAGAAGATAACGGCTGCAGGATCTACTGTCCATACCACCTCACCCTTGTTGACTGGGTCGATATGGTTGACCTGTACACCCACATTACCAGCAGGACAAGGACCATCGAAGATATTCAATTCTACCTCCTGGCTTGCCATCAATGCTACATTTGGCTGGTTGACACCTGCACCGAGGTAAGTCTTGGCGATCTTGCTCAATGCGGTAAGACCTGTCTTGAATGCCTGCTCGTTGCCGAGAAGTTCCACCTCAAAGTCGGCTGCCAACGGCATATCACGAAGTGTGGAAACAAAAATTGCCTTAGGCGTTGTGTCTGGAGTTGTTGACACAGCGTAAGGCAACTGGTTGATGTATCCGAAAAGTCCCGCCTCAAGCAGAGCCTGCTTGACAGCATCGCCATCCATCTCATCCACGATCTTCTTACCGAAATCCGTTGAGGTCTGCTCAGCATCGGCCTTTACCTTGATGCAGAGTACCTTGCGGCGGTCACCCCTCTCTATGGCGGTCACAACACCACTCACAGGTGAGGCAAACTTCACCTCTGGGCATGCCTTATTGACAAACAAGGCATCACCGGCATTGACATGGTCACCCTCGCGCACTACTACCTTAGGAGTAACACCTACAAAAGCCTCAGGAACGAGTGCATACTCGTCAGTCTCTGACACTTGCAGCGCAACATCCTTGGAAGCCTTCCCCTTCAGGTTAATGTCCAAGCCTTTACGTAACTTAATTACATTTGCCATAACTACATATTAAATATTTATATAAACTGATTTTCGTTCTTATTACTTTCGTTGAAAACTATTTCTTTTATCTCCTACAGTTCTCACGAATTATCTTTCATACTGCATCTTCGCCAGTGAAGATAAATCTGCGTAATCTGTGGGACTTTTTCCCTTCGTCTCATTCCCGTTGACTCACAAGTCAAAATGTCGGCTAAACAAAGACTTTATACATTAAAAACTGCAAACATTGCTGCAAAATTAGCAAAAAAAAGTAAGAATGGAAAGAAAAAAGGGCGAATTATTCGGTAGTGTAATAAAAAAGCAGTATTTTTGCCAAAAAAATTAATAAATATTCAGCGGCTCGAAAGATTTTGTCAAATACACTTTGCAAAATTCACTTCGATTCTGCCGCTAATCACATAAATAGTAAAGCTCTGAAAAAGTTAAAACATATATTCAACGGCATCATCTGGACACTGGTAGGTGTCTATGTTCTGCTCACTGTATTGGTACACCTCTCTCCAGTACAGCACTTCTTGGGTTCTCAGGTTTCAAGTGCGCTCGCCGATAAATTCGATACGAAAGTGACGGTGGGAAGCGTGAATTTAGGTTTCTTCAACCGTATCATCATTGATGATGTGATGATGTACGACCAGAAAGGCGACAGCATGATCTATGCGTCCAGAATTTCGGCAAAGGTCAGTTTGCTGCCTCTGCTCAACCATAAGATTTCCATCGCATCGGCACAGCTGTTCGGTCTGAAAGCCAACCTGTATCAGCAGACGGCACAGAGCAAGCACAACTTCCAGTTTGTGCTCGACTCATTGGCTTCCAAGGATACCACCAAGCATACGCCACTCGACCTGCACATAGGAAGTCTGATCATCCGACACGGTGCGGTGAAGTATGACAAGCGGTATATCGCTTCTCAACCCGGGGTCTTCTCACCTGCTCATATCAGCATCAGCGACCTCTCGACCCACATCATTGCCAATCACATCACTGATGACGCTATCAATCTGCATATCAAGAAATTAGCGTTCCGCGATCAATCAGGACTTCAACTGAATTCTCTCAGTTTTAAGTTGGTGGCCGACAAGCGTGAAGCTTCGCTGAAGGAGTTTGAACTGCAGTTGCCACATTCTGATATCACCTTAGGCGACATACATGCCACTTACCGATTTGATAACGGGAAGTTGGTGATGCCAAGTCTGCAATATTCGGGCAGTATCGAACAGTCGAAAATCACCCTGTCAGACATCGCCTGCCTGCTCCCTATCTTCCGTCATTTTGAGGATGCCGTATTCTTCGATACACAGTTTACAGGCACCTCTACCTCACTGAGATGTCAGAAGATAAACTTCAAGACGGGAAGCGGCAGCATCAATCTGCAGGCTAAAGGAAGAATCAGCGACTGGAACAGCCGTCCGGCATGGGATGTGGATATCGCCAATCTCAACCTGACCGAAGGGGGCATCAGTTTCATCTCTCATAATTTAGGCAAAAAAATTAATGTTCCTAAAGAAGTGACCCGTCTCGGAGGCATCCACTATGTGGGCCATCTCAGCGGTCGTGGCGACAGACTCAGTTCGAAGGGAAGATTGGAAACAGGCGCTGGAAATGCAGACATCCAACTCTCCAAGAACGGCAAAAATATCCAGGCTAAAATAGCGACCAAGGGTATTGCCCTCGACCGCATCTTAGCCAACAAAACCTTCGGACAGGTGGCTACTACCATCGAGGTGAAAGGCAACAAGGACCATCTGGTGGCAAAAGGTGAAATCAGCCGTTTCGACTACAATAAATACAGTTTCCGCAATATCAGTCTGGACGGACAGTACAACCACGGAATCGTAAAGGGACTTGCCTCCATCGACGACCCGAACATCCACGTGGACATTGAGGGAAACTATGCCATGAAGGGCAACAAGTATGCCATCAATACGCATATCGACCATCTGCAACCTTCCATTCTCGGAGTGAAGATGGCAGACAAGGGCTACAGTCTCGACGATATCGACCTGAGCGCCAACAACCAGAGCAGCGACAGTTATCTCGATCTGGAAGCTCCTTTCATGAGCCTGCATGCCAGAGGACAATACAATCTCTCTACGTTAGTATCGAGCATACAGAACATGATAGCAGAAAAATTGCCCACACTGCCTGGCATCAAGAAGACGAAGGCGAAGGGAGACAACGACTTCACCCTGCAGGGCAACATCTATTCTACCGAGGTGCTCAACAAGATATTAGGCATTCCATTAGCAATCAGTTCGCCTATCCACATCAACGGAAACATATCGGAACAGAGCAATGAGTTGAACCTCTACCTCAGTGCCCCACTCTTCAGTTATAACGGCAAACCGTTCCACAACGGAAACGTGGAACTCACCACCCTGGACAATGCGCTCAACCTGGAAGCACGCATCACACAGGGTATGCCTTACGAGAAGGCTCCGGAAATCAAACTGAAAGCAGCGGCGGCAGACAATGTGCTCTCTACATTACTCAATTATAATAACCATTCATCCAAGCTGCCATTAAGCGGTTTGCTGAATGCTGATACCCGATTTTCAAAGAATGAACAGGGACAGTTGACCATACAGACCAGCGTGAAACCTTCCAGTCTGATGTTGGGAGATACGCAATGGGATGTGAAGGCATCTACCGTGGAATACCACAAAAACCACCTCACCGTGGATAATTTCGTAGTGAAACACGACAAACAGCACGTCATCATCAATGGTATGGCTACTCCTAACAAGGAGGATTCCATCGTGGCTGACCTCAAGGACGTAGATGTGGCATACATCCTCAACCTCGTCAACTTCCACTCGGTGGATTTCACAGGAAAAGCCACAGGAAAAGCTGTCGTGAAATCTATCTTCCAGGATCCGGATGCCTACGCCAAGTTGGACATCCAAGACTTCACCTTCGAGAACGGACCGATGGGCATTCTCCATGCCTTCGTAAACTTCAACAAGGAAGACGAACAGATAGACATCAGGGCTACTGCTGATGAAGGACCTGGACGACAGACCTACATCAACGGCTATGTATCTCCTAAGCGCAACTATATCGACCTCGGTATTGAGGCCGCCGGAACCAATATGAAATTCATGGAGAACTTCTGTGGCAGTTTCATGGATCATCTTGAGGCACAGGGTCACGGAAAGGTGAACGTAGTGGGCGACCTGAAGAAAATCAACCTCGTGGGCGACATGGAAATAAGCGGTAAGATGCACATGAAGCAGTTGGGCACCGAATATCACTTTGACAGACTCCGTGCTCATGCCATCCCTGACGACATCCTGCTGATAAACGATACCATCTACGACCGCAACAACAACATTGCCGTGGTAAACGGTGGCATCCATCATAAGCACCTCACCAAGTTGAGCTACGACCTCGACCTGAAGGCAAAGAACTTCTTGGGATATGACATCCGGGAATTTGGCGATAACACCTTCTACGGCACGGTATATGCTACGGGAGACGTGGGCATACACGGCAAGAGCGGTGAGACCGTCATCGACATCGATGCCGTACCGGAGCACGGTTCTATCTTCGTTTATAACGTGGCAAGTCCGGATGCCATCAGCGACAAGAGTTTCATCCACTGGAATGATGCTACACCTGAGTGGGAAAAGCCTTTCTCTTTCACAAAGAACACCAAAAAGGATGATGACGATGACGATATGGAATCGGATATGCGCATCAACTTCCTGGTGAACACCAACCAGAACCTGACGCTCAAATTACTCATGGATCCACAGAGCGGTGACTACATCACGCTCAACGGAAACGGCGTAATCAGAGCCAACTATTTCAACAAGGGTTCGTTTGATATGTTTGGCAACTATGTGGTGGATCATGGTATTTATAAGTTGACCATCCAGAACATCATCAAGAAGGATTTCGAGTTCTTGCCGGGAGGAACCATCAACTTCGGTGGTAATCCATATAAGGCTGCACTCAACCTTCAGGCTAAATACGTGGTGAACGGAGTGTCGCTGAGCGACTTGAACATCGGTCGCTCCTTCTCCAGCAACAATATCCGAGTAGATTGTCTCATGAATATCAAGGGTACGCCAAATGCACCGAGCGTAGATTTCTCGATGGACCTGCCTACGGTAAACAGTGATGCGAAGCAGATGATCTATTCGCTCATCAATTCGCAGGAGGAGATGAACCAGCAGGTGCTCTATCTGCTCGGTATCGGAAGATTCTATGCACAGACGAAGAACAATCAGGCTACTGAGGATGCTGCGCAACAGAGTCAGACTTCGCTTGCCATGCAGAGTCTTCTGAGCGGTACCATCTCACAGCAGATTAACACCGTACTCTCCAGTCTGGTGAAAAGCAACGAATGGAATTTCGGTGCCAACATCTCTACGGGAGATGAGGGTTTCAGCAATGCGGAATATGAGGGTATTCTGAGCGGCCGCCTGTTCAACAACCGTCTGCTCTTCAACGGACAGTTCGGCTACAGGGACAATGCCAATGCCACCCAGAGCTTTATCGGTGACTTCGACCTGCGTTACCTCATCTTTCCGAATGGTAATCTCGCCGTGAGAATGTACAACCAGACCAACGACCGTTACTTCACCAAGAACAGTCTGAACACCCAAGGCTTCGGTCTTATCATGAAGAAAGACTTCAACGGTCTGAAGGACCTGTTCGGAATCAAAAAGAAAAAGAAGAAGAACAAAAATAAGGGCAAGACTATAGGCAAATAAAAATCTGTGTATATCTGTGAAATCTGTGGGACAAAATTTTCATCGGATTTCACGGATGAATCGGAAGGCAGTCTTGCTTATCGGATTACTCACGGATTTGCGCGGATATTTGGCCGCTGGCCAATGGCTCGCGCCAGATATGTGCTGCTATTGTTTTTGGTCACGCAGATTTCGCAGATGACGCAGATTTTTATTCGTGGGAGGGTTTGGTCCCACAGATTTCACAGATATACACAGATTTTTCTTCGTGGGATTATTTTTGTCCCACAGATTTCACAGATATACACAGATCTTTTATGGAATCTCTGGCGAATCGCTTTTTCCGATCTCAGGGGGTATCTGCAACGACCGGACAGGTCGCCTCCGCGAAATTCCGTGAGTAATCGTCGCAGCAGGAAATCTCCGAATAAATTCCGTGTCATCCGATGATGAAAAAATCTGCGTCATCTGCGAAATCTGCGTGACAAAAAAACTCCGATGATGAAAAAATCTGTGTATATCTGCGAAATCTGTGGGACAAAAAAACAATATAACGGGACCACAATGTTCCTATTTCGTCAGACCTTCATCATCAAATGTCTTGTCATAACCAGACTTCAAGAGATCAGTATTTTTAAAGGTAAACTCGAAAGCACTACCAGAAGTAAACAGAGGACCCGTATAAGTAGTAACGTGATTCTGCTGGAGAATCACCTGATCAAAATGAAGTGCCTTAGCAACCTCATTATCAGTATTATATATTTTCAAATCTGCCTGAATGGTTTCCTTCTCAGATGCGAGAAAAACATAGATATAAAGTCCCACTGTTCCTGGTTTAGCATCTGCAAGACTCCAACTTCTATTGTGTGTATTACCACCAGCATCTACGACACCATAACCCGTAGTAGGATTGAATACCCGACTGACATTTCCCACCAAAGAAGCTTCAATATTGGAAAAACCAACAGGCAGATTATCGGTAGACTTGAATTTCAGAAGGGAAATAGCTCGCTCTAACTTACAATTGAAGGTGTTGCTGCCACTCTTCACCTCGATATCCTTGCAGACATAAGCCATATCGTCCAGTTTCTCATCTTCCGGAAAAGTAACTTTCTCTGCCGAAACGATATTCACCTCTCCTTTCACCTTGCTGGCAATAGCCACCATCTTGTACTTGCCAATAGGCAAACGCAAAGTAGCAGAACCGAAACCATCCTGAGTGGCATCAGCCTGATGGATATACTGAGTATTCTGACGGGAATTGACTGGAATAATGGCAATGTCGAGACGGGTAAATCTCTTTTTCCACGTAGTAGTCGTGTTATCATCAGCTCGGGTCTGGACATCGCCCGTAAGGAGACTATCACCTGCCCGTGTAATAGATCCCCCATTTGCTTCCATCGCACCATTCGAAAGATTTGCCTCTCCAAATTTCTCTACGGTAGAATCAAAGAAACTGAAACTAACACTGGAAGTTTCAACCTGTGAAGACTGCTGCAAAGCATCCTCACCTGAGCACGCGCACATACCTGTAAACGCAACAGCTACAAAAAGCCATTTCATCATTTTGTTCATAATTATAAAATTTAAAGAAATAAAAGTCCGTTAGTTAACTACAGAGGAAAAATCCTAACGTAGTTTTCGCCATATCGACTGCAAATATAAAGAAATGCATCGAATCAACCAAACTATTTTTAGAAAAAAAATATTTTTATTAAAAAAAACAAGTAAAGCCTTGGGGTTTTCAATTTAATTTATTATCTTTGCAAACGTTATCCTGAATACAATCTTTTTACCTTAAAGAAAACTAATACCTATTGAATGTAGATCGGCTGCCTGTGAAGGTAGCCGATCTTTAGTTTTATGATAGCATGTATTCTTTCATATAATAAATTAGAAAATTAGCCGTTATTATTAATAAAGAAAAAGACAATGGAAAAGAAAGAAGAAATCATACTGTTGCCCAAAATATTCGACCCAAGGGGTAGTCTGACTGTAACGGAAGAGATGAAAAACATCCCTTTCCATATCCATCGCGTGGAATATCTATATGGCATCTGCCAGGGTAAAGAATTGGAAAAATACACAGAAAAAGAAAGCTACAAGTTCTACGTAGCCCTCAGCGGCTCCTTTCGTATCACCATCCAGGAAGATGATGATACGAAAAGAGATTATATGCTTAATCGCCCTTATCAGGGACTGCTCATCCAGGGTGACACCCACTACTCCATTCACGATTTCTCCAACGGAGTGGTCTGTCTGGAAATAGAATAAAAAATAATTCCGCATCATCCGATGAAAATAGGAATATCAGAACAACTGGGCCTTGAGACCCAGCGACAATCCGAAGACATCCCAGAATTCCGCCTTTCCTCCATTGCGATATAAGCGCATGAAGTAAATGTCATTGGTGCCCAATTCATAGAAAAACGAAAAACTTTTGATGAACTTACGCTTATTCTTTGGAATTTCCTTGGAAAAACGCTCACCGATAAATATGTTCGGGCGAATACGGGTGGAAAAAGGATAATAGCCACTCTGATACTTCGTTGGCTGCTTCGTCCAGAAATCCTGTCCGATGACTGTATTGAAATACAATCCACACTCCAATGGTTCAAAGGACCAGCCTTTCTTGAGATTGATAGACCAAGGGATATAATTCTCCTTGAGCGTGATCGTCATTTTTGCGGAATGGGAACTGTACTTGGGAATATAACCAAACAACAACTGTGTCTCCCATTGTCCACGCTTGCCATAATCCCATCCTACTCCAACAGAGAAAAGCCCCATATTGCCACAAGTCTGTAATATCAACTGGGTAGGTATCAATGCCCCCCAATTCTGGCGATAATGATGAACACGCTTGTCATAACGGGTGGTATCAGGACTTTCAGCAAACAAACCCGTATGGATCACGCACAACGCCACAACCATCAACATGATTCGTTTAGAATTTAATAATCTCATAGCTGTAGTCTTTTGGGGTTATCTTAAATATATAATACTCTCGCTTCGGCGGATTGCCTACCTGATAATACATGATGCCATTCTTGTAGATATCAGTCTGTTCCGTGTGATGCCCATGACCATACAGGCAAAACATCAGTTTAGGAAAGTTCTGGGTATAGTAATTAAATACCTTTGCCACATTATTATTAAACTGCTCTGTATAAGGAGCGGCATGCATGCACACAACGGTCCGGTCGAACTCATCAGCCCGACTGGTCACTTCTTCCTCCATGTAATCGAAATTAGGAACAGCCATTGAATAATCATATTCGATGGCATTGGTATTGAGACAGACAAACTTGACTCGTCCGGCGATAAAGCTGAAATCCGGATTTCCGAACATCTTCTCATAGGCCTGATTGCCCGTACCTAAGCAGTCGTGATTACCCAATAGTACGACAAAAGGCTTATTGAGTTTGAATAATTTATCACGAGTCCATTCAAACTCTCGCGTAGAACCGAAGTCTGTAATGTCACCCCCATGAATTACAAAATCGATACTGTCGCGCTTGTTAATATCACCCACCAAATCAGACAAGTCGTTCAACCACTGATGCGAGTCGCTGATAAAAGCAAAACGGATGGTGTCTTGTGACTTAACGGCATTTTCTATCTTCGTAATCATCGTCGAATTAATCTGGGTCTGTCCTTTCACCCTCACATCATAAGGATGCACGTCAAACACCGAATCGCAACTCGAAAAAAGTACTAAAGAAAGTAATGCTGCTGATAGAAGATTCCTTCTTTTCATTCTTATCTATTTAATTTCTTACTTTATTATTTTATCAACTAAAACGATGCAAAGATACAAATAAAACTTGACTCTACAAAAAAGTTTTAATAAATTAGGTCAAAAAGAACTGAATTATAGACAAATAAGAATATCTGCGTGGGATTTTTTGTCACGCAGATTTCGCAGATGACGCAGATTTTTTTCATCATCGGATACCACGGAATTTATTCGGAGGTTTCCTGCTGCGGCGATTACTCACGGATTTTCGCGGAGGCGACCTGTTCGGTCGTTGCAGATACCCCCTGAGGTTGTAAAAAGTCCCACAGATTTCACAGATATACACAGATTTTTCTTGGGACGTTTTTTAAGTCACGCAGATTTCGCAGATGACGCAGATTTTTTTTCATCGGATACCACGGAATTTATTCGGAGGTTTCCTGCGGAGGCGATTACTCACGGAATTTCGCGGAGGCGACTTGTCCGGTCGTTGCAGATACCCCCTGAGATCGGACAAAGCGATTCACCAGAGATTCCATAAAAAATCTGTGTATATCTGTGAAATCTGTGGGACAAAAGAACAACGAGAAGGAGAACCAAGACAACTATTTCTTCTTGGTTCTCAAACGAATATAGAAATCACGCAACTGTCCTGGCGCTACGCCTAACTTTAAAAGACGCTCCAAATCTGCGTATGCTTCCTGTTTCCTCCCCAAGTTGACGAGCAAATCAACATGATTGATAAGATAATCCTGATTGGCGCTATCCCGAGCAATAGCCTGCGCATAATCATACTCAGCCAGCTCCAACTGCCCCTTTTCCTTTTCCATACCGCCACGGGCTGCATAAGCAATGGCACTATCCGGATACTGTTCTATCAGATTATTGATGCCATCATAAGCTTCCGTAAAATGCAAGTCTTTCTGATTGAGCAAAGCCAAACCCAACTGCGCTTGAAAATTACCAGGCACAAGAACCAGAAGATTCTGGTAGTCGAGCCGGGCAAAGTTGTATCTGTTCAACTTCTCATTAACAAAGGCACGATAAAACAGTCCTGCTATGTTGGTACTATTTAAATACAAAACCTTATCCAGATCATCCTTCGCATAATTCCATTGTTCCAACTGGATATTCCATGCCGCTTTCTTCAATCGAAGATCAATACTGTCGGGATGGTAAGCAAGAATATCCGTGGCATGAGCCAAAGAATCTCGCAAAGCCTGATTGCTTTGCGCCAACACCGGCGAGGCACATGCACCCATTGCCAAATATATGATTACAGAAAGTTTCTTCATCGTTATTATAATCTCTTTTCCTGCAAAAGTACAACATTTTTTTCTTCTTCTACCTTCCAATCCTTGATGGTATGCGTCTCCACATCAAAGTTGATACCAACCTTAACGATTGGCAGACCGCAGAGGGCGAAACGCTTCGCATACTCCTTCAAGTCTATCTGTT
>OIXY01000348.1_pt1 | contig 11662 bp, 11 predicted proteins | sample 1588051 | NCBI WGS metagenome assembly OIXY01 (sample SAMN03283247) | human gut metagenome | biome: human-associated habitat; material: feces | host: Homo sapiens | place: Peru | collected 2012 | reverse complement strand
TTTTGCGTTTTATGATTTCTTATTTCTTTACGGTCTTTTTGCAGGGTGCACGCTTCGCCTTGGGCTTTGCGGCGGCAGGTGCGGCCTTAGTTGCAGGGACAGCAGTCTCGGTCTTGGTCTCCACAGCGGGCGCAGCCTTTGCCTTAGCAGCCTTCTTTGCAGCGGGCTTTTCTGCCTTGACCGGCTCTGCAGCCTTTGCAGCGGGGGCAACGGGCTTCTCCTCCACCTTCTTGGCGGTGCGGGGCTTGCGGGCTGCGGGCTTCTTGGCGGGAGCGGCTTCCTTGGCCGGTGCAGCCGCAGTCTCGGCAGCGGGCGCTGTTTGTTCAGCCTTGGCAGCACGCTTTACGCGGTCCTTTACCTCAGAGATGACCCACAGCTGGTCGCCACCGCCGGGCACCTCCTGCCAGATCTGCAGCACAGCGCCCACCTCGGCTCCCATGCCCACGGTATCCACGCACTTGCCGCCTGCCCAGGAGGAGCGCAGACGCACGGTGCCCTCCGGGGTGTGCTCCACCTTCCACATCTGGGACGTGCCGCCCACGTCCTCCCACAGGTGCAGCCAGGTGCCGTTGGCGGTGCCGGTCATGGTCAGATCCAGCAGCTTGCCGGAGGCACGGTTGCGGATGCGGTACACACCATCGCCCTCACGGACAAAACTCCACTCCTGCTCGGGCTTGTGGTCGTACTTGCCCAGACGGACAGTGCCGCCGTCCTTGCTGCCCTCCACTGCCTGAATGACATTGCCGGTGTGAGCGGCAATGGTATAAAAGCGGTCGGCCTCGATCACAGTTTGTGCTACGGATTTCATGTACAAATCCCTCCCAATCATAAAAATGCACAGATTTTTCCAATTCCTTCTCATAAAGAATACCACATATCGTGATTTTTCACAAGCAATTCGACAATTCTTTAGCACTTTATATAGAAACCACCCTGTTTTCGCCTGCTTTTTCGCCCCTTCGCAGGGGAGAAAGGGCCGTTTTTCTCCCTCTCGACATTTTGCCGCAACTGCGTTATACTGTTTCTATCAGGACTATCTGCCGCTCTGGAAGGGGCGGTTTTCTCGTTTTTTGAAGGAGGATATTTTTCCATGACCCAGCAGGACCGCACTGCGGTGCAATATCATAAAATGACCGAGACACCTATCCCCCGGCTGATCCTCAGTCTGGCCGCGCCCACGATTTTAAGTATGCTGATCACCAGCATCTACAATCTGGCCGATACCTTTTTTGTAGGCCGCATCTCCACCAGCGCTTCCGGCGCGGTGGGCGTCGTTTCCAGCCTGATGGCCATCATACAGGCGCTGGGCTTTATGCTGGGGCACGGCTCCGGCACCATCATCAGCCGCCGCTTGGGCAGTCAGGATACCCACGCCGCCACCCGCTTTGCCTCCACCAGCTTTTTTACGGCGCTGGCCTTTGGCGTAGTGCTGCCGGACTTCATGATGCTGCTGGGCAGTACCGATACCATTCTGCCCCATGCCTGCGCCTACGCCCGGCCCATCCTGCTTGCCGCCCCGCTGATGATCTCCAGTCTGGTGATGAACAACATCCTGCGGTATGAGGGCAAGGCAAACCTTGCCATGATCGGGCTGGTCACCGGCGGGCTGCTGAACATTGCGCTGGACCCGTTGTTCATGTTCGGGCTGGGGCTGGGCACTGCCGGTGCCGGTATCGCCACCGCGCTCAGCCAGACCATCAGCTTTGGCATCCTGCTGTATATGTTCCTGCAGGGCAAAACGGTCAGCCAGTTCCGGCTTTCTGCCGTCACCCGGGAGCTGCGCGAGTTTTTGCAGATCCTTGCAGGCGGCGCGCCCAGCTTTGGCCGTCAGGGGCTGAACAGCATCGGCGGGATGCTGCTCAACATCGCCGCCCGCAGCTACGGCGACGCCGCCGTGGCGGGCATGAGCATCGTGTCCCGCATTTTTATGTTCATCCTCTCGGTGGCCATCGGCGTGGGACAGGGCTTACAGCCGGTGGCGTCCTTCAACTACGGCGCCCGCAAGTACCACCGGGTACGGCAGGCCGCCGTTTTTACCCTGCAAGCAGCCTTTGTGCTGCTGGTGGTGCTGATCGCGGTGTGCTGGTGGAACGACGAAAGCCTGATCCGGCTGTTCCGGGATGACCCGGAAGTCACTGCCGTGGCGCTGCCCGCCTTCCGCTACCAGTGCTTTGCCATCCTTTTGCAGCCGGTGATCGTGGTGACCAACATGACCTTCCAGAGCGTGGGCAAAGCCGGGCGCGCCACCTTTCTGGCCTGCTGCCGACAGGGCGTGTGCTTTATCCCGCTGATTCTTGTACTGCCCCGGGTGCTGGGACTTGTGGGTGTGGAGATCTGCCAACCCATTGCGGATGCGCTCACCTTCTTCATTTCTCTGCCCTTTTTGCTGGCCTTTCTGCGGCAGCTGGAGCAGATGGACAAGGCAGAAGCGTCCCATGCCCCGGCACAGCTGTAATGCAATTGTAACCGTTTTTAGCCGCATTTTTCTGCAAACTCTGCAATGAAAAATGCGGCTGTTTCGTATTCTGAGTGAACGGAAAAATTTTCCTCCCTGTTTTTGCAAAGGAGTGTTTTTTATGAAGCGTGTTGTCTTGCGTATCGGCTGCGGAGCGCTCTGTGCTGCCCTTGCCCTTACCTTGGGCTGCGGCTGTGCCCTGCTGCCGCCCGCCACCGGCGTGCCGGGCGCTGCAAGTTCTGCCGCCTCTGTGCCAACGGACGACAGCGGCAAGCCTCTGTACGACCCCGCCATGCTGAACGATGGCCGTCTGCGGGTGTTGTACTGCTACGGCCGTTCCGGGAGCAGCACAACCATCCTGTGCGGCAGCACCCCGCTGCATCAGTCTGCCCGCAGCGAAAACGTCTCGCTGGTGGAGAACAGCGCCACCGGCATCGCAGACTACTGGCTGCGCAGCTGGTCCGACCCCACCGGCCGGGGCGGGCGCCGCACCGCCCTGTACGACAAGACCGGCACCGAAGTAATGTCCTTTGAGGGCGAGCAGAGCGCCACCCTGCAAAACGGCCTGCTGGTGCTGCAGGAGAGCCGCCTGATCGATGGCGGATACGTTCCGGAGTCCGGCTACGGCACCTGTCAGGTCATCGACCTTGCCACCGGTGCAGCGCTGCCGGTACCGGAAGGTGCATATAGCTGCACCGTATGCGGCGATAAGCTGGTGTTCAGCTGCTACGCCCGCCCGGAGGGGCTGGACGATTACGACTGGGATACCGACTACCGCCAGAACAGCTGGGTGGTGGTGCAGGAAAAGGACGGCACCCCTGTCTACCGCGCTGATGCTGCCTCGGCATACCGCCTTTTCTACGACAGCGACACCCTGAGCGACTGGGTGGAGCTGGATGTTGCCACTGGGGAAGAAACCACTGACCAGATTTTGTACAACACCCTGACCGGCGAACAGTACACGGGCTTTTTGCAGGTCTACCCGGGCGGTCTTGCCAGCTTTTCCACCGGCGATGGTCGGTACGAACTGCGGGACATGACCACAGAGGACAGTGGACTGATTGCCTCCTTTGACGAGCAGCCCAGCCAGTATTTCCCGGGCTATGTGGTAACCTGGCACAGCGGCGAGAATCACGGCTACGACCTTTACGATTTGGAGACCGGCACCAAGACCCCGCTATACGATGTGAACGCCACCGACAACACCGTAGCCGTCTACGCGCTGGACGGCAGCCTGCGGGTGTATAGCAAGGATAACGGCAAGCTGCTGACCGACACCACCGTAGAGCCGGTGGAGCACCAGCAGCGGGTACAGATGAACAACTGTGGCAGCGGCTACGTCTGGCTGGAACTGCAGGACAACGACCGCTACGAGACCACTGCCACCCGGTTGTACGGCCCGCAGGGGCTTGTCAGCGACCTTACCGCCCTGCAGGGCAAGTACAGTTACGTCGACTACCTGACCACCGACCCTGACGGCAGCCCCATGTTCTGCGGCAGCCGCGCCGCTGCGGGCAGCGCCTACGGCAACGTATACGATGTGCTGGATGCAGACGGCAAGGTGGTGCTGCAGGGGCTTGCCAGCTGCACCGGGTACTATTCCAACAGCCTGAACGCCCTGCCCGACCATGTGTTTGCCGCACAACGGGGCTTCTATGTGGGCTGGATGGACACAAGCGGCAACTGGCTGTACTGCCAGAGCATTTTCTCGTCTGCCACTGCAGACGACGAACCGAGTTACGGCTATTGATTCAGGAGGGCTTTCTTATGAAAAACGCTAAAATTTCCCGCCGCAGCTTTCTGCTGGGGCTGGCTGCCTGCTCCGCCGCCGGGGTACTGACCGCCTGCAAGGGCACGGATGCGCCCTCCGGCAGCACGGCTTCCTCTGCCGTGGAGCAGCCCGCGTCCTCTGTTGCTTCCTCGGCTGTGCAGCAGCCGGAGCCGTTTTTGACCGTGGAGGAGTTCCCTCCGCTGGACGGCAGCACCGCCTGCATTCCGCTGATGGCGCAGATGCTGGCCGATACCACCGGCATGGACTTGGAGGAAGCCCGCAGCAGTATCACCGTGAGCACCACCGCCTATGCATGGGAGAACTTTGGTCTGTACGACACCACCACCCGGATGCTGGTGGTGTACGAAGCGCCGGACTATGTAAAGGAAGAGCTGCAGAAAGCCAATGTGCAGCTGGAACAGAAGCCCATCGGGGTGGACGCGCTGGTGTTCATCGTCAACGAGGACAACCCCGTACAGGCGCTTACCCAGCAACAGCTGCGGGACATCTACGCCGGGAAAATCACCAACTGGAAGGATGTGGGCGGCAAAGATCAGGCCATCGTTGCCTTTCAGCGCGGCGAGGACTCCGGCAGTCAGACCCTGTTCAAAAAACTGCTCATTCAGGGCGGTGAACTGATGACCCCGCCCTCTGAGCTGGCACCCGCCGCCATGGGTGAACTGGTGGACAGCATTGCCGATTACAACAACAGTGCCAACGCCATCGGCTTCTCGGTATATTACTACATCGACCAGATGTACTCTAAGCCCGGGCTGCGGCTGCTGGCGGTGGACGGTGTGACCCCCAGCAACGACACCCTTGCCGACGGCAGCTACCCCCTGTGCAACGATTTCTACGCCGTCATCCACCCGGATGCCGCCGCCGACAGCCCGGAGCGCCGTCTGTACGACTGGCTGGACACCGCCGACGGGCAGGACTGCATCAAAAAGTCCGGCTATGTGGCCGTCGGCCCGCAGACCACCGTCACCATCGTGGATTGAAATTGACAGACCTTCTCTCGTCTGCTACAATAAAGGCAGGATTTTGTCGATCTTTATGCAGCAGAATGCCGAAAGGAAGGTCTTACTATGGAACATCCCTCTCACCCGGTAGAAAGCCACTGGCGCACCTCCCTGCGCAACCGCATTATTCAGGCTTCCAGTCTGCTGGAGGTGCTGTTGTCCGGACTGGTGCTGATTGGTCTGCTGCTCAGCGTTGTGCCGCTCATCCGCTGGATGCCCGGTCTGCTGTTTGACGGCAACGAGGCAGAGATCCGCACCTTTCTGGAGCGCAGCTTGGACATTGTGATCGGCATCGAGTTTATCAAGATGCTGGCCAAGCACAGCCCCGGCAGCAGCCTTGAAGTGCTGCTTTACGCCATTGCGCGGCATCTGGTGGTGGGGCACGATTCCGCCGTGGAAAACCTGCTCAGCGTGGGCGCGATCGCGCTGATCTTCATCGTGCGCAAGTTCTTCTTTGTCCCGGCCTTTGGCGCACACCTGCCGGACGGCCACCCCGCGCCGGATCTTACCCCCGCCCAGAGCGGCATCCCCGCCGACTGGTTCCATCGGCGGCATTCCGAAGCAAAGCCTGAGGAAGAGACCGAGACAAAGGAATAAGCATACACAAAAACCACCCCGCAGCAGCCGGTGAACGGCTGCTGCGGGGTGGTTTACTATTTTCTGTTACTTTTTGCCGTGACGGCCAAAGCGGTACTCCTTGCCCTCGCGGATGCGCTGGATGTTGGAGCGGTGCATATAGATGACCATTGCGCCCATGATCACAGAACCAATGGCGCACACAGTAAGGTCGGCGGCAGAATAGCCCCGGAACACCCCGTACAGGATGGTGAGCACCGGGTAAAGTGCCGCCATGGTCACACTGCCCAGCGACACCATGCCGGTGGGCAGCAGGCAGGCCAGAAAGATGACCGCCAGAAAAGGGATCAGCACCGGCTGGATGGCCAGAATGGTGCCGCCCGCCACCAGCACGCCCTTGCCGCCCTTGAAGCCGAAATACAGGGGCTTCAAGTGGCCGATAATGGCAAAGATCGCGGCCAGATACACCGCAAGATAGGGCGAGAGCGTGGTGCTTTCCGGCATCAGGGTGAACAGCCAGCGGCCGATGCACACGGCCAGCACGCCCTTGAGCACATCACCGAAAGCGGTAAGTGCCGCCGCCTTTTTGCCAAAGGTGCGCAGCATATTGGTCATGCCCGCCGCGCCGCTGCCATACTTGCGCACGTCATCGTGGTACAAAAACTTGCTGACGAGGATACCGGTGTCGATGCTGCCCAGCAGATACGCCTGCACAGCGGACACCGCAGCGATGAGAACAGATTCCATCATCTGAGCCTCCCTGACGTGTTATACGTCCTTGGCACCCACCTCGCCGGAGCCGCGCTCCCGCACGACCAGACGGATGGGCGTATGCTCCAGACCAAAGTTTTCGCGGATCTGGTTGATGAGATACCGCTGATAGCTGAAGTGGAACAGGTGCTTTGCGTTCACAAAGGCCACAAACGTGGGGGGACGGGTGGAGGCCTGCGTCAGGTAGTAGATCTTCAGGCGGCGGCCCTTGTCGCTGGGGGGCTGCATCCGGGCGGTAGCGCGGGCAAGCATCTCGTTCAGCACGCCGGTGGGCACGCGGGCACCGTTCTCAGCGTCCACATCCCGGATCAGCTGCATCAGCTTGTTCACGTTGTAGCCAGTCTGGGCAGAGATAAAGATGATAGGTGCGTAGCCCATAAAGCTGAAGCACTCGGCATAGCCGCGGCGCTGCAGTTCCATGGTGTTGGTCTCTTTGCCTTCCACGGCATCCCACTTGTTCACCACGATGATGCAGGCCTTGCCCTGCTCGTGGGCATAGCCTGCCACCTTGCTGTCCTGCTCGGTAAAGCCGACGGTGGCATCCACAAGGATCAGCGCCACGCGGCTGCGCTCCACAGCGGCCAGTGCACGCACTACCATGTAGCGCTCCAGACCATCGCTGATGTTGCTGCGCTTGCGCAGACCGGCGGTATCGGTAAAGATGAACTTGCCGTAGGCGTTGTCCACCGGGGTGTCAATGGCATCGCGGGTGGTGCCGGCCTCATTGGCCACGATCATGCGGTTCTCGCCCAGAATGCGGTTGGTCAGGCTGGACTTGCCCACGTTGGGGCGGCCGATGATGGCAACGGGGATACGGTCCTCCTCCACCACGGTCTCGCTGAAGTCCAGATGGGCACACACGGCGTCCAGCAGATCGCCCGTACCGTGACCGTGCACGGAAGAAATGGGCATCACCTCGTCAAAGCCGAGGTTGTAGAACTCGTACAGCTCCATGGGAGCCTCGCCCACCTTGTCGCACTTGTTCACGGCCAGAATGATGGGCTTGTGGCTGCGGCGCAGCATATGCGCCACGTCCTCGTCGGCTGCGGTCAGGCCGTTGCGCACGTCCGTGACCATGATGATGCAGTCGGCGGTGTCAATGGCGATCTGCGCCTGCTCGCGCATATGGGCCAGAATGCCCTCGGTGGCCTTGGGCTCGATGCCGCCGGTATCCACCAGCAAAAACTCGTGGCCGTTCCACTCGCAGTTGGCAAAAATGCGGTCGCGGGTAATGCCCGGGGTATCCTCCACAATGGCAAGGCGCTGGCCGCACAGCTTATTGAACAGGGTAGATTTGCCCACATTGGGGCGCCCCACCACTGCTACGATCGGTTTGCTCATGGGGTCTCCTCCTTTCTTAAAAGGGGTAAAATACAATAAAAATGGCGTTATCAGCTGCCGCTCTTTCTTCTGCGGGCAATGTGCAGGCCGCTGCGCAGCAGGGCGCGGGCTTCGTCCCCGCCTGCCGTGGGCAGCACCTCCACTTTTACGCCCAGCTGCTGCCCCAGCTGCTCCACCGTGATATCGTCAAGAAAGGTATCCTTTTCCTCCCGCAGCATCACAGCCGGGATGCCCAGCGTTTTTGTGGCAAGCCTACCAGCACACTGGGCAATGATATCGGTAGCGGTGATGAGGCCGGTCACACCAACATTGCCGCCGAAAAAGCGGTTCTGGATGGTGTGGACGTGCACGGTGATCATGGGGTACTGCCGGTGCAACTCCTCCATCATGCGGATGATGAGGGGCGCTGCCATGGTGCCGGTGACCACGTCCAGTTCCTTGGTGCCGTAGACCCGGTGGGGCTTGTCCAGTTCCGCCAGAAATTCTTCCTCGAACAGGCGCATCATGCCCACACCGTTTTCCAGCTGGTCGTAGTCCTCGTAGAACGCCGCCGCAGGGATGGGGCGGCCTGCCTTGAGGTACCATTCATCGCTGGGGTAGATGATGCGCTTGCCGTGGCGGCGTTTGCATTCATCGCCAAATTCTTCCATAATGTCGATGACCTCGGCGCTGGTCTTTGCATCGTAGGGCACCTGCGGGTACAGATTCTTGCGGTAATCCGTAATGCCGCAGGGCACAGCTGCAATGCTTTGCACCATAGGGGTCAACTCCAGCAGGTCGGCAAGGGTGCGGCGCAGCTCGTCGCCGTCGTTCACGCCGCGGCAGAGCACCAGCTGACAGTTGACGGCAATGCCGCCCTCCACCAGCCGGGGCAGGTACTTGAGCACCTCGCCGCCGCGTTTATTGGCCAGCATCCGCACCCGCAGCTGAGGGTTCGTGGTGTGCACCGAGATATTGATGGGCGAGATGTGCATCTTGATGATGCGGTCGATCTCGTGATCCTGCATATTGGTCATGGTGATGTAGTTGCCGAACAAAAAACTCAGCCGCTCGTCATCATCCTTGAAATACAGGCTCTCGCGCATACCCGGGGGCAGCTGGTCGATGAAGCAGAACATACAGTGGTTGGAGCAGGAATGCTTTGCATCGCCCAGATAGGTCTTGAACCCGCAGCCAAAGGGGCCGCGCTGCGGCCGCTGCACCTCCCACTCCCGGATGCCGTCCGCTACCCGGGCTTTCAGGTGGAAGCTGCTGCTGTCGGTATAAAAATCGTAGTCCAGCGTGTCGTTCAGTTCGTTGTCATCCACGCTCAGCAGCTCGTCACCGGGGGCGAGGCCAAGAGCCTCGGCCTCACTGCCGGCATCCACCTGCTCGATCCGTATCGCCATCTGCTTCCACCTCCTTGAAAGCACAAGAAGGGGAAGGCTTTGCGCCCTCCCCTTCTGTACATAACACCATTATGCCACCAATTACGCGCAAATTAGGCCTTCTTGATGACTTCCTCGCCCTTGTAGTAACCGCAGTTGCCACATGCCTGGTGGGGGAGCTTCAGAGAGCCGCAGTTGCTGCACTTGACCAGTGCGGGGGCCTCCAGCTTCCAAACATTGCTGCGACGCTTGTCGCGGCGGGCCTTGGAAAGATGTCTCTTAGGTACTGCCATATTTTTGCACCTCCTTGATGGGTTTATCTGTTCAGCAGTGATTTAAGGATCGCGAGCCTAGTGTCTACGGGGGCATCGGTCTGCTCTGCCGGTGGGCAGGTGCATTCCGCCTTTTTCTTACCGCACTGCGGGCAAAGCCCGGCGCAGTCGGGGCTGCAAAGCAGCACCGTAGGGATCTGGAACATAAACTCCTGATTGAGCCATTCGTCCACGTCCAAGTGTCCTTTTTCGTCCAGCGGAAGATCGAAATCCGGGTCATCCAGATCCCGCTCCTTGACGATCCACTCCGTATCGACTGTCTCTTCCCGGGTGACCGGGTCCAGACAGCGGGCGCACTCTCCGTGCACCGATGCCTTTGCCCGCAACGTTATCTGGACCTCGTCGCCATCGGTCTGCGCGTCAAAGACGGCTGTGACCGGCTGCGGGATCCTTGCACCGGCATAATCGTACGCAGATAAATCACACTGAAACTCTGCATGGTACGGTCTTGCGCCGGCTGTGATAAACTTTTTCAGGTCAAATTGCATAGTACACCTCTGAAAAGGCTGCTTTGTTAGTATAGCGCCAAAGCAACCCTTTGTCAACACCAAAACAGGCAGAAAACCGAAAAAATTTATTTTTCTCCGGTCTTCTGCCTGTTGGAAAAGCCTTTAGCCCTGTTCTTTTATCAGATCACAGGTACTTCTTCACATCGTGGGGCAGTGCGGCCTCGTCTGCGCTGACGGTTACGGTGACCTTCACGCTGTCGCCGGCAATGGCTGCCATCTCGTCCAGCACAACGCCCAGACGGTTGATATCGTGATCCAGCACCTTCAGGATGCCGTCAATGTACAGGTCGGTGATGTCGTAGTTGCTTGCCATCAGGCCGGCCACAAAGCCGTACAGCATTTCGCCGCCGAAGATCTTGTACTCGTCCAGATCGATCAGACGTGCTGCAGGAGCGATGTCGTAGGTGAGCTTCATGCCCTTTTCCACAACAACAACATTGCCTTTGGAGGTCTTGACCGCGTCGTTGATCTGGTCGATCATAGCCTTGGTCTTGCCGGAGCCCTTGGTACCAACAATCAGTTTAATCATAGTTCAGTCCTCCTGTATTTTCCACGCCTTGCGGCGGGAGATCATTTTTAACGTTCGGCAGCTTACTTCAGCTTTGCCTCCAGCTCTGCGGTCAGGCCCTCGTAGCCGGGCTTGCCCAGCAGGGCAAACATATTCTTCTTGTAGCTTTCCACGCCGGGCTGGTTGAAGGGGTTCACGCTCAGCAGGTAGCCGCTGCAGGCGCAGGCACGCCAGAAGAAGTAGATCAGGTAGCCCACATTATAAGCAGACAGATCGTCCACCTCGATCAGCACCTCGGGCACGCCGCCATCGGTGTGTGCCAGAATGGTGCCCTCCATGGCCTTGCGGTTGACCACGCTCATGTTCTGGTTTGCAAGGAAGTTCAGGCCGTCAAAGTTGCCCTCCAGCGGGTCGATGAACAGATCCTGCGCGGGCTTCTTCACGTCCACGATGGTCTCGAACATGATGCGGGCGCCTTCCTGAATGAACTGACCCATGGAGTGCAGGTCGGTGGAGAAGATGCAGCTTGCGGGGAACAGGCCCTTGTTGTCCTTGCCCTCGCTCTCGCCGAACAGCTGCTTGTACCACTCGTTCATCAGGGTGAAGTCCGGCTCGTAGCACTCCAGAATCTCCACAGCCTTGCCCTTGCGGTACAGGATGTTGCGGATGGCGGCATACTTATAAGCATCGTTGTCGGGGCTCAGCACGGAGAAGCGCTCCATAGCGTCGGCAGCGCCCTGCATCAGAGCATCGATGTCGATGCCGGCAGCGGCGATGGGCAGCAGACCCACGGCGCTCAGCACGGAGTAGCGGCCGCCCACGTCATCGGGAACTACAAAGGTGGGCCAGCCCTGTGCGTCAGCCAGCTGCTTCAAAGTGCCCTTGGCACGGTCGGTGGTGGCGTAGATGCGCTTGTTGGCTTCTTCCACGCCCATCTCGTCTTCCAGCAGCTTGCGCAGCACACGGAAGGCCAGAGAGGTCTCGGTGGTGGTGCCGGACTTGGAGATGAC
>OIXY01000344.1_pt1 | contig 11772 bp, 7 predicted proteins | sample 1588051 | NCBI WGS metagenome assembly OIXY01 (sample SAMN03283247) | human gut metagenome | biome: human-associated habitat; material: feces | host: Homo sapiens | place: Peru | collected 2012 | reverse complement strand
CAATTATGAAACTTGATTTGCTGACAGCCATCTCGCCGATTGACGGCCGTTATCGTGGCAAGACCGAGCGCCTTGCCGACTACTTCTCAGAGTATGCACTGATACGCTACCGCGTACGTGTGGAAATCGAATACTTCATCACGCTTTGTGAGTTGCCATTGCCGCAGCTTGCTTCGTTCGACCATCAGCTCTTCGACCAGCTGCGCGACATCTACCGCAACTTCGGCGAAGAGGAAGCACAGCGCGTGAAGGACATCGAGAAAGTAACTAACCACGACGTGAAGGCTGTGGAATACTTCATAAAGGAGGAGTTCGACCGCATCGGTGGACTCGACGCTTACAAGGAGTTCATCCACTTCGGTCTCACTTCGCAGGACATCAATAATACATCAGTGCCCCTCTCTATCAAGGAGGCGCTCGAGCAGTTCTACTACCCGCTCTGCGAGGAGCTCATCGCACAGCTCCGCCAGTATGCAGAGGAGTGGGCAGCAGTGCCTATGCTCGCAAAGACACACGGACAGCCCGCTTCGCCTACACGTTTGGGCAAGGAGGTGATGGTGTTCGTATACCGTCTTGAGGAGCAGCTGCACCAGCTGAAGGAGTGCCGCCTCACCGCTAAGTTCGGCGGTGCTACCGGCAACTACAACGCTCACCACGTAGCCTATCCCGAGTACGACTGGAAGGCGTTCGGCAACCGCTTCGTGAGCGAGAAGCTCGGACTGGAGCGCGAGCAGTTCACTACACAGATCTCCAACTATGACTGCCTCGGTTCTGTGTTCGACGCAATGCGCCGCATCAACACAATCATCATCGACCTCGACCGCGACTTCTGGATGTACATCTCTATGGAGTACTTCAAGCAGAAGATCAAGGCAGGCGAAGTAGGCTCGTCGGCAATGCCGCACAAGGTGAACCCCATCGACTTCGAGAACTCTGAGGGCAACCTCGGCATGGCTAACGCCGTTCTGCAGTTCCTCGCACAGAAGCTCCCCGTGAGCCGTCTGCAGCGCGACCTCACCGACTCTACCGTTCTGCGCAACGTAGGCGTACCGTTCGGCCACGGCGTAATCGCTATCGAGAGCACACTCAAGGGTCTGCGCAAGCTCATCCTCAACGAGGATAAGCTCAAGGAAGACCTCAACAACACATGGGCAGTAGTGGCAGAAGCCATCCAGACCATCCTCCGTCGTGAGGCATACCCGCATCCGTACGAGGCTCTGAAGGCGCTCACACGCACCAACAAGCACATGACCGAGGAGACCATCCACGAGTTCATCCATACTCTCAACGTGAGTGACGCTGTGAAGGCGGAACTGATGGCTATCACGCCGATGAACTACACTGGCATCTAAGCAAGATACAACAAGATATAATTAGACATTAGCCGTGAGGCTATATACATAAACAATAAAACCAAATAAGCAATTATGGATTCAGAAAACGTAAAGAATCAGGAACAGAACACAGCGGATCAGACTACTGGCAATAGCGAGAGCTACGGCCGTGCCGCAGGAAACTATCAGAAAGAGTATCGCAGCGTGACGGGACGTCGCCCGCGTATTCACACACAGCACTCGGCTTCGGCTTCAACACAGAGCGAGGACGGCGGCTTCCGTCCGGAAGGCTTCGGATCTGGCCTCGGCGCTCAGCAGCAGGGCGGATACCAGCCACGTCAGGGCGGCTACCAGCCACGTCAGCAGGGCGGCTATCAGCAGCGCGGTGGCTATCAGCCACGTCAGCAGGGCGGCTATCGTCCGCGCTACAATCAGGACGGCGAGCAGCAGGGCGGCTACCAGCCACGTCAGCAGGGCGGCTATCGTCCGCGCTACAACCAGGACGGCGAACAGCAGCAGGGTGGCTATCAGCCACGTCAGCAGGGCGGCTACCAGCAGCGCGGCGGCTACGGACAGCGCCAGCAGGGCGGCTATCAGCAGCGCGGCGGCTACGGACAGCAGGGCGGCTACCAGCAGCGCGGCGGTTACGGACAGCAGGGCGGCTACGGTCAGCAGCGCGGCGGCTACAACCGCGGCGGCTACGGACAGCAGGGCGGCTACAACCAGGGTGGCTACCAGCAGCGTCAGCGCACACCGGGCTACGACCCCAACGCAAAGTATAGCATGAAAAAGCGCATTGAGTACAAGGAGGAGAACTACGATCCGAACGAACCGCTTCGTCTGAACAAGTTCCTCGCCAACGCAGGTATCTGCTCGCGCCGTGAGGCTGACGAGTTCATCCAGGCAGGCGTGGTTACTGTGAACGGAGAGGTAGTGACCGAGCTCGGCACCAAGATCAAGCGCACAGACGAGATAAAATTCCACGACCAGCCCGTAACACTCGAGAAGAAGGTGTACGTGCTGCTCAACAAACCGAAGGACTGCGTGACAACAAGCGACGACCCGCAGCAGCGTAAGACCGTGATGGACCTCGTGAAGAACGTGTGCCCGGAGCGCATCTACCCGGTAGGACGCCTCGACCGCAACACAACCGGCGTGCTCCTGCTCACCAACGACGGCGACCTCGCTTCTAAGCTCACACACCCGAAGTTCCTGAAGAAGAAGGTATACCACGTATACCTCGACAAAAACGTAACGGCTCACGACATGCAGCAGATTGCTCAGGGCATCGAGCTGGAGGACGGCGAGATACATGCAGACGCTATCGAGTACGCAAGCGACACCGACAAGAGCCAGGTAGGTATCGAGATCCACAGCGGCAAGAACCGCATCGTGCGTCGTATCTTCGAGCACCTCGGCTACCGCGTCGTTAAGCTCGACCGCGTGCAGTTCGCAGGACTCACCAAGAAGAACCTCCGCCGCGGCGACTGGCGCTTCCTCACAGAGAAGGAAGTGGAGATGCTGCGCATGGGAGCATTCGAGTAAAACATAAACAGGTTGAGATGGTGAGGTGTTGAGATGGTGAGATGTTAAGTTGAGATGGTGATATGTTGAGGTGTTGAGATTTCCAACACACCGGCACATCACAGCAACAAATCCTCCACACAACATCTCATTATGTCAACCCTTTTAACTTAAACAATATAATGGAAAGAACAAAAGTTATTGACGCTCTCCGTAGCACCGCCTTCGGAAGCCAAATCAACGTAAAGGGTTGGGTGCGCACTCACCGCAGTTCAAAGGCTGTCGACTTCATCGCGCTCAACGACGGTTCTACAATCAAGAACATACAGATCGTGGTAGACCCCACCAAGTTCGACGCCGAGATGCTGAAGCAGATTACCACCGGTGCCTGCATCAGCGCAGTAGGTACGCTCGTAGAGAGCCAGGGTGCGGGTCAGACATCTGAGATACAGTGCGAGAGCCTCGAAGTGTACGGTCTCTGCGGCAGCGACTACCCGATGCAGAAGAAGGGACAGTCGTTCGAATACATGCGTCAGTACGCTCATCTGCGTCTGCGCACCAACACATTCGGTGCAGTGATGCGCATACGCCACAACATGGCGATGGCTATCCACACCTACTTCCACGAGCACGGCTACTTCTACTTCAACACTCCGCTCATCACCGCAAGCGACTGCGAGGGTGCAGGTCAGATGTTCCAGGTTACGACCAAGAACCTCTACAACCTGAAGAAGACAGAGGACGGCAAGATCGACTACTCTGACGACTTCTTCGGCAAGCAGACTTCGCTCACCGTGTCTGGACAGCTCGAGGGCGAGCTCGGAGCCACAGCGCTCGGAGCCATCTACACCTTCGGTCCGACATTCCGCGCAGAGAACTCTAACACTCCGCGCCACTTGGCTGAGTTCTGGATGGTAGAGCCAGAGGTGGCATTCCTCGACCTCGCCGGACTCATGGACCTCGAAGAGGACTTCATCAAGTATTGCATCCGTTGGGCGCTCGACCACTGCAAGGACGACCTCGAGTTCCTCAACAAGATGATCGACAAGGGTCTCATCGCACGTCTTGAGGGCGTGCTCAACTCCGAGTTCGTTCGTCTGCCTTACACCGAGGGCATCCGCATCCTGCAGGAGGCTATACAGAACGGCAAGAAGTTCGAGTTCCCATGCGAGTGGGGCGACGACTTGGCTTCTGAGCACGAGCGTTTCCTCGTTGAGGAGCACTTCAAGAAGCCGGTTATCATGACCAACTATCCGAAGGCTATCAAGGCGTTCTACATGAAGATAGACGCTGAGGAGAGCGGCTTCGGCGGCAAGAGCGGTCAGACCGTTCAGGGCACCGACGTTCTCTTCCCGCAGATCGGCGAGATCATCGGCGGTTCTGTACGCGAGGAGAGCTACGACAAGCTGATGAACGAGATTGAGGAGCGCAACATCCCGATGAAGGATATGACCTGGTACCTCGACACACGCAAGTACGGCTCATGTCCGCACGCTGGCTTCGGCCTCGGCTTCGAGCGCCTCATACTCTTCGTAACAGGTATGCAGAACATCCGCGACGTGATTCCGTTCCCGCGTACTCCGAAGAGTGCTGAATTCTAAACCAATTTCCACATCCATAAACTTTATGGGGGTGTAGCAGACAATAGTTTGCTGCACCCTTTTTTGTTATTAATATAGCGTATGCGAAAAAATCTCCCAACGGTTGTCTTTTATTTTAACATTATTTTAATTTGCGTTAATAAGTGTACATCATACTATGTTTTTGCATGATGTACACCGATATTGCAGAACATGCCAAATATTTGCAGAACATTCCAAATTGTTCTAAAGTTCATCTAAATGCGCTGAAAGAAGAACGTTTGCACGATTCTTAACTTTTACATAACTTTGCATATAGTAAAAAGTATTAAGTATTTTTCTAACGTTTTCACGGCGTTATGTCCCTGCAAAGTTAAAAATCAGTTAAAATACAAAAGACAATGAGAAAAGTTATCAAGACTGTAATGATGGCAGCCTTCACCGCCATTGCCATGTCTGCATCAGCAGCGTCTGTGCAGACCTACAGCGCATCGTCAGACTCTGTTCTGACCCAACCCGTAGACACTCTGAGCGAGAAGCTCGCACAGATGGAGAACCGCGTAAACACCCTTGAAAAGGAGCAGAACTACACTAAGGTTTGGAAGCGCAAGAAATACTGGAAGTTCGGTATCACCCAGCCTAACCTCGAGCGCACCGACGGCGAGGCGATGACATGGAAGACCAACGGATCGTTCTTCGTACAGCAGGGTCGCACAGCCTATCTTCACGCCAAGCCAATCGCCGGACTCATCAAGATTGGTATCGACTACGGCTTCTTCGACTTCACCTATACCAAGCTGAAGCTCAACAATGTTGGCACCAGCGACCAGACCGGCACACGCGCTTCTGACGGCTTCGACGACATCGTCAGCGGCAAGCCCGACGGCAATCCGTCGGTACTTCCGGGCAACATCAACCTCGGTATGCACAAGTTCGACTACAGCGTACACGTTGGTCCGAGCGTTAGCGTGAATCCTTGGAACAAGCTCATCGCAGCAGCCTACTTCCACGTGATGCCTACAGCTACGGGCGTGCTGCAGAACGACACCTTCGCCTACGGTTTCGGTTGCATGATGGCAGCCGGCGTATCAGTAGCTTACAAGTGCATCTCGCTCGGTGTCGAGGGTCTCTGGGGCAAGGTTAAGTACAAGCAGGCAAGCTTCGACGGCGGCGACGACGAGGGCAACAACGACGGCGACTACGACAACGGCAGCGACTACGACGATGGCGACAGCGAGAGCTACTTCTCAACCGAGAAGTTCACGCTGAAGCAGAGCGGCATCCGCGCATACGTAGCCATCCGCTTCTAAGCAACACAAAAAAAACGGAATAGAAAACCCTAAACGAAAACATATATGAAAAGAAACTTTCTTTATGCATGCCTCATCGCACTTGCATCGGTAGGCTTCACAGCCTGCGAAAGCGACGAAAACGACGAATATGGCGAGGAGAAGATACCCGCAGGCGCATTGCCTACCACTGAGTTCACACCCGGCAATTTCGAAGATGAGCCTTATGCAGAGGACGCGATAAAGGTCGAGGTTCAGAGTACATTGGAAGGCAATCCCGAATTCTCGTCTATCGAGCTTTTCGGCGACGGCCACTACCTCATGAGCGGAGCAAACAATAATCATGCGCCGCAGAAGACCGTGAAAGCGAAGCGCGAGGCAGACGGTTCGGTTTCTGTCTTCAAGAAACGCGGCACAAAGCGCATGGCTACACGTGCCAACGAGGACGGCACAATAATCTTCGACAACGGTTCGTACACTTACGGCACATACACACGCAAGCAGAAGGGCGTGTACCGATTCAACAACGGCGCATTGCTCGACCTGCGCAAGCTGAAGGAAGGCAGTTCTACTGTGGTATACACCAACAGCAACGGCAGGAAGTCGACGGTATACGTGAATTATGCAGAAACAGAGAATACGGATTGGACTGGAAGCCTCTGCCGCTCATGGCGAATGAACAGCTTCGAGACATGGCACTACCTCAACGGTGCATACATAGCACACGGCAAGCAGTGGATTACCAACGGTGTTGTCTCGCACAATATTGATCTCTCGCCGGCTGCAAAGAAGTGGGACTATGACAAGGACGACGTTCTCGACGAGGACGGCGAGTTCTGCTACCGCGTAATATTCTCTACAAACAACACATACATCTGCTTCTACATGAACCACACAGCAGAGGTGGCAAAATGGGATTGGACAGACGCTACCAGCGGCACATTGCACTTTTGGGATCCGTACGATCCCGACAACAGCGACTGGGAGGGCTATACCACCGTGCGCTTCAAGGGCAAGCAGATGCGCGTCTATGAAGACTATAGCGGATCAGAAGACGGCTTTAGCTTCCGCATGATTTGCGTGAACACCCTCACCGTAGGCTATTAACACATAAAAAAACTCCGTATGCGCTGTGCATGCGGAGTTTTTTTATTAACACTGATTGAGCTGTTAGCGATTTTTTGTTTATCTTTGCATAAGAAAGGCTGCATCTCGGCAATTTAAGCAAGCTTAATTGCACTCGATTTGCACTTTCTTTGCAAATAAAAAAACAATCAGTACATGACCAATCTTGCCAGCTATTTCCCGATAACCGACCCCACCCTGATATTCTTTGTGGTGATGCTCATCATTCTGTTTGCCCCAATCATCATGGGCAAGCTGCGCATCCCGCATATCATTGGCATGGTGCTCGCCGGAGTAGCAGTCGGCAAGTACGGCTTCAACATCCTTGCGCGCGACGACTCGTTCGAGCTGTTCGGCAAGGTCGGACTCTACTACATCATGTTCCTCGCCTCGCTGGAGATGGACATGGAGGGCGTGAAGCGCAACAAGGGCCGCTTCCTCGGATTCGGTCTGCTCACGTTCGCGCTGCCGCTCGTGCTGACATACTTCGCCAGCATATCCCTGCTGCATTACTCCGTGTTCGCGTCGCTGCTCTTGGGCTGCCTCATGGCGTCGAACACGCTCATCGCCTACCCCATCGTGGGCCGCTACGGTCTGCAGCGCAAGCCGAGCGTGACGCTCTCGGTCGGTTCGTCGATGATTTCGCTGCTCATGGCGCTCGTGGCGCTTACAGCCATCGTCGCCTCGTACGGCGGCGAGACGAGCGTGTGGTTCTGGCTGCTGTTCGTGGGCAAGTTCGTGGGCTACTGCGCCGCGATGTTCCTGCTCATTCCGCGCTTCACGCGCTGGTTCCTGCGCCGCTACAGCGACGCCGTCATGCAGTTCATCTTCGTGATGTCGATGCTCTTCATGAGTGCGGCGGCGAGCGAAGTCGCAGGTCTTGAAGGCATCATCGGCGCCTTCGTAGCCGGCATCATCCTCAACCGCTACATACCCCACGTGTCGCCGCTTATGAACCGCATCGAGTTCATCGGCAACGCGCTCTTCATACCCTACTTCCTCATCGGTGTGGGCATGCTCATCAACGTGCGACTGCTCTTCGAGGGCAGCACCATCATCATAGCGATGCTCGTCATTGCGGGCTTCGGAACGCTCGGCAAGGCGATAGCCGCATACACCGCAGCCTCCATGTTCCGACTGCCGAAGTCGTCGGGCAACATGATGTTCGGACTCACTTCGGCACACGCCGCCGGCGCCATCGCCATGCTCATGATCGGTATGCGCGTGGAGCTGGAGCCGGGCAAGCCGCTCGTCACCGACGACATGCTGAACAGCGTGGTGCTCATGATTCTCGTTACGTGCATCATCTCGACGATGATGACAGAGCGTGCGGCGCAACAGATCACGCTGCGCGACCGCGAGATGCCGAGCGACGACAAGCCTGCCACGGCTGAGGAGAAGATACTCATACCACTGAAGTACCCCGAGTATGCGCAGCGCCTCGTTAACCTCGCGATGCTCATGCGCAACCCGAAGAACACCACGCAGCTCGTGGGTCTGAATGTGGTGTACGACGACGACGACATGCAGCGCAACATGGAGAAAGGCAGCCAGCTGCTGGAGCGCATGGCGCAGTACAGCGCGTCGGCAGATATGACGATGCAGACGCAGGTGCGCGTTGCGGCGAACATCGCCAACGGCATACGCCACGCCTTCAAGGAGTTCCGCGCAACGGACATCATCATCGGCATGCACATGCACCCTGAGGTGTCGCAGAAGTTCTGGGGAGCGTTCCACCAGAGCCTCTTCAACGGCCTCAACTCTCAGATAATAATGGCTCGCCTCAACCAGCCGTTGCCCACAATACGCCGCATAAAGGTGGTTGTGCCGTCGCGTGCGCAATTCGAGCCGGGCTTCTACCGCTGGCTGGAGCGCCTCTCGCGCCTGGCGTGCAACATGGAGTGCCACACGGAGTTTCACGGACGCGGCGACACACTGCCGCTCATAGCCGACTACATACGCCACTACCACCCCACCATGCGCTGCTCGTTCACCGAGATGACCCACTGGAACGAGATGCCGCACATCGCCGAGAGCATACAGAAGGACCATCTCTTCGTGGTTGTGACGGCAAGAAAGGGCACGGTGTCGTTCAAGAACGCGCTGGAGCATCTGCCCGAAGAGATAAAGCACCACTTCTCTGGCTCAAACATCATGATCATCTTCCCCGACCAGCACGGCGACGCTATGGACGAAATGACGTTCGCTCAGCCGCAGCACACCGAGGACCAGAGTGCATACGAAGCAATCGGAAAGTGGATTAAGAAGAAATTTTGAGTTTTGAATTTTGAATTTTGAATTGTCGGCTGCGCCGATTCTGAATTAAAGAATTTTGAATTGAAAGGCTAATCTCAACACCTCACCATCTCAACATCACACCTCAACATCACAACATCATATCTCACCACCTCAACATAACAACATAACAACACCTCAACACCACCAACTATGATCGACATAAAAGGAATAACCAAGAGCTTCGGCTCGCTGCAAGTGCTCAAGGGCATCAACTTGCATATAGACAAAGGAGAAGTAGTGAGCATTGTAGGCCCGAGCGGTGCCGGCAAGACCACACTGCTGCAGATAATGGGCACGCTCGACAAGCCCGACAACGGCGAGATAAGCGTTGACGGCGTAGACGTGATGAGCCTCTCGTCGAACAAGCTGAGCGACTTCCGCAATCAGCACATCGGCTTCGTCTTCCAGTTTCACCAGCTCCTGCCCGAGTTCACGGCACTCGAGAACATCATGATACCCGCATACATCGGAGGCAAAGGCACATCCGAGGCGAAGAAACGCGCTCTCGAACTGCTCGACTTCATGGGTCTCGCCGACCGCGCCAACCACAAGCCCAACGAACTCTCGGGTGGCGAGAAGCAGCGTGTGGCTGTGGCGCGCGCCCTGGTGAACAACCCGGCTGTGGTGCTCGCCGACGAGCCGTCGGGCTCGCTCGACTCGAAGAACAAGGCAGAGTTGCACCAGCTCTTCTTCGACCTGCGCGACAAGTTCGGACAGACTTTCGTAATCGTCACCCACGACGAGCACCTCGCTTCTATCACCGACCGCACAATACACATCGAGGACGGACTGATAAAGCTGTAGCATTAGTGAACACCATTTACAAGGGTACGGCAGGAATGCACATACCCTCCTACAAATAAACAAACGAACAACAAAACAATATGATAAAACTCGGCGACTACAATAAAATGACTGTCGTTAAGGAGGTTGACTTCGGTATCTACCTCGACGGCGGCGACGAAGGAGAGATACTCATGCCTAAGCGCTATGTGCCCGAAGGCACGAAGCCCGGCGACGAGCTTAACGTGTTCGTCTACCTCGACCAGGACGAGCGCCCCGTAGCCACTACGGAGACACCGCTGTGCAAGGTGGGCGACTTCGCCTACCTCGAAGTGTCGTGGGTGAACGAGTACGGCGCATTCCTCAACTGGGGCCTGATGAAAGACCTCTTCTGCCCGTTCCGCGAGCAGAAGAAGCGCATGCAGAAGGGCGAGAGCTACATCGTGCATGTACACATCGACGAGGAGAGCTACCGCATCGTGGCGTCGGCAAAGGTGGAGAAATACTTCGCCGAGCGCCACCCGTTCTACAACCACGGTCAGGAGGTAGACCTGCTGGTGTGGCAGAAGACGGAGATGGGCTTCAAGGTAATCATCGACAACTGCTACCCGGGACTGGTCTACGAGGATCAGGTGTTCCGCTATCTGCACACTGGCGACCGCGTGAAGGGCTACATCGGCACCGTTCGTCCCGACGGAAAGATTGACGTAACGCTGCAGCCTACCGGACGACAGCAGACACTCGACTTCGCCGACACGCTGCTGCAGTACCTCAAGGATCACGACGGCAAGTGCGACCTGGGCGACAAGAGCGACGCTGAGGACATCAAGCGACGCTTCCAGGTGAGCAAGAAGGTGTTCAAGAAAGCCGTGGGCGACCTCTATCGCCAACGACTCATCAGCATCGCACCCGACGGACTGACGCTCAACTAACGGTCAGCCAGACTTAATGCTAAAAACAATGAAACCAAACTATCTACTAATCGTCAGAGAAGCATGCGCAAAACGCATCTCAACATTCGCCTGTAGGACATGCGCTACGCTTCTCGCCGCACTCGTCGTGTCTGTTCTGAGCGTAGGGTGCGGCGGAAGAAGCGCGTCCGCCACAGACGACACCGACTCGGCACGCATCAACCGCCTGCGACAGCTTGACGACTCGGTGATGACCTTCGCGCCTTCCACACAACGAATCATCGACGAGGGCATACGCACAGCGCCCGACAGCATCACAGCCTACGAATACCGCCTGCGCGAGGCACGCTTCTTCTCGCTCAGCGACAGTCCGGAGCGCTCAAAGAACTGCATCGACAACATTCTGCGCTTCGCCAGCGAACAACGCAAGCAGAAACTTAGCCGAAAACAGACACTCCGACTCAACTCGCTCGTAGCTGGTGCGTACAACTGCCGCGCTGTCTACTACCACAACTTCCACCGCAACAAGGAACAGGCTATAGAGCTATACCGGTCGGCTTACGACCTGCTCGCCAACAGCGACGCTAAGCACAATATGCCCAACGTGTGCGCCAATCTCGCCGACGCCTACATTCAGAACAACGAGATTCCGAAGGCGGCGCAGTGGTACCGCCGCGCGCTCTTCCTCGTCGACTCGCTCTCGCTGCCCGAGAAGGAGAACATTACGCTCTACATGGGACTGGCGCAGATATACCTCTCGCTGCACGACTTCGACACCGCACTACATTATTATAAAGCTACAGAGGAGCATTTCAACATGATGTCGCCGTCGATGCAGGCTTACTTCCTAAACAACTTCGGCAACTACTACTACTTTAAAAAGAACTACCGACAGGCTCTTGACAAGTTTCTGCGTATGAAGCAGAAC
>OIXY01000340.1_pt1 | contig 11914 bp, 6 predicted proteins | sample 1588051 | NCBI WGS metagenome assembly OIXY01 (sample SAMN03283247) | human gut metagenome | biome: human-associated habitat; material: feces | host: Homo sapiens | place: Peru | collected 2012 | reverse complement strand
AGTTCCTCGGCACCGATGTAGGTCTCCGTTTCAAGAGTACCCGCGGTCGTGGTGGCGTAGTAGAGAATATCTACATCGACAACATGTCAATGTTTGATATCCAGACCGATGTCATCACCTTCGACCTTTATTATGGTGGCAAGTCTGCCGTAGAAGTTCTCAATGATGGCGATGAGGCTAAGAGCCAGAAGGTACAGAAGTTCAAGGTAGATGAGACAACTCCTTGCTTCCGCAATATCGACATCAACCATGTCATCTGCCGTACAGCCCGTCGAGCAGCTTACTTCAACGGCCTTCCAGAAATGCCGGTAAGCAATATCCACATCAAGGATATGGAGGTAAACAATGCAGAGTATGGTATTGTCATCAACCGTACCGATGGCGTGAAGCTTGAGAACATCAAGGTAAGTGCAAAGACCCACACCTTCGATGCCAAGAACTCAAAGAATGTAACTGTCAACGACAAGACATACAAGAAGATTGACGAGAAGGGTATTACCCTCGATTTCTAATCTCGTCCTGACAAGATAAGACAGATAAGAATATCCGCTGTATCTGTCAAAAACAACAAAGAAGAAACAGGCTGTTGGAGCACAAAGTTCCGACAGCCTGTTTTTAGTTTTATCAGCAACTATTTCCTTACAAAGGCTACACTTTTTGCCCAAAAAAGAAAAAAAACACGCTTTTTCTTAAAATAATTTAGTTTTTTCTTGGTAGTATTAAATCTTTTTTATACTTTTGTAGTCGATAAATAAATGACGCAACCTAGAAATTTAAACTTAAGAAACTTTCCTCTTGGATTCTTTTATATAGATTCAGCCGAAGTTTTTTTCTGATGTTAGAAGATGCAATAAATAATTTAAGAAAATTCTGGTAATAGGCTCCTATATATTATATAATAATGTGTAGCATGCTTAAAGGCCTAATTTACATAAACAAAAACAAATAGTAAAATTTTAAAAGTTAGTTACATGGTGAACGCAATCAAAAAATTGTGTAAAGTCTGCCTAGTAACGACGATGGTTCTTACACCATCTTCTGTCCTCGCACAGAACGTCGTGAAAGGTACCGTGCTGGACGCAAACAACGAGCCAGTGATCGGAGCATCTGTCATTGAAAAGGGCAACCCTAAGAATGGCACAGTTACTGACATCGATGGTAATTTTACGCTCAACCTGAAAGCCGGCAAGACTGCCGTTATCTCTTACATCGGTATGGTGGCACAAGAGGTAAAAGTAGGGGGGCAAGCCCAAACCATCGTATTGAAGGATGACAACAGTCAGCTCAACGAAGTTGTCGTTGTCGGTTATACAAGTAAAGCCCGCAAGGACCTCACCGGTTCTGTAGGTTCTATTTCTGGCCAAAAGCTTGCTGTTGTTCCAGTGGCTTCTGCTGCTGAGGCATTGGCAGGTAAGATTGCCGGTGTACAGGTTACCACAGTCGATGGTGCTCCTGGTGCCGACATCAACATCCGTATTCGTGGTGGTTCAGCCATCTCAAGTTCCCAGGACTCTAAACCTTTGTTTATCGTCGATGGTTTCCAGGCTGACAACATCAACGACATCCCTCCTACCGATATCCAGAGTATCGATGTATTGAAGGATGCTTCCCTCACCGCTGTTTATGGTGCACGAGGTGGTAATGGTGTAGTTATCGTTACTACTAAATCTGCACAGGCTGGTAAGGTGAAGGTTGATTTCAATGCATACGGTCAGCTCTCATGGCTGGCAGGCAAGCAGGAAATGCTGGATACTTACGAATTCGTCAAGTATCAGTTGGATGGAACCTATGACAAAACGACAAGAAGCACGCATTCCGCCGTGACTTCGGTAACCCTAACGACCTTGACATCTACAAGACAAAGACTACCCACGACTGGCAAGATGAGCTGATGGGCGACCCAGCCTTGACCCAGATGTACAATGTTACCGTAAATGGTGGTAACGAGAAGTTGCGTTTCAGCACCTCTCTCACCCAGCACAACCAGGATGGTATCATCTCTAACTCAGGCGTTCGCCGTACTAACATGAACACCAAGATCAATGTCAAGTTGGCTAAGAACGTAAACCTCCTGGTAAACCCTCGTTTCACATATCGTCGTGACCTCGGTGCAGGTGCCAGCGGCATCGGTACAGGTGGTTTGGTGGGCGTATTGAACTACAAGCCAACCAATGGTCTCCGTGAGTTTACCAGCTATGATGACGAGTGGCAGGACTTCTCTGTAGAACGTTACTGGAAACTGGCTAGTCCTTTGGACGACATCAATCAGAATTATCTGCTGAAGCATTCTTACAGTTTCACCAACCAGGCTAGTCTCACATGGGAAATCATTCCTAACCTGACCTTCCGTTCAGACATTGCCCAGTTCTGGTCATTCTCAGACAACAACCGTTTCTACGGTTATCTGACTGACGAGGCTGCCAAGAACGAGAACATGCCTGTGGCTCAGATTACCAATACCCGTGGTTTCAAGTATACCTGGACAAATACCCTGAACTATAGCTTAACCCTGAAGGAGAAGCATAATTTCTCTTTCTTGCTCGGTCAGGAAGTTCAGCATACCCAAACAACAACCAACTATCAGGCATCCCGTTACTTCCCACAGAGCACATCACCAAGATATGCTTTCAACAACATGGGTCTGGGTTCTGCTTACGCCAGCACATCAAGCGTAACCACTCCTAACCGTATTGCATCTTACTTCGGTCAGATCAACTACAACTATAAGCACAAGTACCTGCTCTCAGGTACCATGCGTGCCGATGGTTCTACCCGATTCGCCCCAGGTAACCAGTGGGGTTACTTCCCTTCTATCTCAGGTGCATGGGTTATCTCTGAGGAGCCTTGGTGGAACAAGGACGTTGTTGATCAGTTGAAGATCCGTGCAGCTTTCGGTCTTTCCGGTAACAACAACATCGGTGATGACCGTTGGCGCTATCAGTATAACATCAATGCACAGGGTGGTCCTAGCTGGGGTGAAAGTACAACAACCCAGAATGGTGACAAGTATTATGCATCAGACGGTTTGTTCCCTAACAACAAGATTAAGTGGGAGACTACCGTAACCCGCAACCTGGCTGCTGATATTTCTCTCTTCAAGGGTCGCATTACGCTTACTCCTGAAGTTTACTGGAACACCACACGCGACTTGCTCTACAAGTGCCAGATTCCTACCACAACCGGTTACTCACAGCAGTGGCAGAACGTAGGTCGCGTATCCAACAAGGGTTTTGAGCTTTCTATCAATGGCGATATCCTCCGCGGTAAGGACTATGTTCTCTCTGCTAACTTCAACATGGGTATGAACAAGACCAAGGTAGAGAAGATTAACGGTACAGACGCTTACATTCCTGGTAAGTCTTGGGATTCAGAGGATAACTTCCGCCTCGTAGAGGGTAAGGAAGTTGGTCTTATCTATGGTTATGTATACGAAGGCCTTTATGGTTTCAATGAGTTCCACAGAAATAGTTACAAATACGCAGCAAATGATGCCGACTATCTGGCAGAAAACCCAGGTGTACAGGAGAAACCAACCGTAACAGGTCTGTTTGGTACAGAGCCTGGCCGCATCAAGCTGAAGGATATCAACGGTGATGGCAAGATTGACATCAACGACCGTACTGTAGTAGGTAATACCAACCCTAAGGTACAGGGTGGTTTCGGTTTGTCAGGAAAGTGGAAGAACTTCGATTTCACTGCCAACTTCACCCACATGCTCGACTTCGACGTGATTAACGCTACCGGATACCAGCTTTCATCAGCAAAGGGTGCCAGCCAGACCAATCCTCGCAACGTATTGAAGAAGTTTGACTACAACAACCGTTGGGTTTATCATGGAGATATCTACATCGAGAATGCAGATGGAACCAAGAGTATCTACAACCTCAACGAGTGCCTGTTGGGCAATTCACAGCACATCGATTACCTCGATCTTTACGAAGAGCTCAATGCCGGCAAGACATTGTGGAACCCACAGGATGTAACCAAGAACTACACCCTCTCTAACTTCGTAGAAGATGGTTCATTCCTCCGTCTCAACGACTTGACAATCGGTTACACATTGCCTACAACCCTTACAAAGAAGTGGGGTATCTCTCGCCTCCGTTTGTATGTTACAGGCTCTAACATCTTCTGCATCACCGGCTACTCAGGCTATGACCCAGAAGTTGACATTCAGAATGGCTTGACACCTAACGTTGACTGGAACCGCTACCCACGTAGCCACAGCTACCTCTTCGGTGTGAACCTTTCATTCTAAACTAGGTATATAATATATAATAAGGAAATACAATATGAAAATTAAAAATATATTGATGTGCAGTCTGTTGCTGGCAGGCTTGTCTTCCTGCAACGACTACTTGGATGTAGACGCTCCTTCTAAGGTGACCGACAAACAAGTGTTCAGCAGTACAGAAGAAGCCGACCGCTTGCTGAATGCGGTTTACCAGTCTACCTGTAGCAGTAACACATACGGCAATGCATACCTCACCACCTTCAATTTCAGCAGCGATGTAGAATTCTCTACTTCAAAAGCTGAAATAAAGAACGTAAATCACAACGACTGGAAACAGTTTGACGGTGAGGCAGACGGTAGCAGTATCAAGAGCACCTGGGATGCGGCTTACCAGACTATCGAGCGTGCCAACAACTTTATAAATGCAGCAGAGAAGTCATCACTCTACGGCAATGCAGACCTCGACCAGATGATTGGCGAGGCAAAGTGTATCCGTGCCATGAACTATCTCGACATGGTGATTCTCTGGGGAGATATTCCTTTCACCTTCACCCGTACTTACGATCAGGAGTCACTGATCATGCCTATGGGAAACCGTGATGAGATTCTTACAGCTCTTATCAACGACCTGAAGCAGGCTGCTCCTAAGATGAAGAAGGCTAAGGAAATCACAGAAGGCGTAGAGCGCTGCTCTAAGGAGTTTGCATGGTCTCTCATCGCCCGTATCTCCATGTTCCGTGCCGGTTATTCTCTCCGCCATGGCGAAGATACAAAGGCTGCAGGTACCATGGAGCGTGCTGCTGACTATGAGGACTATTACAAGATTGCCCGTACATACGCAGATTCTGTCATCCAGGAAGGAACTCATGCGTTGACCAACGACTATATGAAGGTATTCAACGATGAGTGTAACTATGCAGTTGTAAGCAACGACGATGTCATCTTCGAAATCCCATTCGTACAGAATGTAAACGGAAACATCGGTTATATCCAAGGTCCTAAGGCTGACTTCTCTAGTGCCGGCGATACCGATCACCCTTGGGGTAAGATGAGTGGTAGCGTAGGTTTGAATGCTTTCTATCGCTTCACATTTGACAAGGAAGATGTACGCCGCAATACGGTAGGCTACTGGTCTTACGGATACAATGGTATTGCTGCATTGCAGAATTCATATACCAACTACTGTCTGAAATGGTCTAAGCTTTGGGACAGAAGTCATACTCAGGGTAACACCTCTGAGGGTAATACCGGTATCAACTTCCCATATATGCGCTATGCTGACGTTCTCCTGATGTTTGCAGAGGCAGAAAACGAATTGAACGGTCCTACCGATGCAGCCAAGAATGCATTGAAGCAGGTTCGTGAACGTGCGTTCCGTGGTGCAGCCAACAAAGCAGAAAAGGTAGACGGCTATGTAAGTGCACTCGGTACCAAGGATGAGTTCTTCAAGGCTATCGTTGACGAGCGTGCCTGGGAATTTGGCGGTGAGAATATCCGCTGGAAGGATCTTGTTCGCTGGAACCTCTACAGCCAGGTGCTCTACAAGAACTTCTGGAAGTATTATGGTATGGGTTGCGACCGTGACGACAGCTACGACGTAGATGGTAACTTCAATGATTTACCAAATGACTTCTACTACAGAACCCGTACAAGAGCTCAGTGGAACCAGCAGGTAGCAGAAAACCCAGAGAAGTATAATGCAGCCAACTATCCTGAGGTATTCAACTTCGCCAATACAGATGCCAGCCTCGGTATCATTGAGGTTTACAAGACTCAGGGCGATGACTTCAGCATCGATAACCTTTGGGAGAACTGGGGACTCAACGGTAAGCTGATGCCACAGGAAGGTGGTGAAGCCGACTGGAAGAAAGCATATCTTTTTAACTGGCTCGATGACGACACTGGTATAGCAAGACCAGAATGCAGATGCTCTATCAGAGGTTACATCTACATTGACCAGCTGGGAGTTATGCAGACAACCAATATTCCTGAGTACAGTAGCGAAGTTGACTTGTCTACTCTCCCACCGGTAAGATACATCCTGCCAATTCCAAAAGATGTAATCAGCCGCAGTATCGGACAGTACAAGAATTATTATGGTTATTAATCAATAACTTAGAATCATAAAAGATATGAAGAAATTATTTATATTTTCAATGATATTAGCTGCAACCATGTCGTTCTTTGCTTCATGCAAAGACGACGATGGTTACAACGATGCAGACGCTGACCGTCTGCCTATGCCTATGTTCCGTACCACACCGAACACGGCATCATCAACCACTCCCTATTATTGTGACATTGCTTCAAGAGTGGATCCAAATATCTCACTCTACCTGCAGCAGCACGGCTATAAGGCAAGTACACACGTGAATGACATGCGCCTGTTCTGGTACGGTGTAGATGGTGCAGATGCATACGAATTGAAAGCAAAAGTAATGGGAACCTCATGGGACAAGGAGGAAAATCCAAATCTTCTGGATACCATTTTGACAGCAGACCAGCTTTCTTTCCTGCATGAAGACTTGCAGTATAGCACAGGTTATCTGTATGCCATCCGTGCACTCGTTGACAGAAACGATTTGAACAATCCTCACAACTCAAAGTGGTTTGGTATGGGTGATGGTTCTCATCAGGTAGACCAGTCACGTGATGAAAGCCGTAACCAGAAAGATGCTTTGACAACAGGTATGCGCTACGATGTACCAAGCGTATTCTGGACAGAGAACGTAACCAAGACCTCCATGGATGTATGCTTCCAACCACAGACAGAAGGCAATTACGAAAAGGATTACAAGGAGTTCTTCAAGGCGGGTGCAGAGGTAAAGGATGGAGAGTGGGTATTCGATGAAATCCGCGTGGTTCCATCAGCTGATAATGCACAGCTTCCAGAACACATCATCAAACCTACTGCAGAACAGCGTGCCGCTGGCCGTGTACATATTGAAGGTCTGGAATCTAACGCTGCTTATATCGTAAGCGGACAGAACAACCATATCAAGCGCTACTACGACCGCCAGTACAACTCCACCATGCTCCGTATGCCAGGTGATTCCGGTGAACCTATCCTCATCAAGGCAAATACAGCAGAAGAGGCAAAGCGCGATACCTTGTTGCAGAACATGGGCTTGCAGAAGGGTAAAATCTTCGGTTGCGAGGATCTTGTTGCCACCCGTATCGATACCATTCTGACCAACTATATGTCTGACAGCAAGATTGCTGAAGGTCAAATATTCTATCTGGAAGGCGGCAAGACATACTACTGCTCTTCAACAGTTGAAATGACCAAGGGCTTTACCATTGCAACCAATCCTGCAGATATTGCTGCAGGTAAGGGTCGTGCAACCATTCTCCAGGGAATCGGTTACAACAGCGAGGCTAAGACCGCAGCAAATGCCGTGAACTGGGGATTGTGCCGTAATGCACGCTCTGGTGCTGAAAACGGTGTGACATTGGCTATCCAGCCTATCATCATGCAGGACATCAACTTCCACCCAATGGCTTGGTTCAACTACTTCGACCAGAAGGGAGAAAACGGTAATCCACAATGTACTATTACCCAGAACTACTTCATGAATATGTACAGCCAGGGATTGTCATTCTCACTCTCAGAATTGCGCATCGAAAGATGTACATTCAGTGGTCACGTTCGTGGTTTCATCCGTTTCCAGGGTCCTAACCGTCAGATTATCGAGAAGTTGACCGTCAACGACTGTGTATTCTACGATGAAGGTGGTTATGATACCAACGGCCGTGGTTACTCATGGTTCGCAGGTCCTGGTAACAACCGCAAGTCAAACTTCTACAAGAATTTGACCTTCACCAATAATACCATCATCAACAGTCCACGCCACGCCTTGATTACAGAGGCAAAGAACCTGGCTTGGCCTGATGGTACAAAATGGAACATCAATGTATCTAACAATACATTCGTCAACTTCTCACCACGCTCTAACAACAAGAGCCACGGTTTGATGTTCGAAATCCAGTATGCTCCAGGTGGTTCTAAGATTACCTGCAAGAAGAACCTCTTCGTATTTGCCGGTAACAAGAATGATAGTGGACGTGACTACTTCCAGAAGGGTATGATCATCAATACCAAGGATATTACTTACGACTTCGCAGACAACTACTCTACCGTAGTTCCTGCTTACGACAAGTATAAGACATCTACAGACCCTAAGTCAAACCTCCTGGATGGTATGTTCATGCAGAACGCATTCTCTAACTCTAAAACTGGTGCCGGCTACAACAAGGGAGCCCTTAACAAAGGTGGTGAAGGTGAAACCAAGATCAAGTTTGGTGACAACCATAACAAGAATGAGGCAGACGCTGTAGGCTATCAGCTTGAGGCTGGCGAGCTCTTCAAGAGTCCTTGGACTATCGGTACAGTAAATGCCAAGGAGAAATTCCAGAAGGATGCTTACCGTTACTCAGACATCAGTGGTTTCTACTACAATGCTTCTGACAAGGTGAAGAAACATCCTATCTATACCAAGGAAATCGGTGACCCACGCTGGCGCACTGGTAAATCTTGGGATGGTGGCAAGAACCACACAGTAAAGAGTGGTGATCTGACTTACTAAATTATATTATCAGATATACATATTTAATAAAAAACAAAGAGGGCGAGCCTGTGAAGGTTCGTCCTCTTATTTTTTTATCCCTTAATTCCGCAACTGTTTCAATAAATCGCTTGTTGACTCAAAAATGTCATTATGTTGGCTTTGCATCATACTTCATATTGATAACCATACTGTTTGCTTCTTAGACCCAATGTAGAATCGATTATAGAAGACAATGTGGAGTCAAATTGCTCCATGATTGAAAATATTCCTCCAAAAGGAGTGAGTTTCTCAGATTTTATTTGTATCTTTGCCATGTCATATCAGAGTTTTGCTTATTGGTTTTTGCGACACTAAGGTAAGTGAAAATTTTGACATGACAACATCCTGAGCAACTTATTGTTGCTCAGGATGTTATAAAAATGTTAAACTAAAGTGTTGCAGAATTAAGGGCAATCAACAAATAAGCTACTTCTGATGAAAAAAAACGTTATTTTTATATTTTTCAGTCTTTTAAGTTGCGTTATTCTTTGTGCGCAGACTGTGAGCAAAACAGTCGTTTATGGAGCCAATGAAGGCATGAATCAATGGCACATTACCAAGATGTTGCAAGACAGAATAGGATTTATTTGGATTTCCTCTTGGGACGGACTTACACGTTTTGATGGCTACGAGTTTGTAACCTTTAACTCGAGTCCTGGTGATGGTTCTCCCCTGGAAAACAATCGTGTGAGAGATATGCAACTGGCTGCAAATGGAGATATTTATTGCTTGGTAGACGACCGATGGTTTTTGTTTTCGCAGTCAAAAGGAACGTTTGTAAATATCTCTGATGCAGAAAACGAAGAGCTATTGAAGGCTAAGGAACACAACAAGCAACGCCCTGGTAAGCAAAATCAGATGACGCAGAGTTTGCAAAAGAAAAGGGGACGCAAGATGACAGATAGACAGGGTAACTTGTGGATTAGTACTCCAGATAGTATTATCAAGACCGTATTTTATCGTAAGCCAGCAGTTCCATTAGTTTTGAGAAATCAAGAACAGGCTCGCTGTTTTTTTGTTGACCGTACTGGAAACTACTGGGTGGCAACACTGAAAGACAAGGCAGTGAGCATTTACGATCGTAGCAACCGCCCGATGGGTTATCTTTCTCCATCAGGTAAGATTTCCCCTTCGCACGTATCTTTTTCTTCGTCTGTATATGTCATTTATCAGCATAGCGATGGCATAATCTACTTAGGCACTAAGCCAGGAGGACTCTACAAATTGAAGAGCCAAAAGGAAGGTTTTGAGGTGCAGTCTGTCAGTTTGGGCAATGCTGATGCCAATTCAGTCTATGACATTAAGGCCGACCCTTCAGGTCGCCTTTGGCTTGCCACCTTTGACGGAATCTATTGTCTGAATGGTGACAAAATAGAGCATATAAAGCAAACGAAGGGCTGGAAGGTGAGAAGTCTGCATTTTACCCAGCATCATATTCTTATGGCAGCCACAACGACAGGACTTGCTGTAGGGAAAATGACGGATAAAAACATTAGCGACATGAAGTTACGCTTACATTGTCGTGAACCTAAGCGTGTGGAAAGTTTATGCAATAGTGCGACGACGGACATCCTTGAAACCAGCGACCATCAGATCTACGTGAGTACCGAGAGTGCGGGCATTGATAAGATTATGAGCCACGACCTGATGGCAAGCAAGTTGGATTTCAAGCATTTCGACAAGACGATGGGGCTACAATGCGAAACGGTTTCAAGCATGGCGCCTTATCGTAAAGATTGGATATGGGTAGTGGGTGGCTACACGCTCATGATGCTCAACACTCAGACGGGCGAAGTGCGAAACTACGGCATAGGATTCTTTCATGATTCATATCGTTATAGCGACGCCCATCCAGTATGTTTACCCGATGGTCGTTGGATGTTTGGCTTGCAGGATGGAGCATTCTGCCTTTCAGAGAGCGAACTCTCGAAGACAGGCGGTGAGCGTCATGTCGTATTTACGGGCATCAGTGTGGAGCATGCTCCGATGCAATATGCTGTAGCCTATCTCGATTCGCTTACCCTTAATAAGCAACAGCGCAATTTGAAAGTGAGTTTCTCGACGCTCGACTTTTCAAACGCAGAAGACCTATCTTATGCTTTCAGACTGCGTGAATGCGACAAGTGGATTTTCTTAGGTAAGGAACACACCGTGACCTTGCCCGACTTGCAACCTGGCGACTATCAGCTACAAGTGAAGTGTACCAATGCTGCAGGTGAGTGGACGAAAAACTTCTCCACGCTTCACATTCATGTCACCCCCAAGTTCTCGGAAACGATATGGGCTTTTATCCTATATGTCTTTTTGATATTGGTCACTATTTTCACCTTATTATATATATATATCTATATACGACGCATTAAGACGAAGATGCGCGAAACTTTGGAAGCCTATTTAGCATTGCTTGAAGACAAGAATCAAGTGGGTCGGGAAATGGTAGATGAAAGTCAGGAAGCAGTTCAGATTGTTTCGACCGAGGAAGACGATGAGATAATGAAGCGCCTCATGCAGTTTATCGACGCTCATCTTTCAGATTCTGAGGTAGGAATAATCGAAATGGCAGAAGCGGCTGCAATATCTCGTTCGGGACTGAATCGCAAGTTGAAGCGGATAGTAGGTCTGACGCCAGCAGAGTTTTTGCGCGAAATTCGCATTAAGCGTGCTCAGCAGTTTTTGCTTAGTACGTCGAAGGGAGTGTCTGAGATAGCTTATTCGTGTGGTTTTTCCGACCCTAAGTATTTTGGTAAGATATTTAGGTCGATGACAGGAATGTCGCCAACAGATTATCGTCAGAATGGCGGGAAAGCCGATAAATAAAGGCTTTTGCGACAAAAACACCCCATGTTTGAGAAAAAAATCCCCATTTAGTTTTGTATTTTAGGTTTAATTTTGCAGCCGAAGAATTCGTGTTCTTGACAATAATTATTTTCAAACTTAAAATACAAAACAATGAACAAAAAAACAACCAGTCTTTTTCTCATGGTGTTGTTGCTGTGTAGTATGCTTCAGGTGCAAGCTATCACGGTACACACCATCGGCGACTCTACGATGCAAACCTATGATGAAAGTAGTA
>OIXY01000338.1_pt1 | contig 11947 bp, 9 predicted proteins | sample 1588051 | NCBI WGS metagenome assembly OIXY01 (sample SAMN03283247) | human gut metagenome | biome: human-associated habitat; material: feces | host: Homo sapiens | place: Peru | collected 2012 | reverse complement strand
AAGGGGATTAAGCAAGGAATAGAGCAAGGAATAGAGCAAGGAATAGAGCAAGGAAAACTTTCTACTAATCTTGCTGTTGCAAAGAATCTCCTTGCATTAGGTATGCCAGTAAGTCAAATCATGCAAGTTACAGGCTTGACTAAAGAGCAAATTAGCAGTTTGCAGGCCAAGAAATAATATAAATTCGGATTTAGAATCCTCAAGAAATAAAACGGAGAAAAGTTTTTAAAAGTATCTTATAAACAAGGCTTTTGCTCTTTATTGGGCTTTGGAGTGTTTCTGAAAAAAAAAGTCACAATACCCGGCAGATGGTGCTGAGTATTGTGACTTTACTTTCTTATTATACAAATCTTTTCTATTCGATGCTTTCTTCTATCGACTTCAATACATAGTCGAGAATCTCATCGGTGTGGCAGAGGGAGATGAAGTTGCCCTCAAACTGGGATGGACTCACGTAGATGTCATGGTCCAGCATGTTGCGGAAATAACGTGCGAAACGTTCCTGATCACTCTTCTTGGTATCTTGGAAATTGCGCACAGGCTGGTCGTTGAAGAACATCGTGAACATCGTGCCCACGTGGTTTACCTGGATGCCCTTGCCTTCTACTATCTTCTCAAGACGGGAGAGGAAACGATTGCTGCGTTCTTCTAAGAGTTCATAAACGCCCGGTTCGCCCAACTGCTTCAAAGTTTCATAACCGGCTGCCATCGCCACAGGATTTCCACTCAAAGTACCTGCCTGGTAAACTGGACCCTCTGGGGCTAATACGCTCATGATATCCGCTCTACCTCCGAAGGCTGCGGCAGGGAATCCGCCACCTACTATTTTACCAACTGTTGTCATATCCGGTGTGATTCCGAATCGCTTCTGTGCTCCGCCGTATGAAAGACGGAAACCGGTGATGACTTCATCGAATATCAGGATGGCTCCATGCTCTTGGGTTACCTTGCGGGTTGCTTCAATAAACTCACGGGTAGGAGGAACCACACCCATGTTGCAGGCTACAGGCTCAATGATGAGGGCTGCCACTTTGTCTCCGTTTTCTGCAAAGTATTTCTCTAAAGCCTCGGTATCATTATAAGGTAATACCACGGTATATTGAGTGAAACCAGCTGGAACTCCGGCAGATGAAGCATTGTTCAGCTTGGCTACTGCAGAACCGGCACTTACCAGAAGATGGTCGGCATGACCATGATAGCATCCTTCGAACTTCACGAGAATATCTCGTCCGGTAAAACCACGTGCCACACGGATGGCTGACATCGTTGCCTCGGTTCCGCTGTTGACGAAGCGAAGTCGCTCCATAGAAGGAAATGACTCTCTTACCTTCTCTGCCAAGGTGGTTTCTGCAAGAGTCGGGATTCCGAAACTGCTTCCGTGGAAGATGGCATCGGATGCAGCCTTGCTTACCTTATCATTATTATGACCCAAGATGAATACGCCCCATGACATACAGAAGTCGATAAACTTGTTGTCATCAATATCGTAGATGTAGGGACCCTTGGCGTCACGCACGAAGAGTGGGGTAGTTCCCACGCTCTTCAATGCTCTCACTGGCGAGTTGACTCCACCAGGAATTATCTGTTTTGCCTCCTCAAAAGCGGTGGCAGATTTGATTCTTTCGTTCATATTTCAGTAATGTTTAGTGTTAAATGTTTTGTATTTACTGAATGGAAATTGCTCTTAATCTATTTTGATATTCCACTCTTCTGCCTTTTCGATGATTTCCTTGGCATAATAAGTGATAATGTATTGTGCGCCTGCTCGCTTGATGGCGATGAGGCTCTCGAATGCCACGCGGCTCTCGTCCAGATAACCGAGTTTGGCTGCAGCCTTGAGCATGGAGTATTCGCCGCTCACCTGATAAGCTACCATTGGGATGTTTGGGAACTTCTCTACACCTCTGGCAATCATGTCGAGATAAGGCATCGCTGGTTTTACCATCGTCCAGTCTGCCCCTTCCTCTATGTCTGCTGCGATCTCTTCAAGACCCTGATCGTGGGTGCGGAAGTCCATCTGATAACTCTTTCTGTCTCCAAAGCTTGGGGCAGAATCTGCTGCATCACGGAATGGACCATAGAAGGCTGAGGCGTATTTGGCAGAGTATGCGAGAACCTTACACTGTTTGTCGAGACCTCCTTCTTTAAGCCTATTCTTGATGGCTTCCACCTGTCCGTCCATCATGGCTGATGGGGCTACGAAATCAGCGCCAGCCTTGGCATGAACATAAGCTTCTTCAGCAAGTAATGGGAGGGTGGAATCATTATCTACATCGTGATGATGCAGAAGACCGCAATGTCCGTGATTGGTATATTCGCAGAGGCAGACGTCGGTGAAAACGATGATGTCCTTGCCAAACTCAGCCTTGATGGCCTTCACGGCACGGGCGATGAGTGCATCATCGGCATAGGCAGCACTGCCTCGTTCATCTTTCTGTTCATCAGGAATCACTCCGAAAAGAAGAACCTTGTTGATGCCGAGGTTCTTGATTTCTTTGATATCCTTGAGAAGAGTATCTATACTGAAGCGATAGACGCCCGGCATGGTGGAAATCTCTTCCTTTTGGTTCTCTCCCTCTACTACGAAGTAAGGGTAGATGAAGTCTGCGGCACTCAATGAGACGTCGGCATACTTGTCGCGAGTAGCCTGGTCTTTTCTAAAATCTCTAAATCTTTTCATAATCTATGTCGGTTTTATTATACTTCTTCCAGGTGTTTCTGAGTGATAGGACCACGGGTGATGAACTCAGTATTCTCTGGCAATTTACCATACAGTTCGATGAAGTTGTCGATAGTGGAAGGCGATGTGAAGACAATCCGCTTGAAGTGATTGAGATTCACAAGGCGAGGATGCTCCGGCATCACGTTTTTGTAAGCGACGAAGCTCTTTACGCTAAATCCTAATTCTTGCAATGCCAGAGGAATGTCTTCTGGTGACAATGAGGAATGAGGATAGATAATATCCTCGTATCGTGCATTGGCTTCATCGTATTTCTCTTTCTCTTTTTCGAACCATTTTATGATTCCGAAGCGATTGTCCTCCTCTACCTGTATCACATCTTTGATGCCTGTATTATGCAAAGCTTCAGTCGTGGTATCCCCAATGGAAATAAATATATAATTTTCTTGCTCCTCGAGTAATTCTGGTATGCATTCTATTGTTGATGATATGCTATGTTGACTTGTAAAGACTACATATTTCGGCTTCTTTTCATCATCGTCATCCCAAGCTAAACCTTTTCCTTTGTAATACTCATAGTTTTCTTCATCATATAATGCATCTTTTAAACTGAAAATAGAACTATTATTGATTTCTATCAGCGGGGTATATGTGTAGTCGGCATTTCGTTTCTCTATATCAGGTAATGTGCCCGTGTAGAGTGTTGGCTTGATGTCTGAAGCTTGATGATGCTTCAGTCCAGCCACGTTACCGATGAGAGCTATGAGAGGAGTAGGAAGATCTTTTTTCTCTCCGTTTCTGAGTTCCCAAAGCGTAGTTTCAAAGGTCTGTTCGTCCTGACGGCTCACATTGTAGGTGAGGAGAACCGGGGTGTTGAAAGCCCAACCCTCTTCGTCGATGAGTTGGGTAGCGATAGCCTGCAACTGTTTGGCACCCATGTAATACACCAAAGTTTCTGCATCAGGAGTGACTGGCTGTGGGGTATGTCCGCTTACCAATGCTACGCTGGAGGAAAATTCGCGATGGGTGAGACTGATCTTCTGAGATGCGGCAAGGGCCGAGGCTGTGGTAATGCCTGGAATGACATTTACTTGAATGAGATTACTCTCTAAGAATTCGATTTCCTCGCTTCCATGAGCAAATATCATAGGATCTCCACCTTTCAGGCGAACTACGTTCTTACCCTTTCTGGCTGCATCAAGCAGAAGGCGATTGATCTCTGCCTGTTCCTTGTGATGATAGCCGGCACGCTTGCCCACGTAGATCTTCTCGGCTTTCTTGTCTGTCAGATAGGAATCGTCGATGAGGTCGTCGTAGAAGATGATGTCGGCGGCATCAATGGCCTTTGCTGCCTTGATGGTAAGGAGGTCCGGGTCACCAGGACCGAAGCCGACGAGGGATACGGAGCCTTGCTTATCGAGAATGCTTTTGGAAGCGAATGCCTGCTTTAAAGCTTGGCTGCTGATAGCTTGCTTGACGTCGGATTGCAAATCCGCCGGAACCTTCGTTCCTACAGTGTTTCTATTGGCAGCGCTTTCTTTCAAAGCTGTGATGGCAAGGAAACCTTGTAATGGATGGGTTGGGAAAGGGAGTACTTCGGCGATTTCATCCTCCATTCCCAATCGCTTTAATGCACAAGTAGCTACGATGGCGGCATCATATTTTCCGTCTTTTACCTGTTGTACTCTATCTTCAATGCAACCGCGTATCCCTTTGATAGTCAGGTCAGGACGTAATTCGTTTAAACCTTTCTTGCGAAGTGGACTACTGGTTCCAATGATACTTCCGGCAGGGAGTTCTGCCAGTTTCTTGTGGTCTCTGCTAACGAGTGAATCTGTCGTATCGAAAGCAGGAAATAAGGCGATGACCTCCATGTCCTCAGGCAGAGGATAAGGCAAGTCTTTCGCTGAATGAATGGCGATGTCTGCATCTCCTTGGCGGATGGCATCGTCAAGCTCTCTTGTAAAAATATCAGCAGGAGCTTCACCGTTTAATAGTGAAATCTGCTGGTTCTTGTCGCCGTAAGATTCCAAATATTTAATCTCGTAGGCGAGTTCTGGGAAGTTCTTGAATACTTCCTCAACTTGCAGCCGGGAGAGTCGGCTGCCTCTTGCAATGACTCTAATCTTTTTATTCATCTTTAAAAATGTCGGTTATGTTTATGAATAAAATGAAAAGGAAGTAAAGATGTTTGAGATGATGACAACTGACTTTAAGCAATAGAATTGGCTTTCCCTTCGGCCGCCGAACGTTGTTTCTTCACTCTTCGTTCTTCATTCTTCACTTCTAAAAATTTCTTTCTTCTTTCTAAAGCCTCCTGCATCTCCTGAATTTCTTCTTCGATGATGGCTTCGGCTTTCTCTACTTCAGCTCCTCTCACTTCGATGTTCTCACGTACTTTCCTTTCTACGTCTCTGATATTGTAGAGCTGAACGTTTGGGAGTTCACTAAGGCGTGAGTCGATATCACGAGGGAATGCGAGATCTATAGCGAGCAGAGATTTCTGCTCTGGGATGTCTTCCTTGCGGATGATGAGATGTGGGGATGAGGTAGCGCTGATGAGGATATTTGTCTTTGACAGGAACTCCTGCTTCTCATCCAATGTATATACCTTGATGCCGAGGGGATCAGCAAGGTAATGTGCCTTAATCTGGCTGCGGTTGGCGAGGAACACCATCTTTGCTCCTTTATTCTGGAGGAACTTCAGAATGTCGGCTGTCAGTTTGTTGACACCGATGATGGTGATTCGGGCATCCTTTAGATCAATATTGCCATCCTCCATAATCTCCAAGGCTGCGAGACTGTGCGATACGGCACCATGGGAAATCTCGGTTTCGTTGCGTACCCGCTTGCCTACCTGCAATGCACTTTGAAAAAGTCGATGGAGTTCGGCTGTCAATGGGCGCTGGTCCTTGGCTGTATAATATGCTTCTTTCACTTGTCCCTGGACGGCTCTTTCTCCAATGATGGCAGATTCCAATCCTGCTACCACACGGAAGAGATGGCGTGCTACCTCATCCGGGACTTCGCCTTCACCATAGTATATTTCGCTGCGGTTGCACGTTTTCAGGAAGATATAAGGAATGGGGAAATGATTGTTGATATGACTTCCCTGTATTTCCAAGAGTGAATCTTGTAGAAAATCATCGAAGACTTTCTCCTGCTCCTTGATGTCGGTTCCTTCAGCGAACTGGCTTTGGTCAATCGATTTGTAATGTACCATTTTCTATCAATTCTTTTATTCTGTTTCTTACTCGGATGCTTCTTTTTACATCCCTGGAATCACTTCCAACGGCAATGGTGAGGTTGTCATCGCGATAGATGGCTGGGGATATGAAATCACATTGAGCCGGGTCATCGCAAACGCTGGTCAGAATATGCCGTTCTGTTGCAAGTTCTTTGATATGGTGATTCAACTCATGATCTCCTGTACATACAAAGAGGAGTTGTACATCATCCAGATCTGCAGCTTCGAAAGTTTTCTCTTTGATATGGAAGGGTAGTGCCTTCAGCTCTTCTGTAATCTCTGGGGCTACAACCGTTGCGTGAGTGGTGAAGCGGGCGAGTATCTGAGCCTTGTGGGTCGCTACCTTCCCTCCGCCAACGATGAGTATGTTGGCGGAGACGATTTTAATCGTTATAGGAAGATAGTCCATATTGACATAGATTAATGAATTTCTACTTTTTCCTAATCAATACTTTCCAGTAGTTCTCTATCTTTTCAGTAGAGAGTATGGTGTGGCCTTCGCCTTTCACGCTGCCTGGAACGTTTTCGATAGGTGCGCCATCGTCGAGAAGAATCTCCAGTATCTGTCCACTCTGCATCGGGGTGAGAGCAATCTTTGTCTTTACAAAGTTCATCGGACACATCACGCCTCGGAAGTCTTTCTTTACATCAGGGGATATGGCTGCAGATTCCGCAGATTCTTTTTCTTCATTCACGCTTCCGTTTTTTTGTCCCACAGATTTCACAGATGACACAGATTTATCATTGGCATTCTTGCTTTCGGAAACGCACACGGATTTCACGGATTTTTCTTTCTGATTGTCCTTTTCCTTGGAATCTTTTGCATCCGTCTGAGAACTATCGCTTGACAATTTAAACTGCAATGAATCATCCATGTTCTGATAGAGGTCATTGAGCAGCTGTGCGAGTTCATCAATCAATGGCTTCTCTGCTATCAATGAATTGTTGTTTCTTGCCTTTTCTGTCAATACTTTGAACTTCTGAGGGATGATGCTGGCTCCGATGAATTCCTTCTCAAATCCCTGATATACATCCTCGTCGGTGCGTGGGTCGAGACCACGGGTAACGAGCAGCATTCGGTTCTCCGAGAACACGATGTCGTGGAGGAGTTTCTCTATCTTCTTTGCGTCCTCTTCGTTTACAATATCCGTGAGATTCGTGAAATCTGTGTGCGACTTATCATCGCCCAATATCTTGTCTATCTCTCCGAGTTTCTCCCTGATGGTATCCTGGTCGATTTCGATGATATCAAACAGACCGGCTGAGCATTCTGCTTTACCATATTTGATGAGCGAGAACTTTTCGTCGTCGCCGAAATCATAAAAGGTATCCGGTTCTTCTGTAAACGGAGCTATCTCCTTGTACTTGGCTATCAATTCCTTGATAAAACCAGCACCACGCTTTGCAACATAATCGTAGTAGTCAGCATAGTTGGCTTGCTCCTGGATGACATCTCTCAGATAATCTTCTACAAAGGCAGGAATCTTCTTGGCTGCGATATAACCCTGTTGGAGGTCTATCTCATGTTTACCTTTTACTGGCAACCAGACGGTATAGGCTGGGTATGGATCATCTCCCACACGTCCCACACGTCCGCTGAAACCTAAGTCGCCCCATGTTGCTAATGCACAGATATTGGTACATCCGTTCATTCGGAGTTCAAAGTCAGGGATGGTATCCAGATTCAAATCACTGCTGAGGAGTTGCTTGGCAATTGCATCAATCGCACCCTTAGGTAAACAGATGCCGAGTCGGCAGGTGTCTGCACCAGTACAGCATGTGAGGTTGGTGACAACTACAGGATAATCTACCTGATATACGCCTAATTTCTTGAAGAAGGAATAGATATCTGGAAGATATTCTTCTGGGATATTTCTCACCTGGATTTGTTCCTTCTTGGTGAAGCGGATCACATCGTTGCCATAATTTCCAAGATATTCAGCCACTTCTGCAAAGAAATCGGTGGAATTATTGCCGTGTCGAAGCGGAATGTAAGCATACCACAGATTCTCTTTCAGACCTTCCGCATTCGTTTGCTTGTGAGCATAGCGGTGCTTCCAGATTTTGAAAGCATCACTATCAAAGTAAGTACTTGCATTATTACCTTCTTTCTCTCCTAATGGTGAAAAGGATGGTTTGTGATGTTCCAGAGGAAGTGCTGGAGCTACAAAATCGATGGACGGGTCTTTCTTGAGTGCCTCAAACTCTTCCAGATACAAGCGTTTGGCTTCTTCTGTGCCGTATTTGTAGAATACGTATCTCATACGGGCCTTGTGGCGGTTGCGCCGGTTGCCATATTTGTGGAACCAGTTTTTCAGTGCTTTAGCAGCACGGTAAAGGTCCTTTTCTGGAAGGAAGTCAAATACTTCCCAACCCGTATGGGCATTGCTTGCAGCGCTACCAGCTATTAGTACTCTGAATCCTCTCTTGCCATCCTTGATTCGTGCTTGTAATCCCAAGTCTGCAATATAAGAGTAGTTGGCGGTATCTACACTGGTGTCTATAGCCACCTTATATTTTCGAGGCATCGTAAACGAATCCTTTTCTGCAATGAGGCGGGATGTTAATTCCTCTACATAAGGATATACGTCGAATTCCTCTTCGGCAGTCAGGCCGCTTCGGTCGTCCACCATCATATTGCGAACCGTATTTCCTCCGCCACCAGCACTGGATATACCAGTTTTCTCCAATTTTCTCAGCGCAGGAACTGCATCCTCTATATCAACATTGTGTATTTGGATTTCCTGTCGGGTGGTTACGTGGAGATGAGAGGTGGATAGCTGATGGCCCACGAAAGCTATCTTGGCGAGTTGTTCGGGAGTGACCAATCCACCTGCACAACGAAGTCGCAACATATAATGTTGATTTTTGCGCTGTTCGTAGATTCCCATAGGAACGCGGTTGGATTTCAACTGTCCTGCCTGTATCTCGCCAGCCTTAAACTGATCGATGAGCGACTGGGTATAATCCAGGTCCCCCTTTAATGTAGAAGGTATTCTATACATGTTTTTGTATCGTTTATTGTGGGTGAACTTTAATCTTCACTTTTTGGGGTGAATTTTAATCTTCACTATAATGTTCTTCTTTATCCACCACTTTTCCATTCAGAACCTTGAATGAATTGAGATGAACTTTACCATTTTGCAATGAAAGGATGGCATAACGGATATTGGGATCGTTGGCCAATCTTAAATCCTCTTCTGAAGGACGGGAAGGTGATGCCGGATGACTGTGCCAGTTGGCAAGAATCTTAAGTCCCTTGCTTCGTGCATATTTCAATGCGGCAAACTGGTCTTTGGGTGAAAAGGAAAAATGCTCTTCACTGTGGTCAATATTCTCCATCCAATAGCTTTCTGTCACATGATCATCTTTGCCTAAAAGTAATCCGCAACTTTCTATTGGGGCATCCTTCTTCGCCTGCTCTAAAATAACTTTGATTACGTTGTCGTTAATTTTCATAAGCTATAGCGAGTCTTTATCTATTTACATTTTACACTAATATATGATTAGTGTTTTTTAAAGTCACAGGCAGCCTGCTCGTAGTCAATGAGGTGGTCGATGGTAGGATGATCACCACAAATTTCACATGAAGCACGTTTCTTCACATTGATGGTACGGAAGTTCATCGTCTTGGCATCGAATGTGAGCAGTCTGTCTGTCAGGAGATCGCCTACGCCCAGGAAATATTTCAATGCTTCTGCAGCCTGAATGGTTCCTAACATACCGGCAATGGCTCCTAAAACTCCTGCCTGACTACAGGTCGGAACGACACCTGCTGGAGGTGGCTCCTTGAAGAAACAGCGATAACATGCTGTTCCTGGCAGATGTGTAAAGGTCTGACCCTGGAAGCGGAGAATACCGCCATGAGAAAAGGCTTTGCCTAATCGAACACAGGCATCATTGATGAGGAATTTTGCTGGGAAATTGTCTGTTCCATCAATGATGAAATCCCAAGGCTGGATGATTTCCTCTGCATTGTGGGAATCAAGGAAATCATGATAGGTAGTTACCTCTACGTCCGGATTGATGGCAATCATCTTCTCCTTGGCACTTTCCACCTTAGGTCTTCCCAAATCTTTGGTCTGATGAATGACCTGTCGTTGCAGGTTGCTCAGATCAACAACGTCTGCATCAACGATACCGATATGTCCCACTCCGGCTGCTGCCAGATAAAGAGATACTGGTGAGCCTAAACCTCCTGCACCGATAATTAGGACTTTGGCATTGAGGAGCTTTTCCTGTCCTTCGAGGCCTACATCCTGAAGCAGGATATGTCGGCTATATCTCTCAATTTGTTCTTCACTTAATTCTATCATCTTACACTGTTTTTCTTTTACGGATGAATACTATCACTTATTAAATACGTTAACGATACAGAATACGTACATTAACGACAACGTAATCTAATATATTAAACTATTTAATAAGCTTTTTATTGTACAGAATTTCTGTCTTACTTCTTAAAAAATGCTACTTTTAATAGTTTTTTCTCTTTAAGAATTTTTTCTTGCTATTTTGCATACAGTTGATTCCTGCTTGACGACAGAGATTCTATTGGATTTAGCAAGTGCCTCCTCCCATGAAATATAGGAAATCTACACGGTCACCTTCTTTCAGTTGTATTTTCTCGTAGTCTTCTCTTTCTACGAAATCTTCGTTTACCTGAATGGTTACCATTTCTGGCTGGAACACTTTATTGATTTTTATCAGTTCTGCCAATGTGAGAGGAAGTGTTACTTCCTGCTTTTCGTCGTTTACAATAATCTGTGCCATAATCTTATTTTTTATTTGTTATTTTCTGGGTGCAAAGTTACTGCGATTTTGCGACCTATACCATACCACCCCGGGGGTATTTTGGGTCACATTATGATAGTATGGTATATACCACAAATGGGGTAGAAGGATACTATATAAGTATAAATAAGACTACAAAGCTGCAGATATGCGCTTAAAGTAAACCAAAAATAGGTATAAGTAATAGTAAAAAAAAGTGGTACACCCTCTTTGGGATGTACCACCTTATATAGATATTTACTGAAAATCAGATTAGATCTGCTCGCTCCAGTCCTCCTGGCTCTTACGAACGTAAGTCTGGTAGCGGAGCTTAGCCATCTTCTCTGCCTGAGAGAAGAGCTCATCAGCCTCCTTAGGGAATGCCTTCTGTACAGAGAGGTAACGAACCTCACCGAGCAGGAAGTCGCGGAAGTTATCCCAGTTAGGAGCCTTAGAGTCGAGGGTGAATGGGTTCTTACCCTCATCAGCCAACAGTGGGTTGTAACGCCACAAGTGCCAGTAACCGCACTCAACAGCCAACTCTTCCTCGTGCTGTGAACGACCCATACCGCCCTTACGCTTCAAACCGTGGTTGATACATGGTGCGTAAGCGATGATGAGTGATGGACCTGGATAAGCCTCAGCCTCGCGGATAGCCTTCAATGTCTGAGCATTGTCAGCACCCATAGCTACCTGAGCTACGTAGATGTAACCGTATGTAGTCTGCATCAAACCGAGATCCTTCTTACGGATACGCTTACCCTGAGCAGCGAACTGTGCGATAGCACCGAGAGGTGTTGACTTAGAAGACTGACCACCAGTGTTAGAGTAAACCTCAGTATCGAGTACCAAGATGTTAACATCCTCACCAGAAGCCAATACGTGGTCGAGACCACCGTAACCGATATCATAAGAAGCACCGTCACCACCGATGATCCACTGTGAACGCTTAACGAGGTAGTGATCCAAAGTCTTGAGCTCCTTGCAGATAGGGCAACCCTTCTCAGCGCAGGCAGCGATGAGAGGCTTCAACTCTGCAGCAGCCTCCTTAGAACCCTCAGAATCGTTCATGTTAGCCATCCACTTGTCAGCAGCAGCTACGAACTCAGCAGAAACCTTCTCGCTAGCCTTAGCCTCCTCGAGCAAGTGAGCGATGCGCTCCTTCATCTTCTTGTTACCCATTACCATACCGAGACCGAACTCGCAGAAGTCCTCGAACAATGAGTTGTCGAATGCAGGACCCTGAC
>OIXY01000333.1_pt1 | contig 12065 bp, 11 predicted proteins | sample 1588051 | NCBI WGS metagenome assembly OIXY01 (sample SAMN03283247) | human gut metagenome | biome: human-associated habitat; material: feces | host: Homo sapiens | place: Peru | collected 2012 | reverse complement strand
AGGCCGGCGACAAGGCGCTGGCCATGGTGGGACGCACGCCCAACTATATCTCCGCCATTTTCCCGCTGAAGGATGGCGTCATCAGCGACCACACCATGACCCGGGAGTTGATCTGCCGCTTTGTCAAGCAGGTGTACAGTTCCCACATGGTCAAGCCCCGGGTGGCAGTGTGCGTGCCCGCCGCCATTACCGGCATTGAAAGCGATGCCGTGGTGGAGGCTGTGGTGGCAGCCGGTGCCCGTCAGGTGTACCTGATCGACGAGCCCATTGCCGCTGCTCTCGGCTCCGGCATCGACATCACTCTGCCGGACGGCCGCATGATCATTGATATCGGTGGCGGCACCACGGATATCGCTGTGCTGAGCCTTGGCGGCAAGGTCAAGGCCACCAGTGTGCGTGTGGCCGGTAATCACTACGATGAGGAGATCCTCAAGCACGTCCGCAACAAATATAGCATTGCCATCGGTCAGCGCACCGCCGAGGAACTGAAAAAGCACGTTGCCTGCTGCCCCCAGAAAACCGATTTCCACGAGAGCATGGAGATCAAGGGCCGCAGCCTGCTCACCGGTCTGCCTGTGCGCGTGACTGTTTCCACCGACGACCTGTACGAGCCGGTGATGATGCTCAGTGAGCAGATCGGCACCGCAGCCCATCAGGTGCTGGAAAAGACCCCGCCGGAACTGGCAGGCGATATCTACCGCAACGGTGTTATGCTGACCGGCGGCGGCGCCCAGCTGCACGGCCTGACCGAATATCTGAGTCAGGAACTGAAGGTGGAGGTCACCGTCTCGCCGGACCCCGTAAACTGCGTTGCACTGGGTACAGCACAGAGCCTTTCCATCGGTGATAAGCTGGAAACCGGCTTTACGGACGCTACGCCGCGCATCGGCCGCCGCTAAGCTTGGTTCGTTTTGTCCATGTCATATCACAAAGCAGCAAAAATAAAATTTGTTAATTTTTGTTGAAATGAATGGCAAAATACGGTATACTATACCCAAATTGATTTTCTGCTAACGATCTTGTATCGGACGCAGTATCCAACAAACAGGAGGAAAAACCATGGACTTAGGTTTCGATGTGGTCGTTACCATTACTGGTATCGTGCTGGTGTTCCTGATCCTCGTGCTGCTGATGGCGATCATCACGCTGGAGGGCAAGGTCTTCGACTCGATGAATGCCAAGAAAAAGGCCGCCAAGACTGCTGCGCAGGCACCTGCCGCAAAGCCCGCTGCCGCTCCAGCACAGCAGGCGGCGCCCGCTCCTCAGGTAGAGGAAGGCATCCCCGGTGATGTGGTGGCCGCTATTATGGCTGCTATCCATGCAATGGGCAACGGCAAGTACACCCTCAAGGCAGTGCGTCGTGGCAAAAATGGCTGGGGCAAGGCCGGCGTGAACGACACCACGGCTCCGTTTTAACACAGGAGGAAGAGCATGACACAGTTTATTGATACTCTGGTCGGTATTTTCCAAAGTTCCGGCTTTGCACAGTTTGGCCAGCCCGGCGGCTGGTTGTACGCCGTGATGATCTGCGTGGGCTGCTTTTTGTTGTACCTCGCCATCGTCAAGGAGTTCGAACCCCTGATCCTGCTGCCCATGGCCTTTGGCATGATCCTTGCCAACCTCCCCGGCAGCGGCGTCATCCATATGCAGTACTTCGTCGGTGACGGTCTGGAGCACCCCATGTGGGTCGAGATCCTGAACAACGGTGGTCTGGCCGATATGCTCTACATGGGCGTTAAGCTGGGCATCTACCCGCCGCTGATCTTCCTCGGCATCGGCACCATGACCGACTTCGCACCCCTGATCTCCAACCCCAAGAGCCTGCTGCTGGGCGCTGCCGCTCAGTTCGGTATCTTCGGTACTTACATGGGCGCCCGTCTGCTGGCCGCTACCGGTCTGGTGGACTTCACCCAGAAGCAGTCCGCTGCCATCGCCATCATCGGCGGTGCCGACGGCCCCACCGCTATCTTCGTTACCTCTCGTCTGGCACCTGAATTGCTGGGCAGCATCGCTGTGGCAGCGTATAGCTACATGGCACTGGTGCCCGTCATTCAGCCGCCCATCATGAAGGCGCTGACCACCTCCAAGGAGCGCTCGGTTGTCATGAAGCAGCTGCGCACCGTCTCCAAGACCGAGAGGGTCATCTTCCCCATCATGGTCGCTATCATTGTTTCCCTCATCGTGCCGGATGCCGCCGTTCTGGTCGGTATGCTGATGCTGGGCAACCTGATGAAGGAGTGCGGCGTTGTGGATCGTATCCAGAAGACCGCCGGTAATGAGCTGATGAACATCATCACCATCTTCCTGGCTCTGTCTGTTGGCTGCACCACCAGTGCAAATACCTTCCTGAACACCCGCACCCTGTTCATCATCGTGCTGGGCCTGATCGCCTTCTCCTTCGGCACCGCAGCCGGTGTGCTGTGCGGCAAGGTCATGTACAAGCTGACCGGTGGTCAGGTGAACCCCCTGATCGGTTCTGCCGGCGTTTCCGCTGTGCCTATGGCCGCTCGTGTTTCCCAGAAGGTCGGCCAGAGCGAGAACCCCTCCAACTTCCTGCTGATGCACGCCATGGGCCCCAACGTGGCCGGCGTTATCGGTTCTGCCGTTGCTGCTGGTATCCTGATCAACATCTTCGGCTAATCACATCCTGAAGCACTATCCCAAGAGCCACCGCATAGCCTCGTGCGGTGGCTCTTTTTGCGCAGAACAATTTCAAATGGCCTCCGCTGCGCTTTGGCCATATTCAGCGGAATTATGATTTATTATTTCGGGATAACGGAGCGTCCGCGGACGCTCCGTTATCCCATTTTCACGGGAGAGGATGTAAGAGGTAACAGCAGCCGTTTCAGAACCTCAAATATTAAAATATACTTTCCTTGAACAATGGCCAGAGCGGCAGCGGAGGCCATTCAAAATCGTTTTGCAATAAGGATGATAGCAACTTTTTCCTGTTTGTGTTTGGCTGCTGCTTGTGCTATCATAGAGAAAACAGGGCGCAATGCGCCCCAAAACAGGAGGGAGCCGTTATGGAAAAAATCAAACTCGAGGTTGCAGGCATCCCGGCTGTCCTGTACGGCAAGCGCAGCCGTAAGGTCTATCTCTATGTCCACGGCAAAAACGCCAGCGCGGCCGAGGCGGCCCGCTTTGCCAACGTTGCCTGTCCGGCAGGCTGGCAGGTGCTGGCTGTCGACCTGCCAGAGCACGGCACCCGAAAAAACAGCCCGGAAAAGCTGGTGCCGTGGGTGGTCACCCGGGAACTGCAGGCGGTCTATGCCCGGATGCAGCCGGTATGGAAGCATATCCGGGTGTATGGGGTCAGTATCGGGGCGTGGTTTGCCATGCAGGCGTTGCAGACGCAAACGCCGGAAAAGGCGCTGCTGGTGTCCCCGATGGTGGATATGGAAAAGCTGATCCTTGACCTGATGCAGCAGGCAGGGGTAACGGAGGAGCAGCTGCGTGCGGCAGGGGAGATCCCCACCGCCATGGGGGAAACCCTCTCGTGGCCGTATCTGTGCTGGGTGCGGGAGCATCCGCTGCACTGGAAGGTGCCCACACAGGTGCTCTATGCCGATACAGACCCTCTTACCGGGCACACCGCTATGGAGCAGTTCCGGCAGCAGAGTGGGGCGCATCTGACTATTCTGGAGGGCGGAGAGCACTGGTTCCATACCGAGACCCAGCTGGCCGCTCTGCAAAGCTGGGAGGAACACAATTGCTGAACTTTACCGAACAGAAAGCCACGCTGGCAGAACTGGAATTGCTGGTAGCGGTGCGCTGCCGGGTGCTGCGGGCAGCCAATCAGCTGCCGGAAGATACTCCGCTGCCGGAGGTGGAGAGCCAGACACGGACCTATTACCAGAAGGCCTTTGCCGAGAACACCCACACGGCGTATCTCCTTTGGGACGGTGAAACGCTGGCAGGCACCGGCGCCGTGAGCTATTTTCAGGTCATGCCCACCGTCCATAACCCCACCGGCCGGAAAGCCTACCTTATGAATCTGTACACCGCACCGCAGTACCGGCGGCAGGGCATTGCGACCCGCATCCTGACCCGGTTGGTGGAGGATGCGCACCGGCGCGGGGTGACGGCCATCTCGTTGGAAGCGACCGCAATGGGCAGGCCACTGTATGAAAAGTTCGGCTTTGTACCCATGGAACATGAAATGGAACTGCCGGAATAAAACAAAACGCCGCTGACGGCTTTGTGCATCGTCAGCGGCGTTTTGCTTATTGAAAACAGAATTGTGAATGGCAGGATTAGAATCAGGCCTTTGCTTCGCTGTTGTGCTCAGCCTTCTTGTAAGCGGAGAAGGAGTGGAACACAATGTTCAAGCCCAGCACGATCAGCAGCACAGCAAGGATCAGCTGCAGGCCGTTTGCGATAAACACAGCGCCCCAAGTGGTCTCACCGGCAGGGATGGTAACAGAAGCAGCAGTGCTGATGGCCTTGACCATAGCGATCAGGCGCTGCACCAGTGCGGTAAAGGTGACGCACAGCATGATGACCAGCGGGGGGAACAGCATCTTGTTGCTGCGGCCGGTCACCTTCAGGAACACGCACAGGGTAGCCAGCACCAGTGCGCTCAGCAGCTGGTTGGCAGAACCGAACAGCGGCCAGATGTTGGCATAGCCGATCTTGGTCAGGATAAAGCCAAACACCAGCGTGATAAAGGTGGAGAAGTACACATTGCAGAACAGCTTGCGCCAGCCCTCAGCGTGCTCCATGTCGTCCACGCTGAACAGCTCCTGGAAGCTCATGCGGCCAATGCGGGCCACGGCATCCAGACTGGTCAGAGCCAGTGCGGAAACGCACATGGTCATGAACACGGTAGCAGCGTAGGCGGGCACACCGAACATCTCAAAGAAACCGGCAACGCCGCGGCTAAAGATCTGGAACGGAGTACCGGCAGCAGGGGTGCCGTCGGCAGCTGCGGCAGCACCGGCAACGCACAGAGCCAGAACAGCCAGCAGGCTTTCAAGGATCATGGCACCGTAGCCGACCTTCAGCATATCCTTCTCATTCTCAACGGTCTTGGAGGAAGTACCGGAGGAAACAAGGCTGTGGAAGCCGGAAACTGCACCGCAGGCCACGGTGACGAACAGGATGGGGAACATGGTGCCCAGCTTTTCGTTGGTAAAGCCGGTGAACACAGGCAGGTTCATAGTGGGGTGTGCAACCAGCAGACCGACCACAGCGCCCACGATCATGGCTACGAACATAAAGGTGGTCATGTGGTCACGGGGCTGCTTGAGCAGCCACATGGGCAGCACGGCAGCAAAGAAGATATACACAAAGGTGATGTAGCTCCAAGCGGCCTTGCCCAGGATCAGGGGCAGGTTTGCGCCGATGACAAAGGACAGCACGATGAACACGATGCTGATAACGCTTTCCTTCCAGCCGGAGAAGTTGAACTTCTTCTGCAGCAGGCCAAAGATAACCGCGAACACCATGAACATGATGGACACCATACCGGCAGCGCCGTTGGTCTTGGCAGCCTCGACCATTGCGCCGTCTGCGCCGAAGGCATTGAAGGTGCCGGCAACCATGTCCGCAAAGGCGGCAATCACGATGCCGCAGAACAGCCAGCAGAACAGCAGGAACAGCTTGCGGCCGGTCTTGCCGATGTACTTTTCAATCAGCATACCCATGCTCTTGCCGTCGTTCTTAACGGAAGCATACAGGGCGCCAAAGTCGGTGACAGCGCCAAAGAAGATGCCGCCCAGCAGCACCCACAGCAGCACCGGCAGCCAGCCGAAGGCTGCGGCCTGAATGGCACCGGTAACAGGGCCTGCACCGGCAATGGAACTGAACTGGTGGGCAAACACCGTCCAGCCGTTGGTGGGCACATAGTCCCGGCCATCCTCGTGGACAACTGCCGGGGTCTTGGCAGCGGGGTCGATGCCCCATTTGTTAGCCAGCCAGCGGCCGTAAAGCACATAAGCGCCAAACAGGCACACCGCTGCGATCAATACGATGACCAGCGTATTCATAGTTTTCTACCTCTTTCCTTTTTTCACTCTGCAACAGGCTCGGAACGTTAGGCTGCCGTCCGGCAAAGCATTGCCCCGGAGCGTAAAAAACCTTCGTCCTCAGCACATGACCGGTGTTCCGGCCACGCTCCGAAGACGAAGGCTTCTGCTCCCGCCTGCCAGGGCAGGGGCAATAACTCCGCGGTACCACTTCGCTTGCTGTGTAAAAACAGCCACTCTCCCACGCATGGTACGCTGACCATGCTGCCCGATAACGTGGGCTGGACGGCACCGTGCTACTAAGGGGCACAAAACCCGGTTCACACAGGCTGCTCGCAGGCGAGGGTCCTCTGCTCCTGACTGCCGCTTTTTCACCCGAGAAGCGGCTCGCTGAAAGAGGGTGATGCAGAAGATCATGTCCTGTTCCTTGCATTTGCTGAATGATTGTGTTCTACTTTATTCCCGTTTTCACCAATTGTCAATATTTCTGTAACAAGTTCAGAGGATGCGCCAATTCAAGCCATTTTCCGGGAATAATTTTTAGATGATTTTCTTTCATGTGTGAAGAGAATAAAACTGAATAGTACCTTAATTGAAAAGCATTCACCCACAGGTCTTGACTTTCACACTTTGAAGTGCTAAAGTAGTAGTGTGCAGAATATTCCGTGCGGCAGCATTGTCTGCTTTGTCCGCTGCCGCCGCTGTTATAATAAGGAGAAAAACAATGGCTGACAAAAATTCAAGAAGAAACGAGACAACGGATGCACTGTTTGACGCCATCCTCAGTCTGGAGAGCCGGGAAGAGTGCTACGCCTTTTTCGAGGATCTGTGCACGGTGAAGGAGATCTCGGATATGGCACAGCGCCTGCAGGCGGCAAAGCTGCTGCTGGACGGCGCCACCTACGAGCAGATCGTCAAGGCAGTGGAGATCAGCACCGCCACCATCAGCCGCATCAACCGCTGCATCCAGTACGGCTCCGGCGGCTACCGCGATACCATTGAGAAGGTGCGCACACAGGCAGAAAAGCAGTAACAGCCGCACCCGCCGCAGCATAGAATAGGGCACACGACCGGAAAGGAAGGTTTTGCCCTATGATGCTCGATACACCCTGTGCTCGTTCTCAGTGCCCGGAGATGCCTAAGGTCAGCCTGGATCAGGCTGTTGTGGACCTGATGGAAAGCATTGCCTTGCAGGAAACGGCACTCAGCCACATTTTGTGTGCCGAAAGCCGGAAGATGCAGAAGGCCATGGATCTGGATGGTCTGGATCTTTGCAAGCTGCTGGAGGTGAACGATTCCGCCACCAATATGGTGCACGCCGTCGCAAACCTTGAACTGGTACTCAAGGATAAGCTGGAGTTCGTTTCCAACAACCTCTATGTCCCGGGGGACAACGGCTGCCCATCGCCTGCGCAGTAATGTTTTTGCGTGGGACGATCTTTACTGCAATCTAACCCGTGAAAAAGCAATGCCGGGCAGCCCGCAGGCTGCCCGGCATTGTGCTGAATCGTTCTGCCGCAAGGGAGACTGCTGCGCAAAATACGGTGCAGCGGCCTCCCTTTTTATGAAAATTCTGCATAAGAGACAGAAAAATCTTTTGTTGGAATTGCTGATGTATCAAATCTGTGCTATACTATTGGATGTATCACCATGAAAGCGAGGAATAAAACATTGCTGCATTATGATGCGATCCTATTTGATGTGGACGGGACGCTGATCGATTCGGCCCCCGGTATCATTCATACATTGCAAGAGGTCTTCTGCACGATGGGTGTGGATGTATCCGGCATCAACCTGCGCCGGTATCTGGGCCCGCCACTGCGTAAAAGCTTCGGCGAGCACTTCACCGACCCGGCGCTGATCGAAAAAGCCACCGACCTTTACCGCACGAGTTACGCGGTGAAGGGCAGCCACGAGTGTGCCGTGTTCCCGGGCGTTCCGCAGATGCTGCAACGCCTGAAGGAAGCAGGCTTTCTCCTGTGCACCGCTACCTCCAAGCCCACGAAGGTGGTCACGCCTATTCTGGAGGAGCAGGGGCTGGCACAGTATTTTGATTTTATCGGCGGTGCCTCCATGGACGAGAGCCGGGACACCAAGACCGAGGTCGTGCGTTATGTGCTCAGCCAGCCCGCCTTACAGGGCAAGCGGGTGCTGATGGTGGGCGACCGCAACGATGATATGCGGGGCGCTGCCGACTGCGGTCTGGATGCTGCCGGTGTGCTATACGGCTACGGCAGCCGGGAAGAGTTGGAAGCTTTCCATCCGGTGCTGCTGGCCGAAAGCTGTGCCGACCTTACCGACCGGCTACTGGCAGCCCGGGTATGACAGGATGTTTCATTCCTTCGGAAGGAGAATGGATAGAATATGAGAAGCAATAACCAAAAGGAGAATCAGACGCTGACCCCGATGCAGAAGCAGGCGGTGCTGGTGTGCATCGTGTGCGCACTGGCGGCGCTGCTGACCATCGGCATCACCCTTACCATGCTCAAGCGGGGCAAGAATCCGACGGAGCAGCCGGGGGATTCTTCCATTATTACCCCTGCGCCCGCCCCGGAAGGGGAGGAGGATATCTCCGATCACTACCAAATCAACGAGACTTCCAGCGCGCTGCTCACCGAGACTGCCGATGCAGGCAACGACTATCAGGAACAGACCCTTTTCATCGGCGATTCCAACACGGTGCGCCTGTACGCCAACGGTCTGATCTCGCTGCAGCAGTTCTGCGCGAAAGAGGGCATTGGCACCGGTGCTGCCCTGAACGAGGGCATCGTCACCTTCAAGCGGGACGATAACCGCTACACCATTGCGCAGGCAGTGGCAAAAATGAAGCCCCGCCGGGTGGTCATCATGCTGGGCACCAACGACAACGGCATGAGCACCGAGGATTTTATCAGCAACTACACTGCGCTGGTGCAGGCCATTCAGGCCAGCTATCCCTATACCGATATCATCGTCAACACGGTGCCGCCGGTCCCGTCCAACCACTCCAACTACCCCAACATGGACCAGACCCGCATCGATGATTTCAACATGGCACTGCTGACCATGTGTGAGCAGCTTGGCGTCAAGTTCCTCAACTCTGCCGAGGCACTGAAGGACGCCAATGGCTACGGCAATGTCGATTACTACCAGAGTGGGGATATCCACCTCAAGCCCGCAGGCCTGAAGGTGCTGCTGAAGTATCTGCGCACCCACGCCTATGAGACCGAGGATCGCCGCCCGGATACCAGCAACATCCCCACCCGTGCCGAGTATACCGCTAACCCCAGTTCTGCCGTGGAAGCACCCAGCAGCTCGGAGGAAGCCTCTTCCTCGGCTGTTGAGGAAAAAACGGAGTATCAGGCTGGTTACCGCGTGGATAAAACCGGCGGCGGCTCCCTGACCTGCGGCGATGAGAGCGGCAAGTCGCTTACCGTTAAGGTGACCAGTACCACCCAGAGCGTAACCGTGACCGCAGTGCCGGAGGACGGCTATGTGTTCGTCAAGTGGAGCGATGGTGTGACCAAGCGTGCCCGCACCGATACCAATTTTGACCAGAACGTGGATGTGACCGCAGTGTTTGCCGCTGCCTCTATCCAGATCAGCACCAGCGGCAAGGCTGTGCTGGGGGACTCCTACACCTTTAAAGCGACCCTCAAGGGCAAGTATCTGGACGCCTCCAGCATCCGCTGGTACGTCAACGGCAGTGAGGTAACACAGGCTGCCGGTAAGACCACCGTAAAGGGCGAGGTAGACCCCTCCATGGTGGGCGGCACCTTCCGGGTGTACGCCACCGCCAGCTATAACGACTGCACCGTGACCAGCAATAAGCTGGAGATCACGGTCAGCGGTGCACCGTCCGCCTCGTCCGGCAGCACCAGCAGTTCCAGTGCTTCCTCTAAGGAGGATAAGCCTGCATCTTCTAAGGAAGAAACATCTGCTTCCTCTAAGGAAGATAAGCCTGCCTCCTCCAAGGAGGAAAAACCGGCTTCCTCCAAAGAGGAAAAGCCCGCTTCCTCTGCCTCGAACGGTACTTCTGAGAGTACCGGCAGTTCTTCTAAGGTAGAAAAGCCTTCTTCTTCTGCCTCCTCTAAGGAAGAAAAGCCCGTCTCTTCTTCGCAGAGCAGCACCTCCTCCAAGGAAGAAACGGCTGCCTCCGCTAAGCAGGAGCATACAGCTTCCTCCAAAACAGAGGCCAGCGCCAGCAAGGAAGCTGCCAACTAAGGGCACATTCCTTCCTTGCGCCGCATAGGCTGGCGAGAGAGGAAGGTGGAGCCCTATGTACTGGCAAGCGATGCGCACGCCCTCCCTGCCCGGGGAGAATGATGTGACCAACGGCAGCGTGGATTACTACGATACCGACTGGGAAAACGTGGATAACAGCGCACTGGAGGAAGAAATGCAGAAATGCGGTCTGACGCCCTGCGAGGGAAAGACGCCGTGCCCGGACAACACCCCGGCACAAACAGACCTGTCTGCGTATGAAATCGTTTCTGAATAATGAGAAGCCAGCTCTGCCGGGGGTGGGGCTGGCTTCTCCCTGTTGATACACCAAAGTGGGAAATGCTGAAAAGAAAGTGAGATACTATGGCAAAATATTATTGCATCCTGTTCGATGCGGACAATACGCTGCTCAACTTTGACGCAGCTGAAAACAAGGCGTTGGCCGAAACGCTGGTAAACTTTGGCATCGAACCGGACGCTGAGACCGTGCAGACCTACCGCACCATCAATGAGGAACTGTGGCATCAGCTGGAAAAAGGCCAGATTCGCCGCGAAAAGCTGTTCAGCGAGCGGTTCAGCCGCTTTTTAAAGGCCATTGATGCCGCCGGTGACGGCGTGGAGATGAACCGCTACTATCTGGAGCAGCTGTCCACCCACCCGGATCTGATGAGCGCCGAGGTTCTGGATGTGCTGCGCGAACTTTCTGAGGTGGCAACGCTGGCCATCGTCAGCAACGGTGCCCAGAAGGTGCAGACCCGCCGCCTGGCGGAAAGCGGCGTGATGGACTTTATGGAGGACGTGTTCATCTCTGAGAAAATGGGCTGCGAAAAGCCCAATGCCCGCATCTTTGATGCCGCTCTGCGCGCACTGGGCGTGGAGAACCGGGAGCACGTTCTGACGGTGGGCGACAGCCTTGCCAGCGATATTCAGGGGGGCAGCAACGCCGGGCTGGATACCTGCTGGTATAACCCCAACCACGCCGAGAACCCCGGTAAGGTGATCCCCACCTACGAGATCGCCAGTCTGGAGGAATTGTATCCGCTGGTGATGGAGCAGGAGGAACTGGCCAACATTGGCCTGAAGAACCGCCGCCACCAGTGCTGAAACTTGAAAAAACGGATAACGGATAACGGATAACGGAACAAACTATGCTGATACATTTGGAAAAACTAGGTAAGACCTTTGGCGAAAAGGTGGTGCTGCACGATGTGACCGCCAGTGTCGAGCGGGAGGATCGCATCGGTATCGTGGGACAAAACGGCGCGGGCAAGACCACTCTGCTCAAGATCCTTACCGGCGAATATCAGGACTATGAGGGTGAGTTCAGTGTGACCCATGGGGTAACGCTGGGCTATCTGGAGCAGAACGCAAAGCTGGACGCCACGCTGGATATCTACGGCGAGATGCGCGCCACCTTTGCCCCGGTGCTGGATGCCATGGCGCAGATGCAGATCTTGGAGCGCCGCATGGCTGCCCAGCCCGATAACGCCGACCTGCTGGCACAGCACGATGCTTTGCAGAACATTGTGGACGCTGCCGACGGCTACAACATGGATGTGAACATTAAAAAGGTGCTGTCCGGCATGGGCTTTGCACAGGATACATGGCAAAAGAACATTGCAGTGCTCTCCGGTGGCGAGTTGACCCGCCTGCGTCTGGCAAAGCTGCTGCTGGAAAAGCCCGATGTCCTTATTCTGGACGAGCCCACCAACCACTTGGATTTTGCCACCATGGAATGGCTGGAAAACTACCTCAAGGGCTATTCCGGCGCCGTGCTGGTGGTCAGCCACGACCGCTATTTCTTGGATAATGTCTGTACCAAGATCTGGGAGGTATCCTTCCAGACCATGACCACCTACAAGGGCAACTTCTCGGCCTATCTGCCCCAGAAGG
>OIXY01000332.1_pt1 | contig 12133 bp, 10 predicted proteins | sample 1588051 | NCBI WGS metagenome assembly OIXY01 (sample SAMN03283247) | human gut metagenome | biome: human-associated habitat; material: feces | host: Homo sapiens | place: Peru | collected 2012 | reverse complement strand
AAATCGACGTGGATTTCGGCGGGCGTGTGGAGGTCTACACCAAGCAGGAGCTTTTGAACGGTCAGAACTTCAACCCCACCGCCGTAACGGAGCAGTTGTCGGTTATGGTGCTGTCCTATGACTCCTTCCGTGGTCGCGGCAAGGAGGTCCTGAAAGCCTATCAGGAAAACAGCAATCTTGCCGAGTTTGCAAAGGTGCTGGGCAAGCCCGACAGCCCCATTGAAAAAGCGGACGAAACCGCCCTGTTCCAGATAATCAACCAGCTTAACCCGCTTGTCATCGTGGACGAGAGCCACCATGCCCGGTCGGAATTGAGCCTTGAAATGCTGGAAAACTTCAATCCCTGCTTTGTGCTGGATTTGACCGCCACGCCGAAAAAGGAGAGCAATATCATCTCCTATGTGGACGCGGTACAGCTGAAAAACGAACACATGGTAAAGCTGCCGGTGATCGTCTACAACCGGGACAGCCAATCCGAGGTGCTGACTGATACAATTGACCTGCGGAACAAGCTGGAAGAAATCGCAGATGCGGAGTACGCCAAGACGGGTAAATACATCCGCCCTATCGCACTGTTTCAGGCACAGCCGAAGGGCAAGGAGGACGCGACAACCTTTGAAAAACTGCGGGACAAGCTGGTGGACGCCGGGATTCCTGCCGAGCAAATTGCCATTCGTACCGCCGATGTGAACGAGCTGAAAAATGTGGAGTTGATGTCCCCAAACTGCCCGATCCGATATATTATCACGGTCAATGCGCTGAAAGAGGGCTGGGACTGCCCCTTTGCCTATATTCTTGCGTCCCTTGCCAATAAGACAAGTCAGGTTGACGTGGAGCAGATTTTGGGACGGATTCTCCGTCTGCCCCATACGAGCCAGCATACGCAGAGCGCACTCAATATGTCCTATGTGCTGACTTCCTCCAACGACTTCAACAATACTGTGGCGCATATCGTCAAGGGCTTGAACAGCGCAGGTTTCAGCGATAAGGACTATCGGATTGGGGAGTCCGCAAAACCGCAGATTCCCGAACAGCCAGCGGAACAAATTACATTGCCTGACCAGCAAGGGTGTTCTGAAATGGAAACCCCTTTGGAAACCGCCGAGGACGATTTTTCGGGGCTGGATGGGAAATCCATCGGGGCAGAGTTGGAGCGGCGCAGAGAACAGGCGCAAACGCCTGAAACTGCCCCGAAAGCCGACACCATGCTGGACGCTGCCGCAGAGGTCGAAAAGGCATATACAGACGCAATTCAGCAGACCGGCAATGACCCGGTGATGGACAATCTTCCGTGGGAGGTGCGGGATAAAGTGAAATCATTCCAAGTAAACCCGCAGTTCCGGGAGGATATTGAAGCGGTGCAAATTCCGCAGTTTTTCCTGAAAATCGAGCAATCCCTGTTTACAGACGGTTCTTTTGAACTGCTGGACAAGGAAATGCTGGCAGAGGGCTTCACCCTCAAGGGCAAGGCATACGATATTGACTTTGCTGCCGCAGACGATGAAATTCGTGAAATCGACGTGCGGGAGCAGGACGGCGGCTTACCGAAGGTGTTCAAGATGGAGAGCGCCGAGCAGCGGTATTTCAAGGAGTGGTTCAGTAGTCTGCCGCCGGAAAGCCGTGTTCGTCAATGCAAGGACATGATGTTCAAGCAGCTTAACAAGCTGAACATGGTGGACGCTGCCGAGCTGAAAGCCTACATAGACCGCATTGTGGACGATATGGACAAGGCGCAGCTCGCCGCCATGGAGAAAGCGCCGTTGGGTTATGCGGCGAAGATCCGTGACAAGATTGAAATGCTGCTGGAAGCCCACTATCGGGAAACCTTTGATAAGTGGCTGGAAACGGAGCGCATTGTCTGCAAGCCCTCGTTCCGCCTGCCCCTCGCAATCCATCCCACCACCCATACTGACATATACGCCCGTTCTCTGTATGCAGCAGAGGATGGTGACATGAACAAACTGGAAGAAAAGCTGATTGTGGAGTTGACCGCCCTGCCGAATGTCCGCTGGTGGCACAGGAATATTGCAAAGCAGGATTTTGCAATCAATGGCTTTATCAAGCATTATCCCGATATTCTGATTATGACCCAAAGCGGCAAGCTCATCTGCGCGGAAACCAAGGGCGAACACCTGAAAAATGATGACAGCCGGGAGAAAATCGCACTCGGTCAAGCGTGGCGTACAGCAGCAGGCAAGGATTTCCGCTATTACATGGTATTTGAGAATGAGGAAAACCTCTTGCCGGGTGCAATAAGCATGAGCCAGTTTATCGACACGGTAAAGGCGCTGTAAGGGAGGTGCGTGCTTTGAAACTGCCGTATGAGAACGAACTGTATGAGCTGCGAAAGTGGATAGACCTTACATCGCAGATGCAGTTTCTCCACACGCCTCAGGAAATTCAGTGCGTTCACCAATGGATCAATGCAATTACGAGAGGAATCCAAGCAGACTATCCTTTTTATGCGACTATGCTCCCCTGTGTTGCAAATATACTCTTTCAGCAAAACGAAGTGGGTGCTATTTTCCTGAATCCTGTGGCATTTGGCGAGTTGGTGGTAATTGTTCGCCATATCGAAGCAGAACCCGTTGTTGTCCAGTTCTGGTCAGAGATACACCCGCGGATTGTGAATGTTTCCCGTGAGTTATTTGTAGATGGTCATTGTTCAACTGCGGCAGAAAAGGCAATTAAAGAAGTGGAATCACGTCTGCGCGAAAAGTTTTCAGAGTTAAAACCCGGCGCAGCAGTTCCCTCAAAGATCGGCGATGTGATTGGCGCACTTGTGAGCGAGAACGGCGCTTTCAAATTTTGTGACACAACTACTACCAGTGGCAGGGACTACCGACGTGGAATCCAATCTCTGTTTGAAGGAATCATGGCAGCCTATCGCAATCCTGCGGCTCATGCTAATCTTCAATATGAAAAACGTGAGGCTATGGAGCAAATAATGCTGGCAAGCCAGCTGATGTATGTGTTAGACAAGCCGCAATTATAAGGAGAATCTATGGATTTTAGAAAACTTCCATCTAATTCTGAAAGGTTACTGTTAAAGCTGGTCTGTTCAGAAAACCCTACGCAGGTATTGCGGGAACAATACGACGGGCTTTCTACGCAACAAGAGCAAGAACTTGACGGTATCATAAGAGAGCTAAAAGAACTCGGCTATATTGATGTTAAATGGGCTGATAACGAGCCATACTTTGTCATTCTAAATAATTCTGCAAGAACATATAGTGAACGATTGGCTGAGTATAACACGCATAACCCCATCAATGCAACACAAGGGAAAAAGGAGAAAAATACAATTTTCATAAGCCACCGATCAACTGATAAAGGTATTGCGGATATGCTTGTTGACTTTTTTGCAGGAACCGGGATTTCTAAGGAAACAGTTTTCTGCTCTTCTCTGCCGGGCAACGACATAAATGAACGCATTTCTGATGAAGTCAGATCTGCGCTGAAAAGCAGCGCAGTTAACATTGCGATTCTTTCGCATGATTATTATCAGAGTGCCTATTGCCTGAATGAAGCGGGAGTGCTCTGGTATGAGGACGTTCCTGTAATTCCAGTTGCCTTGCCGGAAATTAATTCGGGCAACATGTACGGATTCCTAAATAACGAATATAAGTTAAGACGGTTGGATTCCGATACAGATATTTCATACATTTATGATACTGTGAGCGAAGCGGTATCGGCTCCGCACACAAAAGCCAGTCTTATCACATACGAGAATAATAAACTTAGAACAAGGTATGCAGAATATTTGAAAGTGAGAGAATTGCCCCCGGGTGGTTCTGATATTTCTATCGCAGATACTATTGCAGAAATAACCACGGACGATGAACGAATTGTGCTATACTACATACTTCATGAAAATGTTCGAAAAGTCTCTAAATCTACTATTTCAAGTTGGTTAAACAAATGCGAAATCCGTGGCGTAAATGTCGATAACGCGTTTGATCTGCTGTCATCTTTTGATAACGGGGCTTTGAATAACGATACTCTGGAGTTTGGCATCGACACTTTCCGCAAATACTCTGCAAACGTAGCACGGGTGCTTCCACCACTTAAAAAATGCGTGGATCAGCATATTGAATTAGCCGTCAACATATTCAAAAAAATCTGGGCAGATGACACGCTTGATATTAATATACGGCTGTTTGTTGCTTATATCGTGGAAGAGAGAATGCGCACGTTTGGTGACCGTTGGATGGCAGAAGGAGAAATCGAAAATATAAGGCAGTGGGAGAGCAAAAACACACTTGATTCCACACTTTCAAATAACTATGGAAGCTGCCTTGAATTTTTTGTTCAAAATGAGCTTGTATATGCAAGCAGTTGGACAAGCTATGGAAATCCGCGAGAGTATACTTTATTCCCTTCTCTACAGAAGCTCCTTTTTAATTGTCCCCATAAGATTATGGAGGAATTGCAAAAAGTCAAAGATGCCTATCATTTGGATTTGCCATTTTGAGTTTTAAGAAGCCCAGCATCACGCCGTTGACGTGATGCTGGGCTTTCCTGTTCAGTTCCATTCCTCAGCTAAGAGGAAATCGCGGATATTCCGGTGCTTGATCCCATTTCGGCTCATGTCGAACTCATCGAGGGAAACAACGTACTTCGGGAAGTTATCGCGAATGCTATCATACGCGCCGAACTCGCGGCTGACGGTTTCTTCTGATGCCAGCAGATAAGTGACTTGAACATACAGCCTTTCGCCGCGCTTGTCACATACAAAATCAATTTCCTTATCGCCCGACCTGCCGACAGTCACCTCATAGCCCCGGCGCAGCAGCTCCAGATAGACGATGTTTTCCAAAATGAGGTTGATGTCCCGCATATTGCCGCCGAAAACCGCCTCGCGGATGCCGTGATCGGCAATATAATACTTCTCGTTGGAGGCAAGGATCTGTTTGCCCTGCAAATCCTCCCGCTTCACCTGATAGAAAAGGTACGCCTCGCAGCAGTATTTGATATAGTTCAGAATGGTTTCCGGGGCAACGGCGCGCTGCTCGTTTTTCAGGAACTTAGCAAGAGAGGTTGCCGAGAAGGTCGTCCCCACATTGGCGATCACATAGGCAATGATCCGTTCCAGCAGGTCAACGTCACGGATTTTATTTCGCTTCACGATGTCCTTGAGCTGGACAGAGTTGAACAGATCGTGAAGATATTGCTTGGACGGCGCATCCGCATAGCGGAGGTTTGCGAGATAGGGCATCCCTCCGGCAAGCAGGTACTTTTGGAAACACTGCTGAATGGACGCATCAGGACTGATCGAGCGGTACAGCTCCATGAACTCTCCAAAAGAAAATGGATAGATCACAAACTCCACATACCGTCCGCCCAAATAGGTCGCAAGCTCACCGGACAGCAGCTTTGCATTGGAGCCGGTGATGTAGATGTCACAGTCCAGCGAGACACGGAGAGAGTTGATGCACTTTTCCCAGTCCTTGACCTCCTGAATCTCATCGAAAAAGAGGTAGACCTTGCCGTCGATCTCCTTGGCGCGTTTGGTGATCTCGTCGTGCAGTGCCTGAGCGGTTTGCAGGTGGGAATAGTTCATATCTTCAAAATTGATGGAGATAAACTGCGCCGGGCTGACGCCGGACTCCGTGAGCTCCTGCTGGATCAGCTCCAACATGACCGACTTTCCGCAGCGGCGGATACCGGTCATGACCTTGACCAGCTCCGTCCCGATAAACGGACGGATGCGGCTCATATACAGTTCGCGTTTGATCATAAAACTTCACTCTCCTTCCGTGGCTGACCACAGTATATCACACTTACGATTGGAACTCAATGAAGAAATTGCAAAATTAAAAGTTATAACTGATAGAATACGGAATTCGACAAAAGATTTCAGATAAGATTCAACTATTTAAGCGAAGCCCTGCAAAGGTAGGATTCTACCCTCTATTGGCACACAAAATGCCGTTATAACAAGGTGGGGTGACAATGTAGGCAGGGAAACCAAGTGGCGCACAAGCGATATTTTTCTCCATATTCGCCCCGAAATGCAACAGAAAAATGAAACAACCATCGGCATATCCGTTGGGCGGTTATGCTGATGGTTGTGCGCTTTCCTATAGCTTATAGGAAACATATCGCTTGGATGTTTCGTTTTTTCTGCGTTGGGTCTCACGGGTGGCTGCCAGGGGATGCCCACAGTCGGCACAGACCAGTTTTCCGGTAAACAGGGTGGGCAGCGGGGCGGTATGGTTTACCACCTGTTGTTTGACTGCCCGGTTCTTTTCCTGAACCGCTTCCCACACTTCCCGGTCAATGATCGCTTCTGATGTGCTATACTAACGTTGTAACAGTAGTGGCTGCCCTGCTCAAGAAAGAGCGGGTACAGATTGAAATCTCTGACACGGTGGTGCTGTACGACCGCCTGCCAAAGAATCCCGAATAACGAACGACGCCCACCAGCTTATGGCAAAAACCATAGGTCGGTGGGCATCTTATTACAAAAAGAAGTAAATGGTGTTCGTTAATTTCATTACTCTATTGCACTTCATTGCAAAATATGGTATATAAATTATACGAAACATTGATTCGGATGAACGTTCCACCGTCCATTGATATATAAGTGAGGTGCTTGCCATGACTGCCGTGATCTACGCCCGCTATTCCAGCGACAACCAGCGCGAGGAATCCATTGAAGGTCAAATTCGTGAATGCACAGCATATGCCGAGAAAAACGGCATTACCATTGTCAAGCACTACATCGACCGTGCCATCTCTGCCAAGACAGACAACCGCCCACAGTTCCAGCAGATGATCAAGGACAGTGACAAGAAGCTGTTTGACATTGTACTGGTCTGGAAGCTTGACCGCTTTGCCCGGAACCGCTACGACAGTGCTCGGTACAAGACCCAGCTGAAGAAGAACGGTGTCAAGCTTATGTCTGCCACCGAGATCATCTCCGAGGGACCGGAGGGCATCATTCTGGAATCGGTGCTGGAGGGCTATGCGGAATACTACTCCGCTGACCTTGCCGAAAAGGTTGTCCGTGGACAGACCGAGAACATCCTGAAGGGCCGCTGCAATGGTGGTCGTGGAACATTTGGCTATACGCTGGATTCGGAACGGAAGTTCCATATTGATCCGCTCACCTCTCCTTTTGTGCTGGAATCGTTCAAGAAGTACAATGAAGGTTCCACCATGAAGGAGATCCGGAACTGGTTGAATGAAAACGGCATCAAGAACCCGATGGGCGGTGCGTTTACTTATAACAGTGTCGAACATATGCTCAAAAATCGGCGGTACATCGGAGAATTGAAATTCCGGGATGTGGTCGTGCCGGATGCGATTCCGCCCATCGTGCCTCTGGAACTGTTTGAGGATGTACAGGAGAAGATTGCCAAAAACAAGAAAGCCCCTGCCCGAAGAAAAGCAGAGGACGACTACCTGCTCACCACTAAGCTGTTCTGCGGCTGCTGCGGTGCACTGATGTTTGGCGAGAGCGGAACGAGCCGGACGGGCGAAGTCCACCGCTATTATAAATGTGCCACTGCCAAAAAGAAGAAGGGCTGCAAGAAAAAGACAGTCCGCAAGCAGTGGCTGGAAGATCTGGTGGTGAACCAGACCATGCAGCTTGTCCGGGACGATGCCGCCATGGAATCCATTATCGCCAAGGTCATGGAGCTGCAAGACCGGGAGAGCTCCAACCTTCCCCTCTACGAGAAGCAGCTCCGGGATGCAGAATCGGGTATCCAGAATATGCTCAATGCGATTCAGGCCGGAATCCTCACCAGCTCCACCAAGGAGCGGCTAGAGCAGCTCGAAGAAACCAAGCGTGAGCTTGAAACTCGCATTGCAGAGGAAACGCTGGCAAAACCCAAGATCAAAGAGGAATTTATCCGCTTCTGGCTGCTGCGGTTCCGCAAGTTGGACATGAGCCTGAAAGACCAGCGGCAGGCATTGGTGGATACATTCATCAATTCGATTTATCTGTATGATGATAAGGTTTTGATAACCTTTAACTATAAAGAAGGTACACAGACCATCACATTTGAGGAAGCGGCAGAAGCTGCTTCAAAGGGAAATGGTTCGGATTTGGATTGCTTTATTGCACCAGAAAATGCCGTGAAATCGAAAGATTTCATGGCTTTTTTGTTTTTCCGGCAGAGTCTGCACACTTTTGCACATCTCCTGCACACTTTACAAAAAAGCCATGAACTCTTTGCATCGCTTGCACAGCGTGTATTTCGCTGCACAAAAATTAAGCTTGTCGGGGCGAGGCCCCTCCATCTTGCTTGCGCAAGACCGTTCGGTCGCTTAAAGTCCCCACTGGGGACTTCATTGTTTCGCTGCGCTTCACAAACGCGAACTTTCCCTCGATGTGCTTGGAAAAGGTCAGGCCATACTTCCCGGCGTTTTTCAGCAGGAACTGGCTGAACTTCTTTTGAGGAACAGGCGATTCCAGATTATCCTCGAACCACTTGGTGTAGGCGCGGTAGAGATAGGTGGAGCGTTCTTCGGTGTCGGGCTTGAAGTGGACATACGCCGTTGCCTGCATGAACTGGGTCAGGTTGTCGCTGTCCGCCATGGCTGCTTCAAGGTTCTGGATGGAGCGCTCGCTGATGGTGAACTGATAGCGGTTCGCCAGCAGACGGTGCAAACCTTCCAGCATCCACAGCAGGATGCCGGGACGCTCCTCGGACAACTCTTCGATGAGGAAGGGATTATCCACCCGGGCAGGGTCACGGTCTTTCACCGTGATGAGGATCTGTCTGCGCCAGAAGCCGTCGCTGTCATCGTGAGCAGCCACAAGGTTGCCATTGCCGAAGCAGATGAAACGAACGTACAGCAGACCTTGGACAGCCTGCTTGTTCTTCCGCTCGATGCACAAACGGTCTTCAGCGGTGACGATGGACTTGATGTTCCGTGTTTCGGGCAAAGCCACCATGTTCAGGTCGTCATCGACCATGACCAGCTTATACTCCAGATTTGCACTGGCAAAGCGGTTCGTTTCGATGCGGAGGATGGATAATACTCATAGAAAAGAAAACGCAGCAAGCGTTTTACACTTGCTGCAGGAATTCACACCATATTAGTTTGAGGAATTCTCTTGAGGTTTTTGATTTAAGGATACACGGTTAAGTACGTTTAAAAAGGCGAGCAAAAACTGAAGATTTGCCTCGATGTTATGACCTTCATGAAAATATCGCCACGCAGCGAAATCGTTACTGTTATTCTTTAAATCTTGACAAAATTGTTCCATATTATAGGCTGGATTAGAACATTTCATCGTTAAGCCTGTCCAGCTCATAATTTCATTTTGCATGTCTTGATCAAGTTTGGAAAACAGTTCGTTGAGTTCATGACCATGCGTATTGGAAGGAAGAAGAGATTTTAGAAACAATTCACATGCAAAGGAAGCGTTTACGATTACAGGAACAACAAGACTTTGCTTTAATTTGGCCTCCTCTTGCCGAACAGCAGAGCCTGATTCAGAGAAACCTTGATTCATTTTGTCGACTAAAGTATCACAGGCATAACGAAACATTGTAGCATTACCAAAAGCGATTTCATTCATTTCAGAAGCCTCCCTTGTGTTACGTCAAGTCTCACCTACGCAGCCAATTATATAAAATGTTGAAGTGTCTCCGTATTCGTTCCCCTCATACTCTAAAAAACCGTCAACCCATTCTTTTCTAAAATCCTTATCATAGTTGGTTACAGCATGTAGTAGATATGGTCTTTTCCACAATTTTAAAGATTCTCCATTGGATAGTTCGATTTTGGAAAAATCTTCATAATAACATTTTAAACGCCAGGATAGGGCACCTTGTTTTTTTAGTTCAGTGAATGTCACGTGTCTATCTGCAAGATTCATTCGACCACGGATTGCAGAAAAGTCCCCAGATGGAATATAGATTATCACCAAGCATCGAGAATCCCGAGATTTCAGACTTCCTAGGTTTAAGTACAAAAGGTCAAAAGCACGTTCACAATTTTCATCAATACGGTCAGAACTAAAACGATGCTTTAACCGTGTCATTAGCCCTGTGGTGCGCAAGGAAGAAGAAAAGAAATAAAACTCTTTTGGTGAAGAACCCAAATCTAAAGATTTAATGTACTTTACATATTTTGATGTATACCCCATTACCATTCCTCCGACTTTTTTATTAGTATAACATCTATGCACCGCAAATTCCAGCTATTAGGAATATCAACATTGGCTAAAAAAGATATGGAAGCCCCGGCAACTCCTTTTCCGGTTTCTTGGCGGTGATGAACTTTGTCCGACCGGGTGGGCAGTAACTCAACCGGCCTCGGCTCTCCTTCACGGCGATGCCGTGTTCCTGCATGAGCAATGCAGAAAATTCCTCGAAGGTGGTGGTCTTGTTCAGCACAGCGTAGATCTGCTTTCGCAGCTTGTCCAGCTCGGTCTGGTAGACGGTCTGGGTGGGCTGCTGCCCTTCGGCGGCAAGTTTGGCGTTGGCATGGTCGAGGCGGCGTTGTCCGCGCCGCTGCGCCCAATACTCGCGCTCCGAAACATGGTCGCCTTGGGCTTCCAGCAGATTGATCTGGTTCAGGTCGGCTTGCTCGCACATCTCCATGACAGCGACACGAAGGTGCCGGAGCATGGCAGAGGTGCAGCGGTGCTTCTTGCCCGCTTCCCAGTCGCACGGCTTGTCCATGAAGGGCTGCCGTTCCACGGTGCGGACGCGCAAGCTGCCGATGACGATGTGGACGTGGATGTTCCCGGCACTGTTGTGACCGTCCGGGTGGGTGCAGACGATGGCGGGATGACCGGGGAAGTTGTCCTTGCAGAACTGCAAGCCGAGGGCTTGCGCCCGTTCCATGGTCAGGCCGTTCTCTACTGCGTCCTTCGGGTCGAAGCTGATGATATAATGGTGGGTCTTCACGTCCTCCCGCCTGCCGTTCTTGCCGTACTTGCGGTTGGCAATCAGGCAGGCCATAGCAAACGAAGATTCGCCGCACTCAAGGGTGTCGAGCAGGTACGAATCCCGCAGCTTGGGTCTGCCCTTCTCGTCCAGAATGGGCAGACCGGTGTACTCGTTGTGCTGAAAGGTGAGATAGCTTTCGGCGGCGGCATAGTTAGAGTTCTTCGAGCTTAAATGCTTGATGGTTGCCATACAGTTCACCAACCGTTTCTTCGGCTTTCAGCCGAAAGTTCGTGAGTGCGGACAGTTCCTCCAGAATTTGCGCCCGGAGCTGCTCGGTGTCTTTGCCGCCGGAGTTGAAGTGCCGTGCAAGCTGGTTGAGGTTGCTGCCCACCTTGCTGCACTGGGCAGACAAGGCGGCAAGCGCCGCCAGTGCATCCTCGCCGCCCTGCGCCACCACAACGGTGTGCTTGACGTTCACGCCGTACAGGACGCGGCGGACGAGTTCGGATTGGGTGAGGTGGAGTTCTTTGCAGGCGTATGCGATCCGCAGTTTTTCTTCTGCGGTCACCCTGACTTTGATGATGTGTGTCTTTCGTTTTCGCGGCGTGTCATTGCGGTTCTTCTTTGCGTGTACGTTCGGACTTTTCATTTCAGCCATATTCGACCTCCTGTGAAAATGATAAATGCCCGCTCCGGGATGGAGAGGGCTATGTAATGCGACACGCCGCATTCGCACCAACGGTGCGAAGCTAGAGCAGGGTTTGGGGAAGGCACTCCCCAACAAGTGGCAGACCATGTGACAGAACATTTTCAAGCATTGAAAATTTGTGGCCACAGGTCGATACTTGCTTTCGCCCTTTCCGTGCAACACTGAAAATTTCAGAAGTCGAACCGCAATGCACGTTGAAAATTTTGCAGAGCAAAACGTGTGAAAAGGCAAAGCCCCTGCTCATGGTCACCGTTCACACCGAACGCAGTTCCTGCCCCTGTTTTGCAGCGGCGTTGTCCGGCTCGCCCACAGAAAGTGTGAGGTCATGGCGCAGTATCTCGTTCAGACGGCTTATGTAAGATTCAAGGTACTGTATGAAGAAAGCCGGGCGCAGTGCGGACACTACGTTCTGCTTCTTTCAAGCACAAGAATAACACTTTGAAGTTGTTCGGTCAACAACCAAAAACAAATTTCGGAAGATTGAACAACTACATAAGATTTTATTTGTGAAAAAGAAAAATACCGCCCACGCAGCGCAGCGATGATTTTGTCGGGTGAATCGGCG
>OIXY01000330.1_pt1 | contig 12155 bp, 9 predicted proteins | sample 1588051 | NCBI WGS metagenome assembly OIXY01 (sample SAMN03283247) | human gut metagenome | biome: human-associated habitat; material: feces | host: Homo sapiens | place: Peru | collected 2012 | reverse complement strand
GGCAGCGAATCTGCAGATGATTTTCTATAAGAATGCCCAGGATTCCGTCTTGGTGCTGACGTTACCGTATTGTACAGAAAGACCCAGGAGGAGATGCCTGCCATCAAGAGCGAATATGAGGATGCTGTAAAGGAAGGTGTGAAGTTTGAATGGAAAACTACCGTAGAAGCCTTCCTGAAGGGACAGAACGGCAGATTGGGAAGCTGCGTGCTGAATACGCTTGAAGGCGAAAGGGTAGAGAAATTTGATAGAATCTATCTCGCTATCGGTTCGCGACCAGCCAACCGTATCGTTTCTACCACTGCCGGAATCGAGGTGGATGAGAAGGGATATGTGAAGGTGGTAGATCGTCCTTTCGGAATGACTACCCGTCGTGGCGTATTCGCCGGAGGTGATGTGGTGCATCGCCCTCAGACCGTAGTGCTGGCGATGAAGGCTGCCAAGGAGGTGGCTCAGGGTATCGCACAGTATGTGGATGCCATCAAGCTCCTGGAAGAAGCCAAGCGTATCGAAAAAGAAGGTACCTGCTCGTAGAGGTTAATATCTGCTTAATCTGGTTAATATCTATTGCAATATTTTGCGGAATGAAGGATTCTTGTTATTTTTGCCTACAAAAAAAAGCAAAGATTATGAAGAAAATTATATTTTTGATGATAACCCTGCTGTCGATGGCTTCTATGGTCTATGCGCAGAAAACATGCGTCATCGCATCTGCCGAGGATCATGTGCCTATCAGGGAAGCCCTCATTCATACGAACAATAACCATTGGGCGCGTACAGACTATCGGGGCTACTGGAACATGCGCTACCAGTTTGATTCTGCTACCGTGTCCAAACCGGGCTATATCAAGGCAACCATCCGCTATCAGGAGTTGCCTGATACCGTTTTTCTCCTTCCCGAAGCCAAACAGATTGGTGAAGTGACCGTTTGGGGCAAGAACCAGGAGCATATCGACAATATGGAAGAGCAGATACAAGAGAAGGTGAATTCTGTGCCAACATCACCGGGAGGAATCGGCTTCGATGCTTTCGGCTGGATGGACAAGCAGGGCAGCCGCGACCGGAAGCACAAGAAGCAGGCTCAGGAAATCTTCAAGAAGATGGACAGAAAGGATCCTATCGTCTCTGCCTACGAAAAGGCTACGGGAAAGAAGTATGAACTGAAAAATCCTATCAATCTGAGCGCTAACAAGAAAGAAACTTTGGAAAAGCAGGATGAGACCAGGCAGGAATCATCAGAGAAAACGCTTCCAAATGTTCAAAATGAAGCAAAAGAGCAAGAAAATGAAAAATAATCGAGATTGAGTTGGCTTTCTCGGAAAAAGTTCGTAACTTTGTGCCCGAAATAAAAAAGTACAATTAAGAACATGTTTGAAAATTTAAGTGATAGACTAGAAAGATCTTTCAAGATACTGAAAGGTGAGGGTAAAATTACCGAAATCAACGTGGCTGAGACCATGAAGGATGTGCGCCGTGCACTCCTCGATGCCGACGTTAACTATAAAGTTGCCAAGGAATTCACCAACAAGGTGAAGGAAAAAGCACTCGGCATGAATGTTTTGACAGCCGTGAAGCCAGGTCAGCTGATGGTGAAGTTGGTTCACGACGAGCTCGCTGAGCTGATGGGAGGCGAGGAAGCTCCATTGCATTTGGAAAGTCGCCCTGCTGTAATCCTGATGAGTGGTTTGCAGGGTTCTGGTAAGACTACCTTCAGCGGTAAGCTTGCTAATATGCTCAAGAACAAGAAAGGCAAGAAGCCATTGCTCGTGGCTTGCGACGTATATCGTCCTGCTGCTATCCAGCAGCTCCATGTAGTAGGCGAACAGGTGGGTGTGCCTGTATATAGTGAGCCTGATAACAAGGATGTGCTCAGCATCGCTGACCACGCTTTGCAGCAGGCTAAGACCAACGGCAACGATGTGGTAATCGTCGATACAGCCGGTCGATTGGCTGTTGATGAGCAGATGATGCAGGAAATCAGCAACCTCAAGAATCATCTCAACCCGGATGAGACACTCTTCGTAGTTGACTCTATGACGGGTCAGGATGCTGTAAATACAGCCAAGGAGTTCAACGACCGCCTCGACTTCAATGGTGTAGTTCTCACCAAGCTCGATGGTGATACCCGTGGTGGTGCTGCCCTCAGTATCCGCACCGTGGTTACAAAGCCTATCAAGTTTATCGGTACCGGCGAGAAGATGGAGGCTATTGATGTGTTCCATCCTGCTCGAATGGCAGACCGTATCCTCGGAATGGGTGACGTGGTTTCGCTGGTAGAGCGCGCACAGGAGCAGTTTGACCTGGAGGAGGCTAAGAAGTTGGAGAAGAAGATTCGCAAGAACCAGTTCGATTTCAACGATTTCTACAATCAGATTCAGCAGATCAAGAAGATGGGTAACATCAAGGATCTGGCTGCGATGATTCCGGGTGTAGGCAAGGCTATCCGCGATGTTGATATCCCAGAGGATGCTTTCAAGGGTATCGAGGCTATCATCCAGAGTATGACTCCTAAGGAGCGTACCAATCCTTCTATCCTCAACACATCTCGCCGCCAGCGTATCGCCAAGGGTTCTGGTACCAATATCCAGGAGGTAAATAAGCTCATCAAGCAGTTTGAACAGACACGCAAGATGATGCAGATGATGACTGGCAACAAGATGGCGCAGATGATGGGCCGTATGAAGGGTATGCCAGGTATGCCTAAGATGCCAGGTATGTAATTCTGAAGCAGAGAGCCAAGACTCGAAGCTTATTAATGTAAAAATCTTAAAATAGAAAAAGTAAGATGCAGCTAATAGACGGAAAGGCGACAGCAGCCGCCATGAAGGAACAGATTGCCCAGGAGGTGGCTCAGATTGTAGCCGCAGGAGGCAAGCAGCCACATCTGGTGGCTGTGCTGGTGGGCCACGATGGTGGCAGCGAAACCTATGTGAAGAACAAGGTGCTAGCATGCGAAAAGTGCGGATTCAAATCTACGCTGATCCGTTTTGAGGAGGATGTTACTGAGGAGGAGCTTCTGCTGTGTGTAGATAAGCTCAACAAGGATGCTGACGTGGATGGTTTCATCGTGCAGCTGCCTTTGCCGAAGCACATCGACGAGCAGAAAATTACCATGGCGATAGACTATCGCAAGGATGTGGATGGCTTCCATCCCGTGAATGTGGGTAGAATGTCGCTGGGTATGCCTAGTTTCATCTCGGCTACTCCGCTTGGAATCCTCACCTTGCTGCAGCATTATCAGATAGAAACCAGCGGTAAGAAGTGTGTTATCCTGGGCAGAAGCAACATCGTGGGCAAGCCTATGGCCCAGCTGATGATGCAGAAGCAGTATGGAGATGCCACGGTTACCGTGTGCCACTCGCACTCCAAAAATCTGAAGGAGGAGTGCCGGGAGGCGGATATTATCATTGCGGCTATCGGTAAGCCTGATTTCGTAACAGCCGATATGGTTAAACCGGGAGCTGTTGTCATCGACGTGGGTACGACTCGTGTACCTGACGCCACCAGAAAAAGCGGATTCCGCCTGAATGGTGACGTGAAGTTCGATGAAGTGGCTGAAAAGTGTTCTTTCATCACTCCAGTACCGGGCGGAGTGGGTCCTATGACCATCTGCTCGCTGATGAAGAATACGCTTGCCGCAGGAAAAAAAGAAATATATTATTAGGTCTCTCTAACCCATTAGGGAGTTTATTAGGTTTAGTTGTTAGGTTGGGGGGCAGGTTGCTGTGAAGCATTCTACCCCTTTTTTATTAACTTTATACGATTTTTAAGTCGTATCATCGTATATATATATTAATGTAATACAATTGAGAATCTAAAAACAAACAAAAAATAAATAAGAAGTAATATGATGAAACCAAAGTATCTACTCTTCTCGGCTGCCCTGTTGGCTATGACCCAAGCTGTGGCGCTGACTCCTGTCAGAAAGCAGGCTCAAATGCCAGCTGCCAAGAAACAAGTTAATAAGGCGACTTTGTCTGTTGCAGATAAGGATGCACCTGCTTATACCATTGTGGGCAAGGATTCTATCTGTCAGATTTTCGTGTATTCTCCAGCTCCCAACCAGGGACTGCATCTCGCTTATCTTACAGACGATGAAAGATGGGTGGATGTAGGTCAGCTCTGTGCCTCTGACTTCGGACCTTGGGGCAGTGAGAAAAAGATGTATCGCCCATTTGTTCTCAAGGCAAATGATGGTACCTGGCGGGCTCTCTGGAGTGTAAACAAGACATCACCACAGTTTGCTGTGGCTTATTCTGAAGATCTTGTAACTTGGCGACCACAGGATTATCCTATCATGAAGGAGAAGAATATCAGTGATGTGGCTGCCTATCAGATGGAAGATGGAACCTTCGACCTTTATCTGAAGACGGAGAAAGGTAAAAGATACGTTCATGCCGACAAGGATTTCCGTACCTTCCAGGAGGATTCGCTGGAAGCTTCTGCCGATGAAATCCTCTGGCAGCGAGATACGGCTACCATCAATGGTAAACTGGTAGAGGGTAATGACTTCGAGATTCCGGCCATTCATCTGAACTATATCCGTGCCTGGCATAAGGCTCTGGCTGAGGAAGCAAAGGAAAACAGCCGGAAACTGCCTAAGAATGAGGCAGATCTGAAAGCTTACATCGCTGATGTAGAGGAGAAAATCAAGAATGAGCAAGGTGAGGAGGCTGTCCTTCAGCACGCAAAAATGGTAAAGGAGGCGGATGCTGCAGATGCTTTCACGGCTAAGCTCACGGTGAATCCGCAGAAGAGTCATCGCATCAGCGACAAGCTTATCGGCATCTTCTTCGAGGATATCAGCAGAGCTGCCGATGGCGGACTCTGTGCAGAACTCCTGCAGAATGGCGACTTCGAATACAATGGTGAGCGAAAAGGCTGGAATGCTGCAACTGCCTGGATGGGAATTGAGGCTTCATCTTCTTCAGCATCATCATCCTCTTCTGCCATCATTTCTACAGAAAATGGGGTAAGCGTGAATAATCCGCATTATGCCATCCTCTCATCTACACCTATTTATAATATAGGATGGGAGGGAATCGTCATCAAGCGTGGTGCCGCTTACGAAGTGAGTCTGTATGCCCGTTGTATCGACGGCAAGAAAAAGCAGCTTACTGTAGCACTCGTAGATCAGGAAGGACTTCCGATAGCTCAGGCTAAGCTGAAGGTGCAGGGACCTGATTGGGCTGAATACAAAGCGCAGCTTGTCATCACAGATAAATATAAAGGTGAACTGGGCAAGGATACCCGTTTTGCTCTCTTGCCTAAGGGAGAGGAAAAGGTAGCCGTAGATATGGTGAGCCTGATGCCGCAGGATACCTACAAAGGTCATGGTCTGAGAAAGGATCTTGCTGAGACCATCGCTGAGCTGAAGCCTCGCTTCGTGCGTTTCCCTGGTGGATGTATGCTTCACGGACAGGGACTCGGCAACATCTATCATTGGAAGGAGAGTATCGGTGAACTGAAAGACCGAAAACCGGCTCTCAATATCTGGAACTATCACCAGACCCGTAAGCTGGGATTCTTCGAGTATTTCCAGTGGTGTGAGGATATGGGCGCTGAGCCTCTGCCAGTATTGGCTGCTGGTGTACCTTGTCAGAATTCCCAGCCTAATGCGCAGGGCATCTGCGGACAGCAGGGTGGAATCCCTATGGCAGAAATGCCAAAGTATGTGCAGGATGTTCTCGACCTGGTAGAGTGGGCGAATGGTGATCCTGCCACATCGAAGTGGGCAAAGATGAGAGCGGATGCCGGACATCCGGCTCCTTTCAATCTCAAGATGGTAGGTATCGGAAACGAAGATCTGATTTCCACCGATTTCGAACAGCGCTATCTGATGATCTGCAAGGCTCTCAAGGAGAAGCATCCGGAAATTAAAGTAGTAGGTACTGTAGGTCCATTCCATAGTCCATCTTCCGACTATATCGAGGGCTGGAAGATTGCAAAGGAGAATAAAAAATGGATTGATGCGGTAGATGAGCACTATTATGAGCAGCCAGGATGGTTTATCAATCATCAGGATTACTACGATCATTACGACCGTAAGGCTCCGAAGGTGTATCTGGGCGAGTATGCTGCAAATGGCAATAATGAATTAGACCGCGCTTTGGCAGAGGGTATTCATCTCTGTAATGTGGAGCGTAACGGAGATGTCGTGGAAATGACTTCTTATGCTCCTCTGCTCTGCAAGGATGGCTATCATAACTGGAACCCGGATATGATCTACTTCGATAATTCGGAGAAAATCCGACTCACCGAGAGTTACAAGATGCAGAAGATGTTTGGTCAGCATTCCGGTGATACTTATATTGTATCTAGTCTGAATCTTCCTGCAGCTCTCAAGAAGTATGTGGGTACCAGCGTGGTAAAGGATTCCAAGACTGGTAAAACCTGGCTCAAGGTGGTGAATGCCTTGCCTCGTACGCTGAAACTCCAGGTGGAAGCACAAGGAGCTGGTGCTGGTAACAAGCAGGTTGAGGTGAAGGCTCGTTCTGCCGAGGTCTTTGAACTCTAATCTGTTTGTATAAGACATATAAGGACCCTTGTATTATTGCACAATCGGGCTGCTTTTGTGTAAGGGTTCTAATAAATTGTAAGCAATTTAGCTTATTTCCTAACAAAAATCCGCAAAAATTGAAAGTTTTTGCGGATTTTGTTGTTTGTTTCATAAATTCTCACTATCTTTGCAGTCAAAATTGTAAGAAGAAGGCTTGAGAGAGACCTTCTGGCAATAAAGAACAAGATAATATAAAGAGATAATAACGATATGAAACATCCATTAAGAAGTAGCGTCTGTACTGAAGGCAGAAGAATGGCAGGTGCCAGAGCACTCTGGGTAGCTGCAGGTATGAAACATGAGCAGTTTGGCAAACCTATTATCGCCATTGTGAACAGTTTCACACAGTTTGTTCCGGGTCATACTCATCTTCACGAAATCGGTCAGATTGTCAAGAAGGAAATTGAAGCTATGGGTTGCTATGCAGCTGAGTTCAATACCATCGCTGTTGACGACGGTATCGCTATGGGTCACGACGGAATGCTCTATTCACTCCCAAGTCGCGATATTATTGCTGATTCTGTGGAATATATGGTGAATGCGCACAAGGCTGATGCTATGATTTGCATTTCCAACTGTGATAAGGTTACCCCAGGTATGTTGATGGCGTCTATGCGTCTGAATATTCCTACTGTGTTCTGTTCTGGTGGTCCGATGGAGGCAGGTCGCTGGAAAGGCGAGAATGCTGACTTGATTACCGCTATGATTAAGGGTGCTGATACCAGTGTCAGCGATGAGGAAATGAAGCAGATTGAGCAGTGTGCTTGCCCTGGATGTGGTAGCTGCTCTGGTATGTTTACCGCTAACTCTATGAATTCTCTCACAGAGGCTATCGGTTTGAGTCTTCCTGGAAACGGAACCATTCTCGCTACTCACAAGAATCGCATCGAACTCTTCAAGGCTGCGGCTCGTCAGGTTGTGAAGAATGCCTACGCTTATTATGAGGATGGTGATGAGAGCGTATTGCCACGTAGCATTGCTACCCGTGATGCCTTCCTCAATGCCATGACTCTCGATATCGCAATGGGTGGTAGTACAAATACAGTGCTCCATCTCTTGGCTGTGGCTCAGGAAGCAGGTGCCGATTTCAAGATGGAAGATATCGATCAGCTCAGTCGCAAGGTTCCTTGCCTCTGCAAGTTGAGTCCTAATACTCAGAAGTATAGCGTTCAGGAATGTAACCGTGCCGGTGGTATCCTGGGTATCCTGAATGAACTTAATAAGGGTGGCCTTATCAATGGTGCTGTGAAGCGTGTGGATGGCAAGACTCTCGATGAGCAGATGAAGAAATACGATATTACTGGTGCCGAGATTGATCCTGAGGCTGACCGCATCTATCATTCTGCTCCTGGCAGAAAATTCTCTACTCAGATGGGTAGTCAGGATGCACAGTGGGAGAGTCTTGATACAGATAGAGAGAATGGCTGTATCCGTGATCTCGAACATGCTTATACCAAGGATGGTGGTCTTGCAGTACTCTTCGGTAATATCGCACAGAATGGTTGTGTCGTGAAGACCGCAGGTGTTGATCCTGTACTCTGGCATTTCGAGGGTCCTGCTGTATGCTTCGATTCTCAGGAAGATGCCTGCGAGGGTATCCTTGGTGGTAAGGTGAACTCTGGCGATTGTGTTGTCATCACACACGAGGGTCCTAAGGGTGGTCCTGGTATGCAGGAGATGCTGTATCCAACTTCATACATCAAGAGCCGTCACCTCGGTAAGGAGTGTGCCCTCATCACAGATGGTCGATTCTCAGGAGGTACATCTGGCTTGAGTATCGGTCATATCAGCCCAGAGGCTGCTGCTGGTGGTAACATCGGCAAAATCAAGGATGGCGATATCATCGTTATCGATATTCCTAGCCGTTCTATCAATGTGAAGCTTTCCGACGAGGAACTTGCTGCTCGTCCACAGCAGCCGCTGAAGCGTAATCGTCAGGTTAGTAAGGCTTTGCGTGCATACGCACAGAGCGTAAGCTCTGCTGATAAGGGTGGTGTAAGAATCATTGACTAATCCTTTTCTGGTTTCCCAGGCAAGAAGGTTTGTCTTTGACAACAAAGAAAATAAAGTTTTTGAATTATTCAGAATAAGATATAGATAAATGGCAAAAGAAGTAATAACAGGAGCTGAAGCATTGATGCGCTCACTGCATAACGAAGGGGTTAAGACCATCTTCGGTTACCCAGGTGGTAGCATCATGCCAGTGTTTGATGCACTGTATGGTTACACGAGAGGAGAGAAGAAGATGTTCGATCACATCTTGGTTCGTCACGAGCAGGCTGCTGCTCACGCTGCACAGGGCTACGCCCGAGTCAGCGGCGAAGTGGGTGTTACTCTCGTTACTAGTGGTCCTGGAGCAACTAATACGCTCACCGGTATTGCGGATGCCATGATGGATTCTACACCTATCGTGGTCATCGCTGGACAGGTGGGTGTGGGCGCTTTGGGTACTGATGCCTTCCAGGAAGTTGATCTGGTGGGCGTTACTCAGCCTATCTCTAAGTGGTCTTATCAGATTCGTCGTCCTGAGGATGTGGCATGGGCTGTAAGCCGTGCCTTCTTTATCGCTCGTAGCGGTCGTCCGGGACCTGTAGTACTCGACTTTACCAAGAATGCCCAGATTGCTACTTGTGAGTGGGAACCGGTGAAATGTGAGAAGGTTACATCTTATAATCCATATCCGAAGATTGATGAAAAGGCTGTAGCTGAAGCTGCTGAACTCATCAATCAGGCAAAGCGCCCTTTCGCTCTCGTCGGTCATGGCGTAGAACTGGGTGGTGCTCATAATGAACTGGTTGAATTCCTGGAGAAGGCTGATATCCCGGCTGGTCGTACCCTGCTCGGTCTTTCTGCTCTTCCTAGCAACCATCCGCTTAATATGGGTATGCTCGGTATGCATGGTTCTTATGCTACCAATATGAAGACTCAGGAGTGTGATGTGCTCATTGCCATCGGTATGCGATTCAGCGACCGTATCACGGGCGTTCCTTCCAAATATGCTAAGCAGGCTAAGATTATCCATCTTGATATTGATAAGTCGGAAATCGATAAAGTCATCAAGACTGATGTGGCTGTGATTGGCGATTGCAAGCAGACGTTGCCTGCCATCACTCGTCTCTTGAACAAGAATGTTCATCGCGAGTGGAGAGATTCCTTCGAGGAATATCGCAAGCAGGAGCAGGAGAAGGTTATCGAGAAGGATATTCATCCTACTGAAGGCCCTCTGCTGATGGGTGAGGTGACCAATGTGGTGACTGAAGCTACTAACAATGAGGCTGTTCTCGTGAACGACGTAGGTCAGAACCAGATGATCAGTAGCCGCTACTTCAAGTTTACCAAGAAACTGAGTATTGTTACCAGTGGTGGTTTCGGAACCATGGGCTTCGGTCTTCCTGCTGCTATCGGTGCAACATTCGGCGCACCAGACCGTACCATCTGCTGTTTCTTCGGTGATGGCGGTTTCCAAATGAACATTCAGGAATTGGGTACCATCATGGAGCAGCAGGCACCTGTGAAGATGATTCTCTTGAACAATAACTATCTGGGCAATGTACGCCAGTGGCAGGATTTGATGTTTGAGGGACGTCGCTCTTTCACCCATATGCTGAACCCTCGTTATGAGGAAATTGCCAAGGCTTATGGCATTCCTTACGATGTGGTAATCGACCGCAAGGATCTGAAGGCGAAGGTGGAGAAGATGGTCAGTACCAAGGGCCCTTACCTTTTGGAATGCGCCATCAAGGAAGATGAGGATATTGTTCCTATGACTCTGCCGGGAAAGAGTGTGGACGAAATGCTGCTTGAGCTCCACTATTAATGGCTTTCGGCTATATATATAATAAGGTGTAACTATACATTTTAAATAATAGAAATAAAATGGAGAATAACAACGAAAAGAAATTATATACATTGCTTGTCTATTCTGAGAATATTGCAGGTATCCTGAATCAGATTACCGCTGTATTTACAAGAAGACAGGTGAATATCGAGAGCTTGAATGTGTCGGCTAGCAGTATCAAGAACATCCACAAATATACCATCACGGTATGGAGTGATGCTGAGCAGATTGAGAAAATCAACAAGGCAATAGAGAAGAAAATTGATGTGGTGAAGAGTGATTATTATGCAGATGATCAGATTTTCATCCACGAGGTAGCACTCTACAAGATTTCTACTCCTATCCTCTTGGAGAATCCTGAGGTTTCCCGTACTATCCGCAAGCACGATGCCCGTATGATGGAGGTGAATCCTACCTACAGTACTGTGCTCTTGGCGGGTCTTACTGAGGATATCGCTGATCTTTTCCATCAGCTCAACAGTTTCGATTGTCTTTTGCAGTACAGTCGAAGTGGTAGAATTGCCGTTACAAGAAGCTTCGATGAGCCTATCTCTGATTATCTGAAAAAGAATTCAGAAGAATAGTCTCGGACAGGAATTCTGAAAGAATATATTGATTCTGGAACAAACAGATTTAAACGAGGAAAATCCCTTTGCTTACCTGGTTGGAAGACCAAGAGCAGAGGGATTTTTAGTTTCTTGTATGTAATAAAGATATAGGTGGCTTCGTTATATATATAATAAGGTATAAAACAATAAATCAAAAACCGAAGAATATGAAACAGGAATTATTAGATAAGGTAGGTTGCTACGAGTTTCTGGCAGAACCTTTCCATTGCGATTTTGCAAGTCGTCTGTTTATGGGGCATTTGGGAAATCATCTTCTGAATGCTGCCGATTTCCATAGTAACGATCGTGGTTATGGAATGAACTATCTGATGCCCCGACACAAAACCTGGGTCTTGAGTCGTCTCGCTATCGAGATGCAGGAAATGCCAAAGTCTTATGATAAGTTTTATGTAGAGACCTGGGTAGAGAGTGCGATGAAGTACTTCACTAGCCGAAACTTTAAGATCTGTGCATCTGTTTCGGATGGTTCTGAAGCAGAGAAGGTATATGGCTATGGTAAAAGTGTCTGGGCGATGATTGATACTGAGACCCGTCAGCCCGTGGATATTTTCAGTATCCATGATGGACTTATCAAGGAATATATAGAAACAGAGAAACCTTGTCCTATTGCAGCCAGCTCTCGTGTCAAGATGGGTAAGGATGCAGAATTGGTACGTACTATTCATACCTATTATAATGATGTGGATGTAAATGGCCATATTAATTCTGTGAAATATATCGAGCATGTACTCGATCTTTTTGACCTGGATTATTACAAGACTCATTTTTTACAGCGCTTCGAAATCGCATACGTAGCAGAGAGTCATCAGGGCGATCAGCTGAATTTCTACGTAGAGAAGGTGGGTGATGGGGGAAAAACAGAAAAAGAAGCTTCTGTTAACGAACCTCAAAAAATGGAAGAATTTTGCATAAAAATAACAAAAATAAGCCAAAATAGCGATATTGAGGTGGAAGTTGTAAGAAGTAAGGTGAAATTTATAAAAAAATGAAAGAAAAATTTGGTGGTTTCATAGAAATTCATTACCTTTGCACTCGAAATAAAAAATAAACCCAGTGCCGCTTCCTCGTGTAGGTGGTGGACGGATCAAACAGGCTCTCTTTGGATAAGAATACAGCTCGCATCCGTATG
>OIXY01000327.1_pt1 | contig 12182 bp, 11 predicted proteins | sample 1588051 | NCBI WGS metagenome assembly OIXY01 (sample SAMN03283247) | human gut metagenome | biome: human-associated habitat; material: feces | host: Homo sapiens | place: Peru | collected 2012 | reverse complement strand
CCGCTCTGACGCTGGCGGCGGCACTGGTCGTTGCCGTCTACTTAAATTGGCAGTATGCCCGGGCAGACATCACCCCGCAGACAGAGGATGACACCCTCATGGTCTCGGCAGAACCGGTGGATGCAAAAGCAGAGACTACCATCACGGATGCGCTGCCCACAGAGGCGGAAGCCGTCTCCGGTGCCAGCAAAAACTATGGCGAAGCACAGCTTGTCAGCGTTGCAAACGACAGCGGCACCCGCTTTTTTGAACAGGCTCGGCTCAAGCGGGAAAAGGCACACGACGAAGCCATGGACACTCTGCAAAAAAATCTGAAGTCCTCCTCCCTGACAGCGGAAGAGAAAAAGGAGTACACTGCACAAATGGCGGCAGGGCTGGAGGATCTGAATGCGGAAAATGAAATTGAGACGCTGGTTCGTGCCAAGGGCTTTGCGGATTGCCTGTGCTTTTTGCAGGCAGGGCGGGCAGACCTGACCGTGATGACAGCAGGCGAGCCGCTCACAGCGGCACAGGTGGCGCAGATCCGGGATGTAGTGATGAACAAGAGCAGCGTGACCGCCCAGAATATCACGGTGGTAGAGGTGAAGTGAGCGCTCTCTGTTGAGATCGACATCCCGGCGGCGCTGGCGCGGCTTTTCTTGCAGGCAGAAAGCTGTATACGCTGCCGGGATGCCATTCCGTGCGGATTTCCATCTTCTTTTCCAAACAAGTATTGAAATTGCCCCCGCATTGATGGTATAATAACTCTATCAAAAATGAATGCTGCGCACCTTTATGCACCGCACAAGGGCGCGTTTGAACAAAAAAGGCAGGCACGGCAGACCGGCTTCAAGGCTTTGAAACCACTGCCGGAGCAGCCTTTGGATGGAGGACAGCACAATGGATTTACAGAACATGGATCTTCAGGGCGGCAGCCTTCAGATTTCGACCGATGTCGTGGGTAAGATCGCCCGCTGTGCCGCACTGGAAGTGGACGGCGTTGCCGAGGTATCCTGCGGCGTGCAGAACAAAAAGCTGAAAAACCTGCTGGAATCTGCCAGCATCCAGCCGCCTGTGGTGGTGGAGATGCGGGACGGCACGGCCAATATCACCCTGCACCTGATGATGCAGTTCGGCGCACGGATCCCTTCTGTGGCTGAAAAGGTACAGGAGAACGTCAAGTCTGCCGTGCAGAACATGACCAACGTGACGGTCAGCCGTGTGGATCTGGTCATTGCAGGCCTTGCCGAAGCGCAGTAATAAATTTAGCAAAAAATCATATCAGAAACGATCCTCCTCCCGGTACGCCCGGCGGGGAGGGTTTGTATTGCGAAAGGAACATTATGGAAAATATTCTGCCCCGTAGAGAAGCCCGTGAAAACGCCTTTTTGCTGGCATTTTCGCAGACCTTTGGTGACATTCCTCTGGCCGAGGCACTGTCCAACCACGCCGAGAACGACGAGGAGCATCCTGTGGACGCCTTCAGCCGTCTGCTGCTGAACGCCTATTACGATCATTCCGCAGAGGTGGATGACGAGATCCGTGCCCACCTGCGTAACTGGACCATGGAGCGCCTGCCCCGCGTCAGCCTGACCGTGTTGCGTCTGGCCGTGGCCGAGATGCTGTTCGGTGGCGAGAACAAGCCCGGCGTTGCCATCAATGAGGCTGTGGAACTGACCAAGAAGTACGGCGCGGGCGAGGACTACCAGTTTGTGAATGGCCTGCTGGGTGCTGTGGCACGCGACCACAACCTGAGTGATGAAGCCGTCACGGAGTCGGCTGAACAGTGAGCCGTTATACGCTCGGGGTCGATACAAGCAACTATGCAACCTCTCTGGCAGTTTTTGATACAGCCGGGGAGGTTGTTTGTGCAAAAAAGCGCTTTTTGCCCGTAAAAGCCGGGCAGCTTGGCCTGCGGCAGAGCGATGCGCTGTTCCACCACACAGCAGCTTTGCCGGAGATGCTGCTGGAACTGGCGCAGGAATTCGACCTGACCAAAATAGATGCCGTAGGTGTTTCGCAAAAGCCGCGCCCGGTGGAGGGCAGCTATATGCCCTGTTTTCTGGCCGGTGTCAGTGCGGCAACTGCCTTTGCAGCGGCGCGGGGCGTTCCGCTGATCCACACCACCCATCAGCAAGGGCACGCTGCGGCAGCGTTGTATGCAGCGAAAGGCGAGGCGCTGTTCTCCCAGAAGGTACTGCTGTTCCATATTTCCGGCGGCACCACGGACCTTTTGCTGTGTGATCAGGTGCGTACCATCACCACCCTTGGCACCAGTACCGATCTGTACGCCGGTCAGGCGGTGGACCGCGTAGGCGTGCGGCTGGGCTTCGGTTTTCCCGCTGGGGCCGAGGTCTCCCGCCTTGCCGCGCAGTGCACCGAGGAGATTCGGCCTAAGTCCAGCGTAAAGGGGCTGCAATGCAGCCTTTCCGGGCTGGAAAATCAGTGCAACGCCCTGCTTGCGGCCGGAAAATCACCGGAATACGTTTGCAAGTACTGTCTGCTCTGTGTGGCAGATACCGTTGTCCGCATGACAAAGGCTGCGCAGAAGGAATACCCCGGCTTGCCGGTGGTCTGCGCCGGCGGTGTGATGAGCAGCGATATCATCCGCACATGGGTGCAGCAGCGTCTGCCGCAGGTCTATTTTGTGCCGGGGCAGTATTCCAGCGATAACGCCATCGGCGTGTCCATTCTTGCTGCGCGGGAGGCCGGGTTATGGCTGATGTGATCTCGGTATCAGAACTGAACCATTATGTCAAAACGCTGCTGGACATCGACGACGGGTTATTTGACCTGGCTCTGCGGGGCGAGATCGCAAATTTTGTGCAGAACGCCCGCAGCGGGCATTGCTACTTTTCTCTGCGGGACGAGGCTTGCAGCGTAAAGGCGGTGATGTTCCGCACTGATGCCCGCCGTCTGGCATTTCGCCCGGAGGAGGGGATGCGGGTCGTGGTGCGCTGCCGTGCCACCCTTTATGAACGGGACGGTGCATTTCAGGTCTATGTGAATGAAATGTTCCCGGATGGTCTGGGCGCAGCACAGCTTGCGCTGGAGCAGCTGAAGGCCCGGCTGGAAAAGGAAGGCCTGTTCGACCCGGCACACAAAAAGCCATTGCCAGCATACCCCAAATGTATCGGTGTTGTCACCAGCAAAACAGGGGCAGCGCTGCAGGATATCCGCAACGTGATCAGCCGACGCTGGCCGTCTGTCCGGCTGCTGCTGTGCCCGGTTACGGTGCAGGGCTTTGAGGCCGCCCGGCAGATCGCCGCAGCCATTCGCACGCTGGATCAGAGCAGACGGGTAGACGAGATCATCGTGGCCCGGGGCGGCGGCAGCAGGGAAGACCTGTGGGTGTTCAATGCCGAGGAGATCGCCAGGGCAGCTTTTCGCTGCAAGACGCCGTTGATCAGCGCTATCGGGCACGAGATCGACTACACCATTCTGGACTTTGTAGCTGACCAGCGTGCACCCACACCGTCCGCTGCTGCAGAACTTGCGGTGCCGGATCGGGAGGAACAACAGCGCATTTTTGAAAATATTGAAGAAAATATTCACAAAAATATACAAAAACGGCTCGCATTGTGCTATAATGGTCTGGAGCAATACAACTTTTTGTTGGAGCAAAATGCGCCAGACAAAATCTTACAGCAGTATTCAAACCGTCTGCAACAGATGCAGCAGGCTATCCAGATGCAGCAAAAAGCGCGTATGAATGGAAAATATATGCAGCTTCAGCACGCAGCTGCACTGGCGGCATCGCTGGATCCATACCGTGTGCTGGCCCGTGGCTATGCTCTTGTGACCGATACAAAAGGGAAGGTCTGCACCGTGGAGCAGCTGCAGCCGGAGCAGACCATCTGCGTGCGCAGCCAGCAATATCAGGCACGATGCCGTGTAGAAACGGTGGAGGAGATCAATGAGAGCACCCAAAAGCTTTGAAGAAGGAATGGATCGGCTGAACACGATCCTTGCACAGATGCAGCAGGAGGATACCTCACTGGCAGATTCCGTCAAGCTATATGCGGAAGCTGCCTCCCTAATGCAGTACTGCCACGCAACGCTGGAAAAAACGTCGCTGCAGATCGAGGAGATCAGCGCAAAGATCGCCGAGACCGTAGAAACCCCACAGGAGCAGGAGGAAGAATAATGGAATATAAGGCGCAATATCAGGAATATCTGCGGCAGGCTACGGCTGCGCTGGATGCTGCCAGTGCCCGTTTTCTGCCCGAGGAATCGGAAGTATGCAGAGCCGCCCGTTATAGCTTGCTGGGCGGTGGAAAGCGCATCCGCGCAATTCTGACGCTCAGCGTCTGCGATATGCTGGGCGGCGATATGCAGGCTGCTGCGCAGTTTGCGGCAGCTGTGGAGATGCTGCATTGCTACTCGTTGATCCACGACGATCTGCCCTGCATGGACAACGACGATCTGCGCAGGGGACGTCCCTCCTGCCACAAGGCCTTCAGCGAGTCCACGGCGATGTTGGCCGGTGATGTGCTGCTGACCGAGGCTTTTGAGGTGATCGCCAACGCGTCCGCTGCGCCGCAGGTCTGCGTGGCAGCCGCCCGTGCACTGGGCGCGGGTGCGGGCAGCTGCGGCATGGTCTACGGACAGGAACTGGATCTGAAGTACGAGGCACTGGCTGCCACTGAGGAGCAGCTGCGTCTCATCCACCGCAACAAGACCGGTGCGCTGATCAACGCCGCCGTTCAAATGGGTGCTGCCGCAGCCGGAGCAACGCCACAGCAGTGCGAGATACTGGCCTCCTACGCATACGGGGTTGGGCTGGTGTTCCAGATCGTGGATGATGTGCTGGATGTTACCAGCACCCCGGAGCAGCTGGGCAAGCCTATCGGCAGCGACAGTGAAAACGGCAAGACCACCTTCGTCACGCTATACGGAGCAGACGGTGCCATGGCGCTGGCGCAAAAGCTGAACGAGCAGATCTGCGATGATCTGCAACAGCACTTTGGCGCAAAGGCGGATTTTTTGCAGCAGTTGGCACAACAGCTTCTGGTGCGCAAAAACTAAAGAAAAAGGAATACAGATATGCAGTTTATTCAAAACATCTTATCGGTCAACCAGATCTTGACCGCATCGCTCCTCAGCTGGTTCATTGCGCAGGTGTTAAAGACCATTATTAACTTTGTTCTGCTGGGTAAGTTCCAGCTAGAGCGGATGTGGGGCGATGGCGGTATGCCCAGCGCACACAGCGCGACCGTCTGCGCTATGGCCATCGTTACCGGGCGCAGCGCTGGGATTTCCTCGCCTATTTTTGCGGTGGCCTGTGTGGTGGCTATTATCACCATGCACGATGCCATGGGCGTCCGGCACGAGACCGGCGAGCAGGCAAAGGTGCTGAACCAGATGATCGCCCAGTGGATCGATGTGAGCGAGAAAAACGCTCCCTTTTTGCAGAATATGCACCTGAAGGAAATGGTCGGCCACACGCCGCTGCAGGTCGTGGCAGGCGTGCTGCTGGGTGCTCTGGTGGGCTTTTTGTTCCCAGTCTTGTAAAAAAGCGGTAGAGACGCTAAAAGTACAAACGCATAAAGGACGTGTGAATATGGAATCGTTGTTGCTGGACAAGATCGATCAGCCCAGCGATCTTAAAAAGCTGAATGCACAGCAGGTGGAAAAGCTTTGTGCGGAGATACGGCATTTTATGCTGGAAAATATCTCCAAGACCGGTGGGCATCTGGCCTCTAATCTTGGCACTGTAGAACTGACCGTTGCACTGCACCGTGTGCTGGAAACCCCCAAGGATAAGATCGTATTTGATGTGGGGCATCAGTGCTACACCCACAAACTGCTTACCGGACGCCGGAAGCAGTTTACTCATTTGCGGCAGCTGGATGGAATTTCCGGCTTCCCGAACCCCCATGAAAGCGTGCATGATGCCTTTATTGCCGGACATGGCAATACGGCGCTTTCGCTCGCCATTGGCATGGCTTGGGCAAAAAAGATCAAGCGTGAGCCCGGGCTTGTGGTGGCGGTGATCGGTGATGGAGCCTTTACCGGCGGTATGGTGTACGAGGGCATGAACAATATCGGCGGACTGGACAATCTGCTTGTGATCCTGAACGATAACAAGATGTCCATCTCTAAGAATGTAGGTGCGCTGGCGCGATATCTGACCCATCTGCGCACGACTACGGCCTATTATGATGCCAAGGATAATGTGCGCAGCTTTCTGGACGGCGTGCCGGTAATCGGCACGCCCATGAAAAAGTCTCTGATCGGCGCTAAAACGCTGGTACGCCGCGCCATGTACCACTCCACCATGTTCGAGGATATGGGCTTTGAGTACATCGGCCCGGTGGATGGCCACAATGTGGAGGAGTTGGAGCGCACCCTGCGATCAATCTACCAGCGGCCCGGCCCGCACTTTTTGCACGTTGTGACCAAAAAGGGTAAGGGCTATCAGCCGGCAGAGAGGAACCCGGGCAACTATCACGGCGTGTCTGCCTTTGACCCGGACGGAATGCCGGATCCGGAAGTTGCGCCCAAGGAGTCCTTCTCCACTGTGTTTGGCAAGCTGCTGGTGCAGGAGGGAACACAAAACCCGAAACTCTGTGCAATTACTGCAGCCATGAAGTACGGTACCGGACTGCAATTCTTTGCCCACCGCCACCCGCAGCGTTTCTTTGATGTGGGCATGGCCGAGCAGCACGCAGTCACCTTTGCCGCAGGTCTTGCCAGTCAGGGAATGCTGCCGGTGGTGTGCATCTACTCCACCTTCCTGCAGCGATCCTATGACCAGATCATCCATGATGTCAACCTGTTAAAGGAGAATGTGGTCTTTGCCATCGACCGTGCCGGCTTTGTCCCTGCGGACGGCGAGACTCATCAGGGTATCTATGATGCTGCCTTCCTCAGCCAGATCGGCATTCCGGTCTATGCGCCCTCTAACTACGAGGAGTTGCAATACTGGCTGCACTATTTGCTGCAGGATACGGTCTCCGGTCCGCGGGCCATCCGTTACCCTCGCGGCGGCGAGAGCGCAAGGCTGGCGCAGTATCCCTGCACAAAGCAGGACTACAACTTTTTGCACGAGATGCCCGGGGCAGAGATCCTTCTGGTCAGTTATGCAGATGAATTGGAGGATCTGTTAGAGGCTTCTGATAAATTGAGCGAAGCATCGCTGAATGTGGATGTTTTGAAGCTTGTAAAGCTATATCCCTTTACAGATAAACTTATCGACACTGTGTCGAAATATAAAATCGTGCTGTTTGCAGAGGAGTGCGTTGCCGTTGGTGGAATCGGCGAACATCTGGCTTGTGCTTTGCAGCAAAAGGGCTGGAACGGCTGCTTTTTGCACCGTGCCGTCCGCACAGCCTGCCTGCCGCACGCGATCGTTCCGCAGATCAAGCAGTGCACCGGTCTGGACGCTGAGGATATTGTGCAGGCAATCCGGGCAGCCCTTACGAAAGGAGAAAACGAGTTGTGAAAATTCGGTTGGATCAATACCTTGTGCAGAACGGCCTTGTGCAGAGCCGGGAGCGCGCCAAGGCTCTTATTATGGCCGGCGTGGTTTTTGTCAACCAGCAAAAGGTGGACAAGGCCGGCGAGATGATCAAAGAGGACGCCGTGGTCGAGGTTCGCGGCCACGATATCGGCTATGTCAGCCGCGGCGGCTTAAAGCTGGAAAAGGCTATGAAGTGCTTCCCGCTCACCCCCAACGGCAAGGTCTGCATGGACATCGGTGCGTCCACCGGCGGCTTTACCGATTGTATGCTGCAAAATGGTGCAGTGAAAGTGTACGCCGTGGATGTTGGCTACGGTCAGCTGGCATGGAGCCTGCGGACGGATGAGCGTGTAGTGAACATGGAGCGCACGAACATCCGCTATGTCACACCGGAGGATCTGGCAGAACCTATTGAATTTTTCAGTGTGGATGTTTCCTTTATTTCTCTGCATCATATCTTTCCGGTAGCGCAGCGCATCACCACCCCGGACGCCATGGGCGTCTGTCTGGTGAAGCCGCAGTTCGAGGCAGGCCGCGAAAAGGTGGGCAAGAATGGCGTGGTACGCGACCCCGCCGTGCATCGTGAGGTGTTGCACAATGCCATGTCTTATGCTGCGGAGAACGGCTTTGTGGTGCGCGGGCTGGATTACAGCCCGGTCAAGGGGCCGGAAGGCAATATCGAGTACCTGATGTTTGTGCAGAAGAGTGACCAGCCCGCAGTGCTGGATGACGAAGCCGCCGCACAGGTGGTGGCAGCAAGCCACACCACGCTGGATCGTTAAGACCCAGCCATCAGCAAAGGAGAAGCCGGTATGACGATCTACATTTCGCCCAATCCGGGCAAGACCTCCGCCAGCGAGATCGCGCTGCGTGCGGCGCAGATCCTGCTGACCCACGGCGCAACTGTACTGATGAGCGATGCTCTGCGGGAAAGCTGCAGCACGGCAGGGGTCATTTACCTGCCGCTGGAGCAGTGTCTGGAGCGTACGGACGTCATTCTGACCATCGGCGGGGACGGCACCATCCTGCACGAAGCAAATCTTTCGCTCCGGTATGCAAAACCCATCCTCGGCATCAATCTGGGACGCTGCGGCTTTCTGGCCACCTGCGAGATCGGCGAAATGGAAACAAAGCTGGCTGCTGTGGCGCGGGGCGATTTCCAGCTGGACAACCGGATGCTTTTATATGCCCGAGTACTGGGTCAGGACGGCTGGGAGGGTCACGCCCTCAACGATGTGGTGGTGACCAAAGGGCGCTTGCAGCAGGCCATCGATTTCAGCATTTACTGCGATGATATTCTGGTAGAGCACTACCGGGGCGATGGCGTCATTGTTGCGACCCCCACCGGCTCTACGGCCTACTCGCTGGCAGCCGGCGGCCCGATCCTGGATTCTCAGACCAAGGGCATTGTGGTGACCCCCATCTGTCCCCACAGTCTGGCCAGCCCGGCCATGGTGTTTGCGCAGGAGCGCAAGCTGAATGTCTGCGTGGGGCAGGTAGCAGACGATGAAGTGTTTATCAGCTGTGACGGCGGTATCGGTTATCCCCTCAAGGCAGGTGCTACCGCAGAGATCCGTCTGTCCGATCAGAACGTCAAGCTTATCACCTTTGGGCGGGCAGACCAGTTTCAGGCCATTGACCAGAAGCTGCGCAAAAGACAATAACACGGGAGGCGATTTTTAAGATGGCACGCAGCCGCAAAGAAGATACAAAAACAAAAGCGGAACGCTTGCAGACGATCCTGCGTCTTGTGCAGGAGCATCCCATCAGCCGACAGGAGGTGCTGCTGGAGCACCTGCGGAACGAAGGCTTTGAGGTAACGCAGGCCACCGTTTCCCGCGATATCCGGGAGTTGTGCCTTGTAAAGGCAGCCACCACCGAGGGTTACCGCTATGTTTCCAGCCGGAACGAAAGCTTCAACCCCAAGACCCAAGGACGCTTTGAGACCATCTTTCACGAGTCCGTTCTGGGGGTGGATTATGCCGGGCACGTTGTGCTGGTAAAATGCTATTCCGGCATGGCAAATGCCGCCTGCGAGGTTTTTGACGCCTTGCAGTGGAAAAACGTTGTCGGCACCCTTTCCGGTGACGACACCTTCTTAATTGTTGCGCGCTCGGAGCGCGATGCCAAAACCATTTGTTCGGAGTTGACCCGTTATGTGGGGCAGAGATGACAGTAGGAGAACGAAGCCATGCTGAGCAGCCTGCAAATTGAAAATGTTGCCGTGATCCAGAAGGCAGAGGTTCACTTTGAGCCGGGGCTGAACGTACTGACTGGTGAGACCGGCGCGGGCAAATCTATCCTGATAGATTCCATCAATGCGATCCTTGGCAACCGCACCTCTAAAGACTTGGTGCGCACCGGGGCTGCAAAGGCGGTGATCCGTGCCGCCTTTGAGCAGGTGCCGCCTGCCGTGCTGGATAAGCTGGAACAGTCCGGCTACGAGCGCTCGGAGGCGCTGCTGCTCAGCCGCGAGATCACCGCCGAGGGCAAGAGCAGCTGCCGCATCAACGGAATGCCGGCCACGGCAGCCGTTCTGCGGGAGTTGTGCGGCGGACTGATCAATATCAACGGCCAGCACGATTCTGTGGGTCTGCTCAACCCGGCACACCATTTGGGTATTCTGGATGATTACGCGCAGAACCGTACTATTTTTCAGGAGTACTATGCCCTGTACCGGGAACTGGTGCGGGTCAAGCGGGAACTGGATGCTCTGATCACCGATGAGGCTGAAAAGCAGCGCAAGATCGACCTGCTGCAGTATCAGGTGCAGGAGATCGAGGACGCCGGGCTGACTGCCGGCGAGGAGCAGACTCTGGAAAACCGCCGGAAGGTGCTGTCCAATGCGTCTGCCATCCGGGACCGTCTGGCGCAAAGCTATGCGCTGCTTTCCGGAAGCGATGATGCCGCAGGTGCTGTGGATCTGCTGGGAGAAGCTTCCAATGCGGTGGATACCGCTGCGCAGTTGGACCCTGCACTTGCAACCGCCGCCGGGCAGTTGCTGGACTTATACTATAACGCCAAGGATGTGGCCGCAGATCTGATTGGGCGGCTGGATGCCTACGACACCAACGATGCCGAACTGGACGAGGTGGAGCAGCGGCTGGATCTCTTGTACCGGCTGAAGCGCAAGTACGGCAGCACTGTGGAGGATGTGATCGCTTTTGGGCAGAAGGCCCGGGAGGAACTGGACAACATCCAGCATTCCCAGCAGCGCTATGATGCTTTGCAGGCGGAAAAGCTGCGTCTTTACGCAAAAGCGCGGGAAAAGGCAGAGGTGCTGACCCAGACCCGGCTGAAGGCCTTTGAGGAACTGAACACCCGCATTTCCGGCACGCTGGACTTTTTGAATATGCCGGGTGTGCGTATGACCTTGCGGCACACCCGCGGCCCACTGGCTAGCCATGGACAGGACAGCGTTGAATTTTACATCTCAACAAACCCCGGTGAAGCGCCCAAGCCGCTGGCCAAGATCGCGTCCGGCGGTGAACTGAGCCGCATCACCCTTGCTATCAAGAACGCAATGGCCGATAAGGACGCTGTGCCTACTGTGATCTACGATGAGATCGACAGCGGCGTGTCCGGTAAGGCAGCCGGACGCATTGGTGAGGTGCTGCGTCAAAGTGCGCATGGGCATCAGATCCTGTGCATCACCCATACGGCGCAGATCGCAGCACTGGCCGATTGTCATCTGCTCATCCAGAAAAACGTGTCCAACGAGCGCACCTATACCGAGATCCATCCGCTGGATGAAAATGGCCGTGTAGAGGCATTGGCGCGCCTCATCTCCGGTGACCATGTCACCGAACTTTCCCGTGCCAATGCACGGGAAATGCTGCAGGAACGCAAGCACAGCGACTGATTTTCTTTTGCCGAAAGGCCAACTCTTGACAAGGCGGCGGTCTTGTGATAGAGTAGACAATGTTAATGGCGATGAAGGGAACAAGTACCTTGAAGCGTTCTGTCCAGAGAAGTCCCGGTTGGTGCAAGGGATCACAGAACGGCAGGGGAAATACCTCCCGGAGCTGCAGGCTGAATGCGTAAGGCTAGTAGGCTGTGCCGCGTGCGAGCGTTAAAGACGCAGGAGTGTCACTCTACTCTGGGGTGTGCACTCGTAAGGCCGCTTCCGTGAGGAAACGGCAAACAGAGGTGGTACCGCGAAGTTATCTCGCCCTCTGCCAAATTTATTTTTGGCAGAGGGCGTTTTTTGTTTCCTCTGCCCCAAAAACAGGAGGTTTTTTCCATGACGCTGTACGAAGAACTGAAAGCCCGTGGTCTGGTAGCACAGATCACGGATGAGGAGATCATTGACCTGATCAACAACGGCAAGGCTACCTTTTACATCGGCTTTGACTGCACTGCAGATAGCCTGACTGCCGGCCATTTTCTGGCGCTGACCCTGATGAAGCGCCTGCAGCTGGCAGGCAACAAGCCCATCGCTCTGATCGGTGGCGGCACCACGATGATCGGTGACCCCTCCGGCCGTACCGATATGCGCCAGATGCTGACCGAGGAGACCATCAAGCACAACGCGGAGTGCTTCAAGCGCCAGATGGAGAAGTTCATCGACTTCTCCGACGGCAAGGCGCTGATGCTGTATAACTCCGAGTGGCTGAAGCCGCTGAACTATATTGAGCTGCTGCGCGAGGTGGGCGGCTGCTTCTCCGTCAACAACATGCTGCGCGCCGAGTGCTACAAGCAGCGCATGGAGAAGGGCCTCAGCTTCCTGGAGTTCAAC
>OIXY01000326.1_pt1 | contig 12215 bp, 5 predicted proteins | sample 1588051 | NCBI WGS metagenome assembly OIXY01 (sample SAMN03283247) | human gut metagenome | biome: human-associated habitat; material: feces | host: Homo sapiens | place: Peru | collected 2012 | reverse complement strand
ATGCCGTGATACCGCCTGTAGCATAGAGATTACCATCAATCTTGATAGCCTTGTTTGTGGAATCATACGTGAGCTTAATGCCATGGAAGGAGATTGCGCCCTCGAAGGTAGCATCGCCCGATACGCCAAGTTTAGAGAATGGAGCGTTTGGCTTCAAAGACACAAGGTCGGCAACGCTCGTTCCTGCACTTCCTTCCTTCCAAGTCGGCTCGAAGAAGATGAGGTATGCGCCAAGATTCTTTTCGCTGATGATAAACGATGTAGGGTCTGCGTGAACCTTTCCGCTCACATCCCACCAGATAGCACCATTGGCAAGGTAGCCAGAGCCGTCGAAGCGGATGAGGGAGGTTGCAGGGGTAAGATTTCCGCTATTATAGTCCTTATCCACCATCTGACCGCCCCACCACGTTGCGATACTCTTCTTTCCTCTGTTCGGGTCTATTGCTCCGTTGATACCGCTCTGAACGTTTCCGTCTCCGTCTCTCAGCGCAAGGAGCGTTGTCATTACAAGACCACCGTCAATATCTGTAGTCTGACCGAGCGCATCCTTGAGATACTTGTAACCTGCGAGGTCTGTGATATTCTGCTTCAAGTCGCCATATATCTTCCTAGTGATATATGCGTTTGCCAAACCCAGCTTGTCATAGAAGGCAGAATATGCGTTTTGGAAGTTGGTGAACTTCGTTCCCACGGCTGAGACGATAGCAGCCTTGCCGTTGGTATCAGTCTCATTGTATCTTTTAGATATATCTGAAAGAAACTTGATGAGTTCTTTCTTGGCATCAGAGAGGTCAGTGAAAGCGGAAGTGAGGTCAGTGAGTTCCTTGGTGTCCTTCAGTACCTCTGCATCCTTCACCTCATTATACGACTTCTGTGCAGCCGCAAAATCATCTTCAAGTCGCTTAGAATCCTGCGCCATTGCCGCAATCTCGGAAGGCTCTAGGTAGCCATCGGTAACATAATTATCGAATTCCTTCTTATTATCAGTGACCGTATTTCCGAGGTTTTTAATGTCCGTCTGTGCGGTCTGTGCCGCCTTCTGAGCATCTTCTGCTGCCTTTTTGGCTGCGTTGGCAACGGTATCATCGGTGTATTTAGATGCTTTAATCCAATCACCGATGGCGAACTGAGAACCTGCCGCTTTGTTGGTCTGACAGCGCAATACCTCATTCTTGTAGGTACTGCCGTCAGAAGGATAAGTGGCATTAACCCATATATCGCCAACCTGATAAGGTGTCGTAGGCTGAACGCTGAACACCTTCATCTTCCCGTTTGCGGTCTCCTGTGCCATTCTTGCATCGGAAAGGGCTTTGGCGATGTCGGTATCTGTAATGATAGTCCACTTATAGGTGTTGCTATCCTTGGCAAAGCGGTATGCCTTGCCCGTCTTGTTGTTGTAGTAAAGGTCGCCAAGATGGATTTTTTTATCATTATCGGTCTTCCAACTGATGGCTGGGGCATTCTCCAAGGTAGGCACACCATCATAGAACCACGTTTCGATAGCACCATCCACCTGATTCTGCAATTCTGCAATCTTATTGAAATACTGAGACAATTCCTTGCCATCCACAGTGGATTTAGCGGAAATCTTACCCTTAACAGACAATTGCTTAGTGCTGCTATCATATCTGATATAAGAGCTGCCCTCATAGCCATTCTCCTTTGTAGGTCTATCACCTACATACATATCACCATAGACGTTGAAGAATGCCTTGTTATTCTGCTTATTCACACCATATTCCACGTACTCCCTATTGGCAAAGGAATAGCTGTTGATGCCGTGATAGAGGCTGATGGATGGCGAATAGGTATCTACCGCCGAGAAGATAAGGCAGTTCTGACGTTCTACATCGGTTCTATTACCGCACTGATTGAGCACATCACCTTTAGCAGGTACGTCGCTTGCCGTAGCGCAATCGGTATCGGAGAGGTCGATATAATGATACTTCTTTCCTTCCAGCTCTACAGGGTCTTCATCACGACCGATGACTAGTCGCCAATAGTAGTGATTGCCAGCCTTGTGATAAGTGCCCTTGCGAACATTGAATGATTCCGAGCGCACTTGGTCGTTAACCGCGAAGTCGTTATCTACCTCATCACCATCCTGCTCTGCTAAGAAATAGCAACGATAAGCCTTCTGTGACACATTATTATATGTCACAGTAACCTCTTCTACCTTATGAGCCACCACGCCACCAGCAGGAGAGATTATCTCCTTACCGCCAATGGTGGATGTTTTATTGATGACCAGCTCCTCGAAGATAGCCTTCATTCTTACCTCCAAGTAATCTGTGATGAGGTGCGAACGACCTTCTGCATCGGGAATCCATGAGCCTCCGTTCTCATTGTTGGAGTTACCGATAAGCAATCCACTTAAAAGCTTCTGCACCTTTTCCCAAGTGATTGTGCCCTTTGCGGTGTTATCCTGCAGCCTAGATACAAACTCCATCCTAGAACGTCTAGCAGAATAAACGTTGCTATCGGATGCAGGAGTGGTATCGTTCATGCCAATTACATAGACACCTCCACCATTACCGCTTCCTGTGCCGCCTATCTGCATTCCATTCACCTTGATGGAATCAACCTTGTCTTCCAACTTACCCAACCGACTAGTAGCTGCCTTCTCGCCAACCGTGTACTGAGGGTGGTCGTAAGGTATATCCAAAGGTATCTCCATTCCGATGATACGAGAGTTTCGGTAGTGCTTGCCATCCGCATCCACCTGCGCAAACATATCATTAATCAGCTTTACCTGTTCACCGAGAGGATGGTAATCGTATATTCCATCATTGTAGAACTTGTCGCCATCCATCGTGCAGGTGAAGTTTGAGTTGCTGATCATGGTCTTCTGATAGTACTGCTTCGCTCTATCGAACAGAGATAACTGAGCAGTAGGGATGAGGTCCGTATCTGTAATCTTGGTTGCATCCCAATTGAACAGGAAGTACTTATCACCTACCTTCGGGCACATAACGCCATCGGGAAGAGTTCTTCCGTAGGTGTCGTTTGCCACAATCTCGAAGTAGTTAACCTTGTCAATGACTTTGAAACTAACATCGAACTCCATACCCATGAGAGCACCGCTAGTGAACTTGATGCCTAAAGTGAGGTTACTCTTTATCCAACTCTCCTTGAAGCTATTAGTGAAAGAGTCTGTAGAAGTGACCAAAACGTCTGTGTAGTCTTCGTCCCGTCTTCGTTATCAACGGTGCTATCATACGTCTTGATACTGCTGACAACACTCTCAACCTTTGGGTATTCTTCCTCGAACATCACAACACCCTCGATAGCCTGCTTGTCGTTCTTCACGACATTCACGTTCTCCAGGTAGCCATCCTTGGCGTAGAAACCATCACTATCCACTTCCTTGTTAGGGAGCATGAGGTAATCAGTAGCAACACCATCGGTGGTGACGTCCGCATCGGCACCAGTGAAATATCCCTTCGGAATATTTCTGTCTGAGCCGAATGCGTACAGTCTCGTAATATAAGTTGACTTAGATTCCGAATAGGACATAGACAGAACATTAACATCCTGTTCGAATGTTGTCTGCCCTTCCATTTCGCAATATCCAAGGTATATAATAGAGCCATCTATCCACCACTCGCAGTTGAGTGCGTCTTCAGAACAGATGGCGTTGAGAGCATCAAGAATACTGATGGAGCCGTACTCGATCAAGAATCTCTTCTGAACATCGAAAGCCTTGTTGTTGTACGTAGTGTAGTCAACGGAGAAATCCTCGCCATTATACGTAAGACCTAGTGCCTTTAGGTTGCCGAGTATAACGTTCATGTGTACACCTACAGTTGTGGTGAGGTTGAAGGAGGTCTCGTTGGCTCCGTGCTGAGGGCGATACTTGCAAATCTTATTCTTCCAAGACATATAGTAGGCATCCATCTGCATTTCGTAGTCGTAGCCATCACTATCATTGTGCTTAGGGAAGTATGATGATGTAAGCTCAAAGTAGCCGAAGTCGGGAATCTCTACGGAGTCCCCAATCTCGAAATAGACAGGAGTAGCCGTAGTGAACTTCAAGATGATGTAGTGGTGGTCCATAAGCTGATATGACAGCTTAGAACCCTCACCGAAGTCCTCTAATGTGAAGAATACATTGTTATTTCTCTTAATCTGAATCATTAGCTTGTATATTTACTTGTTTCACCTCTGTCACTAGGGTCTGGCTCGTTGAGCTTTAGGCTGAACTTTGCCATTTCCCGAATGCACTGACTAAACTGAGTGCAGGAGAGATAGATGCACCGATACCACACATTAGGCTGGAATCGGGTGCGGATAACCAACTCTCCCTTGGCAAGAACCTCCTCGCAGAACCTAGCATAGTTCATCAAGAACGTATCTGAGTCCTTGGCGGTCATATTGAACGGCAGCGTTATCTCCCTCTCATCCAATCTAGGATTGTGCTTGATAACCGACTTTCCGTCCTTTGAGCGATACTTGTTGCTGATGAACTCCTTGTTTGGTGCAGGGGTCATGAGCGCACTGAGGGCGGTTTCGTCTAGAAAGATGCCCCACGTAAGGTAGGCATCCTTGCCATTTATGTAAAGTTGTCCTTTAAGCATAACTATTTAATCATTAAATAACCTCATAGGCTTCGCTGTGAGCCGCTTTTTCTATTGTTGAGTATAGTTGTAAGGGTTGACGAGCGAAAAGCCTATAGAGGTCAAATATCCTTTAATCTTCTGATCATGTCATCCAGCTTGGCTCCGAAGTCATTATAGGTGAGTTTTGAATATTTCACGATGTCTTCGAGGTAGCTGTTTGTCATAATCATCATGTTTCTAATCTCCAATACTGCGCCATTGGTTGAGATTCCGAGTGTAACGATGCTCTCCATCTGTGATATGGTGGTAGTCATGTTCTGAGCAATTGACTCTCCTGCAATCTGCAGGGCGGTGAAGCGACCATTCAGCTCGTCCGCGGTATCTTGCCCCATAGATGCCCATCCTCCGCTTGTTGCGGTCTGTGATGAGGATGAAGAACCAGTGTAGCCTGTCACTTTTGCCCACTCGTCACGTCTCTTCAAGCCTTCCTGGACTATATCATCGTAACGCTTATAGAAAGCATCTACATCTTCTTTGGTTAGCTTTCCGTTTTTATCCTTCATAGCCTTTGCCCAATCATCGTAGAGTTTCTTCAAGTCTCCATTGATAAGGTCTTCCATACTGAAAGAGAGAAGGGACTTCTGCATCTTTTCTGCGAAATCATCTGCCATTTCGCTAGCAAAGTCGCTACCATCCTTCTTCATGTCCATAAGGTCCGTCAAAAAGCTATCTCTCATTCCACTGAAGGAAATCTGAGTAAGGTTCTCCTTGAACTGCTCTGACAACTCTTCCAGCTTGCCTGCTTGGTCTATGTAGTCATTCAACTTCTCCGTCAGACGACCGCCATAGTTACCCTTTCCTGTGTTCTCGATATGCTCCCAAATGGCAACGTTGCCACGGAGGAGCTTCATTTCCTCTGGACTGAGGGAGAAGAGGTCACCATTGAAGTCTGACTTGACGTTCTTCTTGATCCAATCCATCTCGTCACTACCGAAGCCGCCCCAATAAGCGTTCCATGAGTGGTGCGAACCATGATAGCTTGCCTGTGCCTTTGCGATGTCGAGGTAGTTCTGATTGGTCTCCTGCTGATTCTTATAGGCTTGCTCGTAGTATGAGGTTGCCTTGGAACCAAAGGAGTTTTCCATTGCATCAGTCAAATCCTCGATGGATTGCTGCAAGAGGATATTTCTGTCTGTCAGCCTTTCGATGGTATCATTGACCTTCTTTGCATTTCCATCTCCACCGAACAGACTATTAAAGCCACCGAATGAAAGCGTGTTGAGGATATGAGAAACGTTGTTCCCGATGCTCTTCAATGGCTTCATAACGATGTCACCCGATAAAGCATCATCGAGGATGCCCGTTACTGCGCCAAAGACCGTGTCCATGAGGTTGCTGATGAGTGTTCCGAAGCCATCTTTAAGAATATCGAGGATGCCGAGTATTGCGGAGATTATTTCACCTGCCATACCGCTATCCCCTAAAGCTTTCGTCAGAGATTTGGCTGCGTCACTATCTTTACCGAGCAACCCTTGGATGCCCTTTGCAAGCGTGTTGGCAACGTCCTTCTGCATAGAGCCACCGAAAAGCTTGTCAAGCCCTAGAATAGAGTTTCCTATGCCTTTGAGCGACCCCGATGTGAGACCCTGCAAACCATTTTCTAGCTGCTGGAACTGAGAAACTGCCTTCTGTGCAGATGTCTGCAAGTCTGATGATGCCTTCTGAACTGATGAGCCAAACTCCAAAACGTTGTTAGATGCGGTAGCGAGAACGCCCTGCGCTCTAGAGAGGTTGGCTTCAGCCTTGCTGATACTTGTCTTGTCACCACTCTTCTTAGCCTTGGCAAGGTCTTCCTGCGCCTTGGTGACAGCTTTCGTGGCTTCAATCTCTCGCTCTTGTGCATCAATATAGCCCTGCATGGCTGACTGATAGGAGTTGATGTCGTCAGAGACTTTCTTAAAGATGTCACTATTCCAGATGGTGGCAGAGCCTTGTAACTTGGAGATAAGTTCCTGTATAGTCTTCTGCTCATTAACATCTGTTGTGCTCTTGGAGAGTTCTTGCAGCTTCTCAATGGTAGGCTCCAGTTGGTCCTTGAACATAGCACCGAAGTCTCCGAAGATGCTTCCCCAATCGATGTTCTGTCTGATAGCATTTATCTCGATGGTTTGGAGGTCCTTCTTTCTCTGCTTCTGTAGAGAGAGCTTCTCGCCTTCTGTCTGAGCCTTGGCAATCTTCTCTTCGTACTCCTCGGCAATGGCTTGCTTCTGCTGATAGAGAGAACCATACTCCTTCAAGTAGTCGCGCATAGAGGTGAGGGCTTCCCTGTTGACCTCATCAAGCTTCTTGTTGTACTCTTGGGTAGCGAGGTCTCTTGCCTTATTGAGGGCATTGGACTGAGCAGAGGTGAGGGATGCCTTCTTGCCAGCTTCCTTGTTTTTCTTCTTGAACTCTGCTTCCTGCTTGTCAATCTCGGCTTTGCGCTTGGCATAGTCGTTCTTGATTTCAGCAAGCTTCTTCTCCGTGCCTTCCTGCATGAGGGAGATAGTTTCATCTGTATTTTTCTGCTGCAAAGTCTTCAAGCGGTTGTTTAAATCCTCTTGGGCTTTGATAGTCTTGTTTTCTTCCTTAATGCGAGTCTTACGAGCTGTAACTGCCGCTTTTGCTGCCCTTCCGCTTACATCACCACCTAGTTTCGAGTAGGCATCCTTGGCTGCTTTCAAGTTTTGGGTGGCGGTTTCGTACTGAGTGGCGGTGTATTTGCTCTTATTTCTCTCCATAGCAGCAACCTTCTTCTTGGCTGCGTTGTATTCACGCTGCGCCTTGTTGTAAGCTTGCTGATAGGTTTCCGTAGAACCATTGTTAGCCAACGCTTGTGCTCTTTTTTTGGCTTGGTTGAGGGATTGTTTGGCTGTGTTCCATTGAGCCTTGAAAATCAAAGGAATGGTCGTAGCGCCAGTGACCGCCCAATTCCGCTTCATCGTTAAGAGGTTGTTCAGAACCTTTGTTTTCTCAGACTCCTGCATGCGGAGATTCAGATCAGCAGGATTGTTCTTGATGTCCTCTCGAAGACCTGCTATCTCTTTCTGAGCCTTATTGATGAACGCATCCAATCTACTCTCACCTGTGGCGTAGTTGATGGTTTCGTTGGCAGCTTGCCAATCGTTGGCCAGATTGATTGCTTCGTCATAGAAGTCAAAGATTTCTTGACGTACACTTTCGTTCTCCTGTGCTTCTTGCAAGCGAACTTCGATAGGCTTTGCATTCTCGGCTGCTTGGTCTCGAAGTTGGATGATGTTGGAAAGCTTTTCTTCTGCTTGGTCAAGGTCTGCTTGGGCTTGGCTTATCTGTGATGAGATAGCGATGCTACCTTGACCGCCATTTGCTGCGTCTGCTCTGAGTTGCATTTGAAGCTCCTCAACCTTCTTTCGGTACTTCTCAACTTCCTCAACTGCCTTGTCGTACTTCAACTCATCCATGCTCTCGGCAACTTCCTTCTGCGTCTTAGCAAAATCGGCAGATGCAAGTTGAGCTTGTGAGTATTGCTCCGTTAACTGAGGTGCGAGGTTGGAGAGTTTTTGGTAAGCTTCTGCCTTCTCGTATTCTGTAGCTGTCTCAGACTGAATTGTTCTGATAAGGCTTTCGATATTCTGCTGACGTTCCTTGACCTTGTTATCAAACTCATCCCATGCTTCATTGGATTTCCTTACTGCCGTTTCATGTGCCGATTCTGCTGTGGCAAGCTTATATACGGCATAGGTTACTGCTGCGATGGTGGCAGCTATCCAAAAAAGAGGACTGGAGAACATAGAAGCATTCCATGCGTCCTGTGCTCTTTTGCAGAGAAGGGTGACCTGTGCCCATATTCCTTTGGCTGCGGTGTCTCTAGCGGTAGCTGCGGTATTCAAGCCTTGGGATGCGGTGTTAGCCGCATTGGCTGCTGTATTTGCTTCTGTGGCTGCGGTTGCAGCAGTTTCTCTAGCCGTTTGGAGTTGCTTTGCGATGGTGTTCCTTTCGTTAACGGCAGTGTTGAGTTTGATTTCTGCTGTCTCTACCTTCTGCCCATCTGTATAGGATTCCAGGGCATCATAAGCATCTTGGAGTGATTGAACCTCGTTGTCCTGCATTGCAAGTTTGTTCTCCAACGCCTTCACTTCCTCTGCGGCTGCGGTGGCTGTGTCTGCCTTTGCTTTTGCCTGCGCCTGTAGTTCGGCAACGTAAGCCGCGACCTCTTCACGCTTAGATGCTACCAGCTCTGCCTGTGCTGCTGATAATTGACCTTTGGCTACAGCTTCTTCAAGGTCTGTCTTCTTTGCTTCTTCCTTCATAGGGAGCAAAGATTCAAGAGCTGACAACTCGGCTGCATATCCTGCATTTGTTGTTGCTGTGTCAAAGGCTGCTATACTAACTGCCATTGCCTTATAAAGACCGATGGCAGATGCGGCTGCAAGGATAACCTCACCTATCTCCTTCCAATGGTCGATAACCTTAGATGTGATATCCAAAGCATCATTCATCAAGCCTTCCGTCTGTGTGCCGAGGTCATTAATAGCCATTTCGATGGTGTCTTGGATATTGCTTATCTGTCCAGTAATAGAGTGGGATTGCTTTTCCATCAATCCACCGAACTTGCCGCCTTCATTGGTAAGGCTCTCGATAGCCTTCTTGACTTCGGGGAAACCTACCTTACCTGCTGTCACCAATTCCGAAACCTTATCCTTGGTAACTCCGAACTGCTTGGCAAGTTCCTCTGTCAAAGGAATACCGCGACCTGTAAATTGCATCAAGTCTCTTGTGAACAATCGACCTTGCACCATCGTGGTACCATAGAGCCATGTGAGGTCCTGCAAGTTCAATCCCAATCCTGCTGATACGTCACCGAGCCTTCTCATGGTATCGGTAATCTCATTGGCTGCAAATCCGTATGCAAGGAGCTGCTTTGCGCCATTTACCACACCCTTCATGTCAAAAGGTGTAGAAGCAGCAAGGTTGGCGAGGTCCGAAATCATTCCCTTTGCCTTCTGTCCGCTACCGAGCATGGTTTCAAAGGCAATCTCAAACTGCTGAAACTCTCCTCGGACAGTACCCAGTGTGCTGATGATTTCCTTTGCCGTAAAGCCAGCGAAAGCCATCGATGCAACGGACTTGATGCGATTGAAAACATTCTCAATGCTCTGGCCCTGCTGCTCGACTGCTCTTGCTGTCTGTGATACTCCATCCTGCACCCCTCGAAAGGCTTTCAGTACGGATGAATTGTCACCTGTTATGTCAAACTTGATACTTGCCATTTTTTTATTCTGTCAATTACGTAAAGGTGCACCTCCTCACCCAAACCTTTATTCTTTACTTTTTTCTTGTTAGTGAAGGAGGTTAAATTGGATTCTCTTCGCTCTGTCTAATCAGCTCCATGATGTCCTCTTTGTTATCTCCGCTGAAGACCTTCTCTGTTGCTGATGGAATGTGAGCCTTCTTTCTTTCCTCATCGGATAGATAGATGGAAGTTATCTTATCCTTCATCATAAGCGTGAGGTTGTTGTATGATATTTCCCACAGAACATAGTCAAGGGTCCATTTATATCTCTCGCAAGCTGCGTCAATGAGAGAGCCCCAAATGGTTCTGCCACCAAAGACATACTGATTACTGGAGTCTTTGGCTTGGTTTATCTTCTCCATACGCTCCGCTTCCTTGTCTATTCCACATTCCGTGATGATGTCGTGAAGCTTGTTGTCTGAGAGTATGGTGATGAGAAGGGTTGCTATATCATCGTTATCACAGAACTTGAAGATGATGTTTTCCCTTGCCTTCAATATGCGTGAACTGAGCATATCGGATTTCTTCTGAAGAGTGTGGTAGGCTATTATCTTACAGCAAAGACTTCGATTCTCATCTACTACACGGAGTGCTTCAATGAGGGGATTCAGCTTTAAGTTATCATCTTTGATACCTAGCTGCTTAATCAATGGAGCAGTCAAATACATCTTGCCTAAAGTCTGAGGGTAGATAAACAAATGCCTTCTACCTATCTGTATGCCTAGAGGTGTATCTGTTAACACCATGGCTATCTTAGCGCCAATTTCGATGTCATTCTTCATAAGCCAATAAAATTTGTTAGCACCCAAGACAGGACTCGAACCTGCGTCTTTCAACCAGCTTTTTAAAGACCAACTGGATTTCATGTGACGGACTTTGGTCTCGCTCTAACCAACTGAGCTACTTGGGTAGGTTGCCGACTGATAACCCTCAATCGGCAGAAGGGTGAAAGGAAATCAACATATTGCCTTAAACGTCACCGTCGGTTTGTCCGTTTGTTGGAACAGTTATCTCCGTTGTTGTGTCTGTAGCACCTGCAGGATGCTTGAATGTAAGAACGTATTCGTCTGTCTTTCCCTTAGCCTTCTTGGCTGTGATGATGCGCCAACGGAACTGACAATATACGGTCTCACCCTTCTTGTTGGTGGTCTTTGCTACCTCGTCACCCTCTGGAACAAGAGCCTTGTGGGTGTACTGCATCAAAGCACCATCCGCAGAAGAATATGATTCCTCTACGCTGACGGTTGAATTGCCAATATAGCAGCCAGGGTTCTCTGCATCTTCCGGCTGAACAGCGATAGCGTAGTTTCCTTCGATAAGTCCATCAATGGTAGGGAATGGCTGAGGTAAGCCCTTCTTGATGAACTCTTGATAAACGAGTTCGTAGGTGGACTTAGTTGTCTTTGAATCGACAATACCGCCACCTTCCTCCTTAGCTTCTGTTGTATCACCCTTGGTAGGGTTCAGCTGGGTAGTGTCCTCCTTTGGAGTGTCGAGCTTCTTCCAGTTGTTTGTAGCAGCACTAAGGTCACGAACATAGATGGATGGTTTTCCCCATGTTGTTACTGACATAATCTTAATCGTTTATAGTTTGATACAAAAACCTTCTGAGAACTCTGTAAATGGCTTGTGGTCAATATGTTTGGCGCAAAGTGATGTATGGAGAATAACAAAGACAAAACAAAACGAGTAACAAATATGGTTTTTAATACCACCGATTTTTCCTCTTCCGTTAATCTTTCGTAAATCTTTGCACTGATATGACAATGATAACCATTTGCTTGTTTTGGTTGATGTTTGTGGTAGTATGAGAGAATCTTAAAATCCAATAAGACATCAAATAATTTCGCTGTGAGCTTCTTTTGATTGGTTGATGGATAGTTTATAGGGTAAAATACAAAACCCTCTTAGAGGTTCTAATTTTCGAGGAAGATTGAGAAATAAAAAGGGGTGTCAGCATCATTGACCAGGCACAACTATCAAAACAAAATTGGTCATGATGCGACACCCCGTGACAGAATGGAATATCTTTTAAACTGCTGCTCTCCAAAATTCCATGATGGATAGCCCAGTGTAGAATTTCTTCATTGTGGCTTTCCGAAACCCGCATCTTATCATGCCGTACTCGGTGTACTTCTGCAGGGTCTTTCGGGAGATACCAAGCAGCTTGCAGGTTTCGTTGATACTATACCTGCTTGCTGCGTTTACTTTCGGTTCGTTACTAGTTACTGCCATAGTTTATGCGTATTTGCGTTGAAACTCGGTTCTGAACTTCTCAAATTTCAACTTCTCACGGAGCTTGATGTAATAGGCATCTTGCTCGAACTTCTTCTTTGGAGGTTGGT
>OIXY01000324.1_pt1 | contig 12234 bp, 9 predicted proteins | sample 1588051 | NCBI WGS metagenome assembly OIXY01 (sample SAMN03283247) | human gut metagenome | biome: human-associated habitat; material: feces | host: Homo sapiens | place: Peru | collected 2012 | reverse complement strand
TCAAGATGCTTGGTGGTTGCGGGGGCCGGATTTGAACCAACGACCTTCGGGTTATGAGCCCGACGAGCTACCAGACTGCTCCACCCCGCGATATTTACTTTTTGCTTTTCAGCGGTTCTCGCTGACTGCTCAAGTATAATACCACAGGCAGGGTAGAATGTCAACCCTTTTGGAAAAAAATTTTAGTATCCTCTTGCCGCGGCTTTTAATGCGTCATTGTCCGGTGCTGTGCGCGGTATTCGGCGGGGGTGATGCCGTACAGGCGGCGGAAGGTCTTGAGGAAGCTACTGTAATCCGGAAAGCCGCTCTCGGTGCAGGCGTTCAGAACGGATACCCCCTCCTCCAGCGCCTTGCGGCAATGCTGCATCCGCAGATAGGTCAGGTAGTTGTGGATGCTCTCCATGGTGCACTCCTTGAACGCGCGGGAAAGGTGCTCCCGGCTGGCGTAAAGTTCCTGCGCCAGCTGCGCGGTGGTAAGGGTCGGTTCCTGATAATGCGCCTGCAGGTAGGCCACCGCACGCGCGACCAGTACACTGGTGCTGCTGGGGGCAGCGGTCTGTCCGCTGCCGGTGGCCTGCGTGATGAGCAGCATCATTTCAGAGACCTGCGCCTCAAAAACGATATCCCGGATGGAGTCCGGCAACTCCAAACTTTGCGCCATGCGGATGAAAAGTCCCTTGAAGTCCCACTTGCGGCAGGCCTCGCTGTCCAGCACGGTGAGCTCGTGCATCCAGTCTGCATTTTTCAGGTTCACGCGGCGGCGGGTGGCCTGCCAGAGGGCATCGTCGATCTGAACGACCAGACGATCCGACTGTGCATCGTCAGTATTGAAGCTGCCGGAGTGATAGACCTGAGCGGGAAAGTAGACCAGCTCCCCTACATGAACCAGATACACGCTGCCGCCCGCCGAGTAGCGCACCGTGCTGCCGCCGATGGGGAGCACCAACTCGTGATACGGGTGGGAGTGCACCACAGACTGCTTGTTTTCCCGGTTCGTGTACCATGCGACCAGAAGCCGGGTGTTGCTCAGCCCCATCCGCGCCTGTGCTTCCGTAAGGACATTATCTATATAATGTGTGACCCGTTCCATGCCCATAGCCGCTCCTGCTCCTTGTTAAAAAAATAAGAATCATTCTTTTACGTCCTTTTTTTGTTCTAGTATATCAGTACATATCACATTTTGCAACATTTAAATCACAAAATCTGCGGAAAAGCAGTGGGATTTTTAGTATGATAAGGGTGCAAGAGGACGAGATTGACCAAATACACAAAAATAACGCAACGTTTTTGTGCTTATTGACAAATTCGTTGGTTGCATTTCGTGACGGTTCCATCCCGTATTTTCCATCCAGATCAGATTGATGATGAGGTGCACGATGAAAAAGATCATTTCCGTTACGCAAGAGCATCCCATGGTAGCGCTTGCATCGGATATTACCTATATGCAGAAGTCGTTCTGGTGCGGCTGCTCCGCTTACCCGCTCAAACTCAGCTTCATGCGGGCGCGGCATCGATACGCATTTGATCCGGAGCATGAGAACTACCCCTGCATTGTGTTTGTCTGCGGCGGTGCGTGGGAAAAGGTGGATCGCAATGTCTGGATGCCTAATCTGGCGTACTACTGCCAGAAGGGTTATGCGGTGGCCAGCGTGGATTACAGTTGTCTGCCGGTAACGGTGCACCCGGAACAGGTTACCGAGGTCAAAACAGCCATTCGCTTCCTGCGGGCGCACGCGGCCGAATTCCGTATCGACCCGGAACGGATCGCCATCATGGGCGAAAGCGCCGGAGCCTATCTGGCGGCGTTGACCGGCCTGACCGGCGACGAGAAAGAATATCGGAATGAGTATTATCCGGAGCAGTCGGATGCTGTGCGCGCTGTGTGCACCTGGTATGCGCCGACGGATATCCACCGCATGAATACCGACATGGTGCATATGCAGATCGGGGATTTCCCGGTGCTTCCCTCGCTGGTAAAGCAGAGCGCACCGCCATTTCTGATGCTGCACGGTGCAGCTGACAGTACGGTGCCTTCTCAGCAGTCCGAAATGCTGTACGAAGCGCTCCAGAACGCAAAGGTGGAAAGTGATCTGATTCTACTGGAGGGTGCGGAGCATGCAGACTACATGTTCCAGCAGCCTTCTGTCAAAGAACTGGTCTGTGACTTTATGGATCGGCATTTGAAATAAGGGAGAAACCGGATGCAAAGCTCGAAAAACCATTTTGAGGCCGCGGTTCTGTTCGACCGAGCCACGATCCTGCGGATGTTCCGGACAGAATACTATGCTTTTGAGCGTTTGCAGCTGCTCACGCGCCTGCTGATCGCAGTCATTCTGCTGTTTATGGGACTGTTCGGTGGGCTGCCGCAGATTGCCGCAATCCCATGCCTTGCGGTCGGTGCATGGCTGCTCGTCAGTCTGGATTTTCCGAGCAAAGTCCGTGCGGAGAGAGTATTGCAGCAGCAGGGAGAGCAACCGTCCAAAGTGCGGTATCGCTTCAACGATACCGGCATCTATGTGGAAAACGGTGCCCACCTAAAATACGAGCAGGTCGGGCGGCTGATTGAAGATGACGAATATTTTTATATCTTTCAGGACCGGCAGTTTGCCGTCATGGTACCCAAAACGGCGCTGCTGCCAGACAGCCCGGAACGCTTCCGTAAATACATCGCCCGGCAATGCGGGATGGAGTGGAAACGCGGCGGTTCTTTTTTGATGGTGGATCGGAAGGACTTTGTCCAGATGCTACAGGACAAGACTTCCCGCTGGTTCGGACGTTGAATGGATGGAATTGCGCCAACAGGCGCTGTCAAACATAAGAAAAAAGGGGAATACCAATATGTTTTTAACCTGTCACTATTTCAGCAAGGTGCTGATGCACAACACCGAGATCAATGTTGTGATTCCTACCCCGGAGGGTAATGAACAGATCACCGAGGCAGGCCCTACGCAGCGGTACGATTACGAGAACGGTCTGCCGGTGGTTTATCTGCTGCATGGCGCTTACGGCGACAACAGCAGTTGGGTCCGTTTCAGCAATATTGAACGGTATGCACAGGCCCACAACATTGTAGCAGTCATGGCATCGGTGGAAAACAGCCTGTATCAGGATATGGTTCATGGCAACAAGTATTTCACATTTATCAGCGAGGAGCTGCCCAGCTTCATCACAACACTGTTCCCTGTGAGCAAGAAGCGGGAAGACACCTATATCTGCGGTTTCTCCATGGGCGGTTACGGCGCATGGTTCATCGGTCTGTCCTGCCCCGAGAAGTATGGCAAGATCGCAGGCATGTCTGCTGCCATGGATGTCGCCGGGCTGGCGGACGAAGCGAAGAAGGGCAACATCGAAGCACCGTTCCCCTTCCACGACATTTTTGAGGACCCGGCTCATCTGGCTGGCAGCGACAAGGATATCTTTGAACTGTACCGCCGCGATGCAGAAAAGGGCTGTGTGCCAGAACTGTATCAGGCCTGCGGTACCAAGGATTTTCTGTATCAGATGAATGAAGATGCCAACCGGCGTTTGACAGAGATGGGTGCAAAGATCACCTATTCGGTCACACCGGATGCCATGCATAATTGGGATTACTGGGACAGCGAGCTGCCCAAGATTCTGGACTGGATGATGCAGAAATAATCATTTCTGGAATGTTGCGCCGGAAGCGTACCGGCGAGCAGATAGAGAATACAGAAGAAGAATATTTTTCAGGAGGAAACCAAGTATGAAAAAGATCAATCGTCGTGAGTTTATCCGTATGTCTGCCGTTCTGGCGGCAGCTGGCGCTCTGACTGCCTGTGGCGGCAGCAAATCCGGTTCCACCGCTGGTGCCGGTGCTTCCGCAGAGGGCGTGAAGGGCCTGACCCTGAAGCTGAGCCACAATGCCAACGAGCAGCACCTGATCCACAAGGCTATGACTCAGTTTGCCAACGAGGTCAACGAAAAGACCAACGGTGACATCAAGATCGAGGTCTACCCCAACGCAACGCTGGGCGGCGAGAAGGATAACCTGGAGCAGATGGGTATCGGCGCTCTGGATATGGCTAAGGTGTCTGCTGCTTCTCTGGAAACCTTTGCTCCCGTCTACGAGGCATTCTCTGTTCCCTATATCTTCAACAACCGCGATCACTTCTACGGCTTCATGGACAGCGATCAGGCCAAGGAAGTTTTCCACTCCACCGAAGCTCAGGGCTTCATCGCTCTGACCTGGCTGGATTCCGGCACGCGCTCCTTCTACACCGTCAAGACCCCGGTTATGACCCCGGCTGATCTGAAGGGCCTGAAGATCCGTACCATGGATTCTCCCATGGCAATTGAAATGATGAACTGCTTCGGCGGTTCCGCAACGGCTATGCCGATCAGCGATGTCTACACTGCAATGCAGTCCGGCGTTATCGATGGTGCAGAGAACAATGAAACCGCTCTGACCGTTGGCGGCCACGGCGAGGTGGCAAAGTGCTACAGCTACGATGAGCACACCCGCATCCCCGATATCGTCCTGATCAGCACCAAAGTCTGGAACCAGTTCTCTGTGGAGCAGCAGGAAATCGTGCAGGCTGCTGCCGATGCTGCAAAGGAGACCTACAAGGCTGACTGGCAGGCTGCGATCGAGCAGGCTGTGAAGGATGCCGAAACCAATATGGGCGTCACCTTCTATCACCCCGATTCTCTGGCTCCGTTCCAGGAGGCCGTCCAGCCCATCTACGACCGTTTGGCCAAGGAAGAGCCGGAAGTCTGGGCACTGTGCGAGAAGATCCAGGCATTCCAGGCCTGATCGCCTTGTCCTGCATCTGCAGACCCCGTATCATTGCATCTTTTTCCGCATAACTGCTGCCATTACATCCGGGCAGCAGTTATGCCATAGGAGAAGGATTCAAAAAGGAGGAAAAAACCTTGAAAAAACTGGAAAAAGGGCTCGATTTTGCTATGAGCACAATCATGTCCGTCGTTATGCTGGTGTTGCTGATCTTTGGCACCTGGCAGATTTTCACCCGCTGGATTCTGAACGACCCTTCGACATTTACCGAAGAGATGCTGCGCTACCTGCTGATTTGGGCTGGTATGATCGGTGCAGCCTACTGCTTCTTCCACGATAAGCACGTCAAGCTGACGCTGCTCACTTCCAAGCTGCATGGTCCCGCACTGACCGTGGCGACGGTTTTTAATGAGATCATCGTCGTTCTGTTCGTGTTGTATGTCTACGTCTACGGCGGCGGCCAGATGATGATGCGCACCATGGCCAGCGGTCAGCTGACGGCGGTTCTACGTCTGCCCATGAGCCTGATCTATGGCTGCCTGCCGGTATCCGGCGTGTTCGTCATTCTGTCCAAGATCCTCCGCTATCTGTCGTTGTATGCGGAGTCCAAAACTGCGAAAGGGGGCAAATAAGTCATGGGTGTTATTCAGGCAACATTGATGTTGTTCCTTATCTTCTTCGGTCTGATGTTCGTGGGTGTGCCGATCTCCGTCAGTATCGGCGTTGCATCCATCTCCATCCTGCTTAGCGGCTTTGATCTGAATTCCCTGGCCTACATCGTGGCCCAGCGGTGTTTCTCCGGCATCGACTCGTTTGGTCTGCTTGCTCTGCCGTTCTTCATGCTGGCAGGCAGCATCATGAACAAGGGTGGCATTGCTCGCCGACTGGTCCGTCTGGCCCGCTGCTTTGTGGGTAAGATCCCCGGCTATCTGGCTGCGACCAATGTTCTGACCAATATGTTCTTCGGCGCTATTTCCGGTTCTTCTGTTGCTGCTGCTTCCGCAGTCGGCAAAATCATGGGTCCTCTGGAAAAGCAGGAAAATTATGAGGACGCTTACGCTGCGGCGATCAACATCTGCTCCGCTCCCACGGGCGTTATCATTCCCCCGTCTGGTCCGTTGATCCTGTTCTCTCTGACGGCCGGCGGCGTTTCGGTCAGCGCACTGTTTATGGCAGGCTATATCCCCGGCATCTTGCTCGGTCTGTGCGTCATGACAGTTGCGATCATCATTGCAAAGAAAAAAGGTTACACCGGCTCTACCGTGAAAGAGGACGCCTCTACCCTGAAGATCTTCCTGGATGCGATCCCCTGCATTCTGATGATGGTCATTGTTATGGGCGGCATCCTGCTGGGTTGGTTTACCGCTACCGAGGCTGGTATCGTGGCCTGCCTGTACTGCATTGCATTGGGTTTCCTGTACCGCGAACTGACCGTCAAGCAGCTGTGGAACCTGATGAGCGAGTGCATGATGGATACTGCTGTGATCCTGTTCCTGATTGCTGCATCCAATATCATGAGCTACGCAATGAGCTATACCGGCATTCCTGCCGCACTGAGCGCAATGCTTATGGGCATTACGGACAATAAGTATATCCTGCTGCTGATCATGAACGTGTTCCTGCTGGTTCTGGGTATGTTCCTGGATCTGACCCCTGCTGTTCTGATCTTTACCCCGATCTTCCTGCCCATCGCCACCGGCTTTGGCATGAATCCGGTTCATTTCGGTGTGATGCTGATTCTGAACCTGGCAATCGGTTCGGTCACGCCGCCCGTTGGTTCGGTTCTGTTCGTTGGCTGTAATGTTGCCGATGTTACGATGGAGGAAGTTACAAAGTACATTGTGCCCACCTTCATTGCGATGGTAGTTGCTTTGATGTTGGTCACATACATTCCGGCACTGACCTTGTTCATCCCGCAGCTTGCAGGTTTGATCTGATCTTCATCAGAATTTTATAATTGCTTTCATGCCTCCTGAACTTCTTGAATATGGCCATGCTATATTGGGAGAACAGGGGGCATTTTTTATCAAAAATTAACTGAGAGGAGTAAAAACTATGGAGATCTGCTCCCGTTTTACCGGCATGGAGCGCAAGGACGGCGCTTTCCTGCTACATACTGATAACGCTGATATCAAGGTCTGCTTTGTGACCGATGAGATCGTCCGCGTCCGCGCAAGCTTTGACCATGAGCTGGCAGAGGAGTCCTACGTTCTGATGACCACCGCATGGGAGGATCGGATGGACGAGTTGTTCAAGGGTGAGCGTACCCGTGTGGAGCCCTTTGCCGCACAACTCACCGAGGATGACAGCACCCTCACCTTTGCCACCGGCAAGGTGACACTGGTGGTGGACAAGGACCCCATCAACTTCAAGCTGCTGGCTGCCGACGGCTCCGAACTGTATAGCACCCTGCCCGGCAACCCCTTCGTCAAGGACGCCAACAACCGCGTGGTGGCTTATAGCCGGATGAAGGAGGACGACTGCTTCTACGGCTTTGGCGAAAAGACCGGCCTGCTGGATAAGAACAAGACCTTCCAGCGGGAGCGCGCCACCGATGCCATGGGCTACGATGCCGAGAAGATGGATACCCTCTACAAACACATCCCCTTCTACATCCGTCTGGACCGCGACACTCACAAGGCTGTGGGCGTGTTCTACCACAACTTCTACGAGTCCGTGTTCAACATGGGCTGCGAAAAGAGCAACTACTGGCCCCGCTACACCTATTTTCAGGCAGACGGCGGCGATCTGGACTGCTTCCTGATCGGCGGCGACACCATTGCCCGCATCGTGGACAATTACACCCTGCTGACCGGCCGTCCGGCACTGCTGCCCAAGCGTGCACTGGGCTATCAGGGCTCCAGTATGTACTACCCCGAGCTGGAGAAGGACAGCGATGACGCTGTGCTGGGCTTTATCGACACCATCAAGGAAGAGGGCTTCCCCATCGATGGCTTCCACCTGTCCAGCGGCTATACCAGCCAGAACAACAAGCGCTGTGTCTTTACATGGAACACCGAACGCTTCAAGGACCCCAGCGCCTACTTCCACGCCATGAACGAAAAGCACGCCCAGAACGTGCCCAACGTCAAGCCGGGTGTCCTGCTGTGCAACCCCCGTTTCGACGAGTTCAACGCAGATGACGTATTCGTGAAGGACAGCAAAAACCCCGAGACCTACGGTGTCGGCAAATGGTGGGGCGGCGACGGCGCATTCTGGGACTTCACCAAGCCCGAAGGCCGTGCAGCCTGGAAAAAGTACCTCACCGAGTCCATCATTGCCGTGGGCACCGATTCCGTCTGGAACGACAACTGCGAGTACGACAGCCTGATGGACAAGGACTGCACCTGCGATTTTGACGGCAAGGGCGGCACCATCGGCCAGCTGAAGCCCATTATGAGCACCCTGATGTGCAAGGTGGGTGCCGATGCCGTGGTGGAGCACAACGCCAAGGCACGCCCCTACATGGTCTGCCGCAGCGGCAGCGCCGGCATCCAGCGCTACGCCCAGACCTGGTGCGGCGACAACTACACCAGCTGGAAGAGCCTGAAGTACAATATCCCCATCATCACCGGCATGGGTCTGTCCGGCCAGCCCAACGAGGGCGCGGACATCGGCGGCTTTGCAGGCCCCGCACCCACCGAGGAGTTGTTCGTGCGCTGGGTGCAGAACGGCATCTTCCAGGCCCGCTTCTCCATCCACTCTGCTTCCAACGATAACACCGTCACCGAGCCGTGGATGTTCCGGGAGTCTGCAGACACCATCCGGGACGCCATCCTGCTGCGTTACCGCTTTACTCCCTATCTCTACAGCGCCGAGTACGAGGCCAGCCAGACCGGTGCACCCATCATGCGCGCTTTGGTCTACGACTTCCAGAACGACCCCAAGGTCTGGGAGGAAAGCTTCGAGTTCCTGTTCGGCCGGGATATTCTGGTGGCCAATGTTCTGGAAGAGGGTGCCAAGACCCGCACTGTCTACCTGCCCGCAGGCTGCAAGTGGTACGACTGGAACGATAAGTTCCGCTGCTACGAGGGCGGCCAGACCATCGAGGTGCCTGTCACCATGGCTACCATCCCCATGTTCGTCCGCGAGGGCGCAGTCATCGCCATGGCAGACAACCAGCTGATGACCATGGAGGGCGACCACACCACCGCCCTGCACCTCATCGTGGCACCCAAGGGCACCACCACCACGACCCTGTACGATGATGACGGCATCACCAACGATTTCAAGAGCGGCGTGTACCGCAAGACCACTATCACCACCACCGCAGGCGAGCGGGTGACCATGAACTTTGCCTCCGAGGGCAGCTACAAGGACACCGTGGAGACCATCAAGGTGGAGATGATCGCCAAGGAGAAGAGCCCCTTCTGGGTCACGCTGGATGGCCGCAAGATCGAGCACTTCCTCAACCGCCGCAAGTTCGACGCCGCTGCCGAGGGCTGGTATTACAGCCAAAGCAAAAAGGCTGTCGAGGTCAAGTACGCAAACCCCGCCAAGGATCACGAGCTGACCGTCTCGTTTGAGCAGTTCGACCTGATCGGTATGTAACACTGCACGGAGGAACCTCTTATGCTGCTGCGTAGTTTTGAATCTTTTGAAAAGACCGAAAACGGCTACCTCATCCACGGCGATGCCGCCGATGTGAAGCTGGTTTTCATGACAGATGATATCATCCGCATCCGGGTGCACTTCGACAAGGGCACCCCCATGGAGGAAGAGTCCTACACGCTGGTGACCACTGCGTGGGAGGACCGGATGGACACCCTGCTCAAGGACGAGCGCACCCGCATCACCGCGCTGGATGTCCCCTGCGCAGAGGACGATAAGACCCTGACCTTTGAGACCGCACACGTCACCCTGAAGCTGTTCAAAAAGCCCTTCCATTTTGAACTGTACGACAAGTCCGGCAAGCTGATCTATCAGGATCTGCGGGAGCGCGCCTTTGAGAAGGATCAGATCGGCCGTCTGAGCCACTTCTCCAAGGTGGATCGGGAATACGACCACTTCTACGGCTTTGGTGAAAAGACCGGTCATCTGGACAAAAAGGGACGCCGCCTGCGGATGTCCCCCAAGGATGCCATCGGCCACGACCCCGAGACCGGCGACCCGATGTACAAGCACATCCCCTTCTACATCCGGGTGAATGAGAACGACCTGCGCCCGGTGGGTCTGTTCTACCATAACTCCTACGACTGCGTGTTCGACCTTGGCGAGGAGCTGTCCGGTTACTGGGAGCGCTACTGCTACTACCAGACCGACGGCGGCGACATCGACCTGTTCCTGCTGGCCGGTGAGACCCTGCCCGAGATCCTGAACGAGTACACCCTGCTGACCGGCCGCAGCGCCCTGCCCACCAAGCAGTCTCTGGGCTACTGCGCTTCCACCATGTACTACGCCGAGCTGGAAAAGAACTGCGACGAAGAGATCTACAAGGTCATCGACAAGCACGAAAAAGAGGGTATCCTCATCGACAACTTCTGGCTGGCCTCCGGCTATTCCAGCGGCGAAAAGGACAACCTGCGCTATGTGTTCAACTGGAACCACAAGCGCTTCCCGGAGCCGGAAAAGTTCTTTGAGAACATGAACGCCCGGGGCATCAACGTCATCCCCAACCTGAAGCCCGGCATCCTGAAGCACCACCCCTACATCGACCTGTTTGAAAAGAACGATGTCTTTATCAAGACCCCGGACGGCAAGGCTCCGTACTACGGCCGCTGGTGGGGCGGCGAGGGACGCTTCTTCGACTTCACCGGCCCGCGCGGCCGCAACACCTGGAAGCAGCTGCTGGAGGAGAACATCCTCAAAAAGGGCACCAAGACCGTCTGGAACGACAACTGTGAGATGGACGGCGTGGAGGACCGCGACGCTCAGTGCGACTTTGAGGGCAAAAAGGGCACCATGGCAGAGCTGAAGATCCTGCACTCCAACCTGATGGCCTATACCGCCAAGCAGGCACTGGCAGACGTGTACCCCGGCGAGCGCCCCTACATCATCAACCGTGCAGGCTACGCAGGTATCCAGCGCTACGCACAGGTGTGGGGCGGCGATAACCTGACCGACTGGCGCACCGTCAAGTTCAACATTGCCACCATTCTGGGCATGGGCCTGTCCGGCTGCTCCAACATGGGCTGCGATATCGGCGGCTTTGCTGGCCCCGCACCCGAGGCAGAGCTGCTGCTCCGCTGGCTGCAGAACGGCATCTTCCAGCCGCGCTTCTGCCTGAACTCTGCCAACAACGATAACACCGTTACCCAGCCGTGGATGTACGAGGAGAACCTGCCCTACATCCGTGCAGCCTACCAGCTGCGCTACCGTCTGCTGCCCACTTTGTACTCCCTGATGTACGAGTCCAACCAGAACGGTATGCCGGCATGGCGTCCGCTGTTCCTTGAGTTCCCGGACGACCCCAAGTGCTACACCGACAAGAACCTGACCTTTATGTTCGGCAAGAGCATTCTGGTGGCAAACGTGGTGGAAAAGGGCGCGACTACCCGCACCATCTACCTGCCCGCAGGCTGCACCTGGTACGATATGAACGATGACCTGCGTGCATACGAGGGTGGCCAGACCATCAAGGTCCCGGTCACGCTGGCCAGCATCCCCATGTTCCTGCGCGGTTCTGCCATTGTGGTGACCACCGAGGACGTCAAGCATATCCTCAAGGACACCATGCGCCAGATCGACCTGCTGGTCGCTGCCGAGACCGACACCAGCTTTGTGCTATACGATGATGACGGCCACACCGAGGACTACAAAAACGGCGTCTACGCCAAGACCACCATCACCGTCAAGGCCGGCGACCGCACCGATATCCGCTTTGCCACCGAGGGCAGCTACGAATCCCCCGTGGAGCGCATGACCCTGAAGCTGGTCAGCAAGAAAAAGGGTGCGCTCTGGGCCAGCGTGGATGGACAGCTGCTTCCCCAGTACATCGTCCGCGATGGCTGGGAGGCCGCAGAGTCCGGCTGGTACTATAACCTGCCTGACCGCACCATCTGGGTCAAGTTTGCAAAGCCTGCCAAGAAGGACTTCACGGTGACTGTCTCCACCGAAAAGTTTGACCTGATCGGTATGGCAGAGGACTAAAAAGCCATTTCCAATCTTCTTTAATTCTTCTTCAAAAACACGAAGGCCCGTGGGGAGTTCCCCACGGGCCTTCGTGTTTTTTATAAGCTTCAGGCTTCGGTCTGCGACTCCCGCCGGAGGATGCGGCAGACCATGAACAGGCAGTAAAACATCGCCAGACCCCACGCAAAGGGGTTAGAAAGGCAGATGCCCAGATACCCAAGGCCGGTCTTTACCGCCAGCACACCGCCAAGGCTGCGGCCAATGAGTTCGCCCACGCCGGAAACAACGGCCAGCACGCTATAGCCAAGCCCCTGCAAGGTGTTGCGGAAGATCATCAGCAGGCCGTGGAAGCAGAACAGCATACTCATGACGCTGAGATACTGGATGGCACCCGCCGTGACGGCGGG
>OIXY01000321.1_pt1 | contig 12264 bp, 8 predicted proteins | sample 1588051 | NCBI WGS metagenome assembly OIXY01 (sample SAMN03283247) | human gut metagenome | biome: human-associated habitat; material: feces | host: Homo sapiens | place: Peru | collected 2012 | reverse complement strand
CCGCCAGTGGGTAGCCATAGCGCTCTCGGCAGCGCTCTTCGCCATCGTTCACGGCAATATGGCGCAAGGCGTCGGAGCGTTCCTCTGCGGACTGCTGCTCGGATGGATGTACGTACGCACCGGCAGCATCATCCCCGGCGTGGTCTACCACTGGGTGAACAACTCTACCGCCGTACTGCTCTACCGCATCATGCCGCAGTCGGCAGACATGCAGTTCGCCGACTTCTTCGGCGGCGACATGAAGCGCGTGGCGCTCGCCATGCTCTTCTCCCTGATGATATTCGGAGCATCCTTGTTCCAGCTCAACCAGCGACTGCAGAAGCCGCAGCAATAGCACCACATATCTCACCACCACACCATCTCACCACCTCAACACCACACCACCATGCCCGATTTCAGAGACATCACCGTCAGCCAGAGTGTAAGATTCTGCGACGGAAGCCATATAGGCAACGACATACTACTACTCGACGAAGTGTCGAAGATACCCATTCCGCGCGAACCGCGCCGCATGCAGTGTCTTCTGCTCGCCATGTGCCTCGAAGGCAACGTGAGCTACTACGTCGACTCGGTGAAGCACAACGTTGAGCCCGGCGACCTTATCATCATCAACCAAGGTCGCTCGGTGTACAACTGCACGCTCTCGCCCGACTGCCGCGGCATAGGCATACTCGTCGACTACAAGTTCTTCAACGAGACGATAAAGAGCGTACACGAACTGTCGTCGCTCTTCCTCTTCGCACGCAACCACCCCGTGTTCCGCCTTCCGAAGGAGCGCGCCGACTTCATACACGAGACATTCTTCCGCATGAAGACAAAGATAGACGAGCCCGAGAACCGCTTCCGCCGCGAGATGGTGCAAGCGATGTTCCTCGCCATGGCGTACGAACTCTCGAACGTCATCTACAGTGTGCAGGCGCAGAACGAGAGCTGCAACACACGCGCCGAGGAGATATTCACACAGTTCATAAAGCTCGTAGAGAAGAACTTCCGTGCGGAGCGCCGCGTGGGCTGGTACTCCGAGCAGCTCTGCATATCGCCCAAGTATCTCTCCGAAACCATCAAGGCGGTGTCGAAGCGCACGCCGAACGAGTGGATCGACTCTTACGTCACCATCGAACTGCGTATGCTGCTGCGCAATACGCAGAAAAGCATCAAGGAGATTGCGCAAGAACTGAACTTCTCCAACCAATCGTTCCTCGGCAAATACTTCAAAGAACACACCGGCATGTCGCCGTCGGAGTATCGCCGCAGCTGATAAAGCTAAACAATCTTGAAATATTATGTTGATTTAACGTTCGCTTTTTTTGCGAATATTAGATTAAACACGTATCTTTGCAAAGCAATATAAAAGAAAATGGAAATAAAATTTGAAGAGGATTATCTCCGAGAATTATATTATGATGGTAAAGCGCATAACAAGAAATATCGCTTTCAACCTCAAATCGTAAAGAAATACATACGAGTGATAGACTTGATGGAATCATTAAGTTGCACCGAAGACTTCTATCGATACAAGGCACTTCATTATGAAGCGCTAATCGGTGATAAAAAAGATCGTGAATCTGTAAGAGTCAACGACCAATACAGAATAGAATTTCGCTCTGAAGTTGTTGGAAATGAAAGAAAAATTACAATTTGCAATATTTTAGAGTTGTCAAACCATTATAAGTAAATAATATTATGTCAGATTTAGGCTATGGTTTTTACCCTACTCACCCTGGTGAAGTAGTAAAAGACGAATTAGAGGAGAGAGGCATATCACAACGTAAGTTTGCAGATAGCTTAGGGATGGGCTATAGTGTGCTGAACGAAATACTAAATGCCCGCAGACCCATCACTACAACAACAGCATTGATGTTTGAAGCAGCATTGGACATCCCTGCAGACTCTCTTTTGAAAATGCAGATGAAATACAATATGCATACGGCGATGAACGACAACACACTGCACGAAAAGCTGAAAGCAATCCGCCGCATTGCAGCGGTATTTTAAGAACACATACTACATAAAGAAAGCGCCTCGCTTGGAAGTTTCCAAGCGAGGCGCTTTTTTGTTTTTAAGGCACCCCCTAAAGTTTACTTCACGATCTTAACGCCGTTCACAACGTATACGCCGCGCTTCAGCGGGCGGAGCGATGTGGCGTTCTTCATCACGAGCTTGCCGTCTACGGTGTAGACATCAACCGGATGCTGAGCGTCGATTGTAACGCCGTTGATAGCGGTCTGGCAGTCATCAGAAGAAACGCTTACCGACTCGCCACCGGTGTACACAGCCGAAACGCTGTAGCGTGTAGGCTCTGCCTGCGGGTCGTAGTTGACGGTGTAAGATGTAGCGGTAGCCGGAAGCTGCTCAATCATCTTGTCGTTGCGATATACGCGGAAGCCCTCGAGCTTGCCGAAGCCTGCCTTGTAGACGATGTCGTCGAGCAGCAGCATGTAAGCATCGTGGGCGTTTGTAGCGCAACGAATAGCGAAGTAGCTTGCACCCTCCGGCAGGTCTACTGTGTAAGAGTCCCACTTGCCGCCGCTGTGTGTGAAGGTCTCGAGCTTCTTGAAGTCGGCATGGTCGTTGGTCTTGTCAGAGTAGTAAACCTCGATGGTCTGCGGATAGCGGATGTTCGACGGGTCTGGCTGACCGTTGTTAGCCCAGAAGAGCACAGTCTGCGCCTCGCCAGAGAGCATCGGCGAGATGAGCCAGTTGTCGGCATCGTAGTAAACGAACTTCTTGTTGACAATCTCGCGAGCGAACATAGTCATCAGACACTTCTCGCCACCGTGAGGCTTAAGAGTGAAGTTCTGCGAAGTGATACCGTCCTGAATAGCATCCGGGTTGAACACGATATAGTTGTACAGCTCGTTCTCATGCGGGAAAGGCATACCCTGCGAGCCCCACAGACCGCCGGTCTCACCACTCTTGATAGAAGAATAGGTAGTCCAGTCGCCGAACTGGTTGATAGTCCAGTTGTCGTAGTTCTCGAATGTCTCGCGATTCTGGATGCTTGCCGGAGTCGGAACGCTCCAGTTCATGGTGAGCTTGCTTGCAGCCTGGTCGTTTGTAGCCGAGAAGTTCTTAGGCGAAGGAACGCCCGACTCAGCGAGGTCCACCATGCAATTAGCCGTATTGTCAGCCTTATACTGGTCAGCAGCATACTCTACGTCAGCCACGAGGCGCAACTTAGACGACTGGCTTGTGACGTTGCTCTTCACGTCTACGGTGAACGACTTTGTCTGGAGCGGCTTGAGCACCTCTGTCACGGTCTGGTCGAACGCCAGAGTGCCGTCAGCGGTGAGCATCACGCGATAGTTTGAAGCCTCCTTCTCGCCGTTGTTCGTCACCGTTACCGTAGCCTTGCCCGACACGCCTCTCTTCATCTTGGCAGGAGCCGAAATGCTCACAGCGAGGTCGTTGCTGTAGATGTTGCGAACGCATACATCGTCGATGCGAACAACGCCGTATGTGTCAGCCTCGCCTACGAAGGTAAGCATCACATAGTCGCTCTTAGCCATCTCTGCCGGAATCTTGAACGATGTGCGGCGCCAGTCCTCAGCCTTTCCGCTGAGCTTAGAGTAGTCGACGGTGCCGATGAGCTTGCGTGTGCCGTCAGGAGTCTGAGCGTACACCTTGAGAACGCAGTTCTTGCCGGTTGTGCCGTTGTAGCTGAAGAAGACAGCCGGGTTGTTGGCGCCGGCGAGAGCTATCTTACCAGAGCTGAGGTCGGCAGTGCCACCCTTGCTGAACGATGTGAACGCGCGGCAGTAGCTGTCGCCGTCGCTTGAGGTCTGTGTGTTGAGAAGGAAACCGATGCCGCCTTCCTCGTCGAGACCGAGCGACCACCACAAGCTGTTAGCCTCGCCCTCAGCGAAGTGAGAGGTGTAGGGCAACGTGTAAGCCTTGCCGGTGACGATTGGCGAAGACATTACGTGTTCGCTCTCGCCCTTGCTGTTCTTTGCGCCTACAGAGTAGAGACGCACAGCCTGCTCGCCCTCAGTAGTGTTGAACTTCTCGGTGAACGAGTTCTCTGTAGCCGAGCCAATGAGCTGCTGGCTTGTTACGCCGTCAGAGATGCGCACGCGGTAAGCGTTGTACGTTACGTCGTCGGTGATGACAGCGCCACCGTTTGTACCGCGATTAGAAGCCTTGTCCCATGTGAGCTTCACGCCGGTCTTCACGTCGGTAGCGTTCACGTTTGTGAGCGGAGCCGGCTTGTCGAGACCTACATATCCGGCGAATACGGTCGGTGTGCCTGCGCCTGCTGCGGTGTAGGCTGTGATGGTGTAGTTGTTGAAGCCAGCCACCGGCGAGTTGTCGTCGCAAGAGAGAGTAGCTCCAGCCTTGCTTGCTCCGAACTCCTTAACGGTTACGCCGTCGCGTGTCACGATCACCTTTGTGACGTCTGTAAGCGCCTTGCCTGCAACGGTCTTTTTAGGCAGTGTGAAGCTGAGAGTAGCCTTCAGCGCTGTTGTCGGGTCGGGTGTAAAGGTCAGGTTCTCCACGGCAGCCGGTCCGTTGAGGTGTCCGTTGTCGACGATAGAGAAGTCCTCCACGTAGATATAATCCATCGCCTTGTCGCTGATGGCGTGTATGCCGAGGAAGAACTGCTGAGCGGCAGAGGTGCGAATCTCGCTATCGTATGTAGTGCTTGTAGCCGGCAGCTTTGTAGCTGCGAGGAAGGTGTTGGTGAGGCTTGCTACGTCCTGCTTCGTGCCCCACTTAGCCTCTATCTTCTCGGGGAAGTAAGCACTTGAAGAGCGTGCTGTGAACGCCACCTTATAAGAGTGGTTAGCCTCGAGCTGTATGGTCGGAGTGATAAGCCAGTCGTTGGCGCTCTTGCTATCAGAAGTTGCGTAGTAAGCGCTCTGCTTTACCTCGTGCCAAGCCCATGTCTTGCCGTCGTTGTTCGAGTCGACAACCTTGAAGAGGTCGAACGCAGCCTCTGTAGAGAAGTCCTCGTAGTAAGGCGGCACGATGTTGTCGCCGTAAGAGACGGCGCCGGTGCGACGCTCTGCGCCACGCTTTGTGCCGTTGACGGGGATAATGCCGTAGTAGTAGTTGCGCAGGCTCTTGTCCTTGATAGTTTCCGAGAACGACAGACCGCTGATGTTTGTGCCTACGGTCTTTGCGTCGGGATAGCGCACGATGTCGTAGCGCAGCTCGCCGAGGTAGCCGTTGTGTACGGAGCCCGAAGGCTTGCCCCATGTGACGTTAGCCTTGCCGTTAGCGTCAATCTTCAGACGTGCAAAAGACACCTGGTTAGGCTCGTCGTAGCCTACGTATGCCGATGTCTTCGCAGCCTTGCTCTTGCCTGCGGCGTTAGAGAATGTAACGGTGAAGTTGTTCAGACCCTCTGGTGCGGTTATCTCCTTTGTTGTAGACGAGTTGGCAGGCATTGTGCCGGTGAGCACCTCTGTCTTGCCCGAGCGTACCGAGTAGCTCACGTCGCCGCTGAGTGTCTGTCCGCCGTATGTCTTCGACGGTGCTGAGAGCGACGCCCATCCCTTTGTTGACGGACCGTCGAACTTCACCGAGAAGCCGGTAGGTGTTGCAGGAGCAGCCGCATCGGGTGTTGCCTCGGGTATAGCCATACCGAGTATCTGCTCGTTGTGCGGGAAGTCGGCGATGAGTGTTGCCTTACCGGTCTTGAGGTCTACCGAGTAGAGTGCGCCCTTGCGCTCTGCGTCGTATGCAGCCCAGTAGAAGGTATCGTCGTCCTGGTCGATGGCGCCGCTCTGGGTGTAGCTCTTCTCTGATGAGGGAGCCACGTATACGCCGGTAGGTCCAACCTCGGTTTCTTCGCCGGTGATGGTGTTGAGCTCGTAGAGAATGCCGTCGGTGGCGATGCCGTAGACGCGTTCCTCAGAGCTTACGCCCATCGCCACGAACTTGTGCTTTGACGGACCTATCGTTGTGCGGTCCAGGTCCTTATCGTTGTAGTCGATGATGCCGAACTCGAACGACGACATATCGCTGGTATAGAACTGGCCGTATGCCTTGCCGGTGAGCTGGCTGGTGGCTGTGGCTGTAGCGATGAGCGAGGGGTCGCTAACGAGTTCGGGTGCGAACTCAGAGTGCCACTTGTCTTCGGTGTTGAACTGATAGTACATCACGACGAGCTTGCCCGTCTCTTGCGACATTGAGAAGTGTACGGCGTGGTACTTGCCGTCATAGTAGGAAGATCCGCCGTTAGGCGACATAGTGCGCTTGTCCTCTGTCTTGAGGTCGCGGAAGTTGCCCGCCGTTGCTGCGTCGAACGCCATGTAGCCGAGCTGTTTGCTGGCTGTAGGGTATGCGTTGGCGTTGTTCATGTAGCCCCAGAGGTCGCGGCTGGCTGCACGCGCTGCTGCCTTCAGCGGACTAAGGAAGTTGGCACCGGCTTTCGCGGCCTGTGCTTTTGTCTGTGCCGATACCGGACAAGCCGCCATAGCCAGTGCTACGGCAGCTATCGCAGAGGCAACAGAACGTCTGTTTCTTCTGTTCATAATATAGTATTTGATGTAAGTTGTTATGTCTTTGATTGTTACAAGTAGATATATTTTGCAAAATTAGACATAAATGCGCAAGTAGACAAGCATAAAAGGTTTATTTAACACAATAAGCCCGTGTTTGGTCGCGCAGGTTCAACAAATCTACCACGATGTTCACTATGCTCACTACCGCAAGGCATACAAGGCCCGAGACGAGCACGAGCGCTGCATATCGCGAATACTGTCCGAGTGCTACGAGCAGGGCGTTCTCCACACCGAACGAGAAGAGTGGCTGTTCGGCTGGCATGGCGAGCATCAGGGTTATAGCGCCTCCGCCTAAGACGAGTCCCAGCACGAAGGCAGCGAGCATGGCGTAGCGGTAGCGTCTGATGCAGGCTTCTTCGTGCTGCTTCAGATACTCCACGGCGTCGAGGCGCTTCTCGAGTTTCTCCATAAAGGCGTCGCCGTCGTCGAAGGTGGGTCGGGCTGCGAGGAAGAGTTCCTCAAGTGCTTTATCTTTCTTCATACGTTCAATATTGTTTTAAGGTTGTCTCTGCCGCGCGAGAGCTGCTTCTTCACGGCGTCTACGGTGCAGTCGGTGATGTCGGCTATCTCCTTCACCGAGTAGCCGCTCATGTAGAACATCACCACTGCCGAGCGCTCCTTGGGCGAGAGCGTGGCGAGCGCCATGTACAGCTCCTGATGGCGGAAGGCGGAGTCGGCTGTGGCGGCTGACGCCACGGAGCGCGCTGCGCTGATGTCGTCGAGCGTGCGCATGCTTGCCTTGTGGTTGAGGAAGGTGTTGCGCGCTATCTTTAACAGCCACGTGCGGAACTTGCCCTCGTCCCGATAGCCAGCCGACGAGAGGTAAGCCTTCACCAGCGTCTCCTGCGCTATGTCATCGGCGTCGTCGCGCTTGCCGCAGCAGAGAGCGAGCAGAAAGCCTCGCAATGCCTCCTGCTCGCTCTTCACAAGCGTTATGAATTGTTCTCTCGTCATACGTTGTTATTCTTGCTTCATGTTCTGCTGCTCTGCCTCCATCTCCTTCGCGAGCATACGGCGGCCTACGAAGTAGCTCACGAGGAAGGCGATGCCGATGGCTATCAGTGCTGCGCCTACGACAACGATGAAACCTTCGCCCTGCACGCCGAGGAAGAAATAAAGCACCATGAACGCCATGCCCATAAGACAGCAGAGACAGCCGCGCTCGAGTCTGGCGAGCAGCTTCTCCTTGATGAGCTTCTCCGACTTCTTCAGGTTCTTCATGAGCTGTTCCACGTCGATGTCGGGGTTCTTCTCCAATACGGCGAGCACTATCTCCTTGCGGTTGCGCTCGGATGCCAAAGCACTCCTGAACACGATTGCTACAATGGCGATAGGGAGCACTACTGCCACTCCTATCGGAACTAAAATTTGTACTAACCAAAACATAATCTTTTGTCGTTTTTAATTGTTATACTTGTTATTTTTTATGTCACTATGTGCAGAAGCGGTGCGTTTGCTGCTTCTTTCTAAAGCGGCTTGTTTGTTGCTTCTTGCTGAACCAGTTCATTTATATAACAAGTGGCACGGGCAAAAGGTGACATTGCACGAGCAAAAATAATGAAAACGATGAAACATATATTAATCTTTATAATCTCTTCTGTTCGTCCTTGCCTGCGCCCTGTCCCTTATACCTTGAGCGTTTGCTGTTGAAGAAGTAGTTCAATTGCAGTTCTACGCCGCGTGTATAGGAGGTGCTGTTCTTGTTGCCCTCAACCCTCAGCGTGCGAATGCTCCAGCGGTCGCGCTGACCGTTGAAGATATCGTTCACATAGAGGTTGCAGGTGAGCGTTCCGTTGAGGAAGCTCTTGAACGCACGCATATTCACCGATGTGTACGACTTGTGCTCCTGCGATCCGCTGTCGTAAGCGGATACCGCAGCGCCTTGCAGAGAGAACCACAAGGTTTTGTTGATGACAAACCGGTTCATCAGACTCGCCAGGAACTGCGGCTTGCGCAACGCTGACAGATAGTCGTATCTGCGGGCGTCAAAGAACTGCTGGTCGTAGGCTAATATCAGTTGCGGCTGATAGAAGCCGAACTTCGGCTGCATGACGAGCGACACTCCGAGGTTCTGCTTGTGGTCGATGTTGCGCCAGTAAGAGTAGGAAGCCGCCTGCTGCTTGTAGATATCGTACATCCAGATCATGTAGTCGCTCGTATAGGTATAGTCCAGACTGAGGTTTATCCACTTCCACATCGCCATAAACTCCACCTCATGGTTGATAGCCGGCTGCAGGTCGGGGCTGCCGCTCTCGTAGGTGAAGCGGTTGTCGTACTGCTGATAGCTGCGCAACTGACTGTAAGAAGGTCGTTTCGTCTTCTTGCTGTACGCCATCTGTATCGCCCAGTCGCCCTTGCTCCATCCTACATAAGCGTTCGGAAAGAAGTCGTTGTACTCGCGGCTGACTTCCTTGTCGCGCACGCCAAATGAATAGAAGTCCGACTTCACGTGCTCGTATCTGATACCGGCACCAGCCATCCAGTTGCCGAGATTGAGTCCGTAGGTCAGAAATCCGGCGATGTTGTTCCCCTTCATCTTGTTCTCCGAATCGTCGATGTAGCCCTCGGGGTTGTGGCTTTCGGCATTCACATGCGAGCGGCTCTGCTCTGCTCCGAACGACAGCTCTCCCTTCCAGAGTTCTCTCGTAGCCGCAGCCTTCCACGCCCACATCCTGCTGCTTTGGCTCGACGATGTGTTGACGGTGCGTTCCTCAAGAGTAGAGCTTTCCTCTGCGATGTGCTGTCCTTGCTCCACCTTCGAATGAAAGTACGTACCGTCGAGGTCAAGATGCCATTTGCCTATCTGTCCTACATAATATATGTTGGCGTTCTGGTTGTTGCTATCGTAGTCGTATGCGGTCTTTTGGCTGACTTCGCCTTGCAGAACATCGTTTCTGAATACGTTATAGTTGGAATTCATCGACGCGTCATACTTCAATGTCTTGTTCAGACTGACTGACATGCCGACGGAATGGTCTTTGCTGAAGTCGTAGCTTAGACTTGCCGACGGCAGGAAAGACTGGGTGCGACAAGAGAACTCGCCGTGCTGAACGGTCTTTTGCTTATAGTCAGTATATTCAGCACACTCGTGAAGTCGGTTTTCTCAGCAGAAAAATCGTTGTTGTAATAAGGATAAAGGTTCAGTTCGAAGCCTTTCTTGCGATAAGTGGCAGACACGCCTCCAGCTTCGGCAAGCTCCTTGAAGTAGCTGCCGCGAACGGGTACAAAGAAACTCATAAAGTCTTCAAGACGCTTGATGGTGGTGATGTTGATAACCGAGCCTACTCCTGCGCTATAGCGTGCGCCGGGAGCCGTGATCACTTCCACCGACTTGATATCCTTTGAGGTGAGCTGGCGTAGTTCGGTGTCGCTCTTCAACGGTCTTCCGTTTATATATATCAGCGGACTGCCTTTTCCGAAAACATAGACAGCTCCCGACGAGGTTACATTCACACGCGGCAGCTCTGAGAGCACGTCGAGTGCTGTTCCTGCCTGCGAAAGCAACGATTTATGAATGTCGAAACTCATTCCGCCCGGCGTCATCTTCATGGCTGGGCGTGCCGCTTCTACCACCACTTCCTTAAGAATGTAGCTGTCGTGGCAGATCACGATGTCGCCCATTCGTTCTTCCTTTACGGCAAGAAACCTTGTCTCGTATCCTACGCACGACACCTTCAGCAAGCAGCTGTCTTGGTCGTACGAGATAGAGAACGTGCCGTCGTCAGCCGTCGTCACGCCATTGATGTATGTGGAATCAGCCGAAAGTAATACTACGTTCACGTAAGCTATCGGCTTAAAGCTCTCGTTGACTATACGACCTGTCGCGTTCTGTGCTTTTGCAGCGATAACTGCCAAGCACATTGCGGTTATGATTAGTGCTCTTTTCATTGTGTGTTGTGTTTTACATGTATATCTTCAACTTATTCTTTCACATGCAAAATTATACAAATTATGACATTTTGCAAAACACAAAAGTGTGTTTTATCAGAAGCACAATAACATTTAATACGTTTTGGCACATTTTTTGCGCAAACGATATTTGCACGTTTTGACCCTTCATATCTCGCGAAAAATCAAAAACAAAATCCGTTGTCGGTTTTTCGCGAGTTTTGAGCGTGCAGCCGTAAACGTTTGCTTTACAATACGTTGCAAGATTTTATTCAAAAGTGTGCAATTTTTGCTTAGGCAAAACCCAACTTTTCGTGAGACTTTATATAACAAAAGCATAGGTTTTACTGGGTAAAGTCTCAAGAGTTACAGTGTAAAGTCTCACGAAAAGCAGTGTAAAAGCTATCGTTTTACACTAAAAAGTCTCAATTTGTATTGCCTTTCGTCCTACTTTCGCCTTTTTAAAACTAAAAAAGCGCCTCTCATTTCTCTAGAATGAACTTTTTCGCTGCACTCACTTGTACAATATTTGCATGGGGTTAAGCGGATTACAACAAAGTTTTTTTGAGAATTTTTCGGATTAAAGCGGATTCACTTGCTGCTTGCGTTATGATAACAACGGATTTATTAAAGCGGATTCGTTGGTGGCGTAATTATCGGATTAAACGGAGGCCAATATAGGAGGCCTCAACACCAATTAATACATCGCTGCTTGCGGAATGATAACAACGGATTAAGCGGATTAAACGGATTCGTTGGTGGCGGAATTATCGGTTAGCCGTAGCGGCGGTATCCTGCCGCCGCAGCAAGCTGCATTGCTAATCATTACTATCAGACTTGGTGCTGCGGAGGCCAGAGACCTCCGCTACGGATGGACGCACCCAAAATCCGTTTAATCCGCGTTTAATTCAACGCACCAAACAAAATCCATTTAATCTATGGTTGATTCCACGCACCCTAACCATCTGTGTAATTCTGTGAAATCCGTGGGAGAACATCTCAGCAGAAGGTTCTGTGAATTCGGTGTGTTCTGTGGGAGACAAGTGCACCCCCTTGGAGGCATCCTACAACCCTACGCCCCACTTCTTCAGCTGCTCGAAGTCGATATCGGAGAAGCCGGCTTGCTTCAGCGTTACGGAGCGGTTGTGGTCGTTGAGGTAGCGGCGCTTGCCGCAACGGTATGTAGGATTGGCGAGCGAGAGCGGCATCACGTCGGCGACGCACGGCGCACTGATGCCTGCGATGGAGAGCATCGTCGGGAAGACAGACGCGCTCGACTGCACATCCTTCTCGCGGTTGGCGTTGAGCGCAGCAACAACGGCTGGATACTCCGCACGGTAGGAAGCCGAGGTCCAGACGAGGAGCGGCACATGTATGCCGTGCGACGCCGGCGTGGGCGAAGCGTGCAGGAAGCGCTTGCGATAGTCGTCAAAGATATTCTCGCCGTGGTCGGAGGTGTAGAGCATAGCCGCCTGCGCCCCACTCTTGCCGAGCATCGTGATGATGCTGTGCAGCACGTAGTCGGTCTGCAGTATGGTGTTGTCGTAAGCGTTGATGAGCGAGGGGCGGTTCTTCGGCTCAGCCTCCGTCGGCGTGTCGGGCAGGAACTTGGCGCGACTCTGCGGATAGCGGTCGCGGTAGTTGAAGTGCGAGCCGTACGTATGCAGCACTATCAGTTCCTTCTTGCGTTTCTTGGCGAGGATGTTCTTCACGTAAGGCAGCAGACGCTCGTCGCTGGTCTGCGCCGTCACGTCGCCAGTGATGACGCTAACAGCCGAGCGGATGAACACGAAGTCGTCTGCCTCGTCGCCGAAGAAGTCGATGAACGAGTGGTTGGGCTGCTGGTTGGAGATGAACGAGGTGTGGA
>OIXY01000319.1_pt1 | contig 12293 bp, 10 predicted proteins | sample 1588051 | NCBI WGS metagenome assembly OIXY01 (sample SAMN03283247) | human gut metagenome | biome: human-associated habitat; material: feces | host: Homo sapiens | place: Peru | collected 2012 | reverse complement strand
ATGGGCAGCAGCGTCCAGCCCTGTGCCGTCAGTGCCTGCGCCGCGCCCAAGGCGTCCTCCAGCGTGCAAAAGCTGCCGCACACCGCAAAGGCAAGACAGCCCTTTTTCTCTGTGGTCATACCTTTCCCTCCCGCTCCTGCAAAATGGTCTGTACCGTGCGTGCCAGCGCCTCCCCTGCCGTTTCCGGCGCCCAGACCGTCGGCAGGCTCAGCGCGTGCAGCGCCGTGTGCCCCAGCCGCCGGGCGGCGGCAAAGTCTGTACCGCCGGGCTTTGAGGCCAGATCTATGATCAGACTTTTCTTTGGCAGCGCTGCCAGCACTGCCGCCGTCAGCACCGGCGCGGGGATGGTGTTCACCACCGTATCAAAGGCGGCAGCTGCGGCGGCAAGGTCTGTCAGCGGCACCGCCCGCAGACCCTGCTCCTCCGCCATCGCCCGCTGCACCGGGCGGCGTGCCGCCACGGTCACCTGCGCGCCCAGTGCCGCCAGACGCACCGCCAGCGCCCGCCCCACCGGGCCAAAACCCAACACCAGCACCGCCGCGCCCCACAGGGTGCGGCTGCGCCGCTCCAGCAGAATGCCGATGCAGCCCTCGGCAGTGGGGATGGCGTTATACACGGTCAGTTCCGGGCGGGCAAAGTAGTCCACCAACTCCACCCCCGCCGCCCGGGCAATGGACATTGCCTCCTCCGTCACCCTGCCGCCCAGCGCCAGCGCGCCGGGCTTTGCCGCGCCCAGCAGCTGCGCCAGCGGCAAATCAGCCTGTTCCAGCGGGAGCGGCAGCAGGATGCAGTCTGCCTGTGGCAGCTGCTGCACGCCGCCCACCGGATACCCTGCCCGCGCCAGTGCACGCCCTGCCGCCGCCTGCCGGGCATCGCTGCCCACCACCGCAAACCGCTTTGTCTGTCTCATGCCGTCATCTCCTCTTTTCCGCTGTGCACCATCCTATGCAGAAAGATAAAAATGCGTGAGGGGGACGATTTTGAATGGCCTCCGCTTGCGCTCTGGCCATATTCAGCGGAAAAAGATTTTATAATTTGCAATTCTGGAAAATCTGCGGATTTTCCAGAATTGCCTTTTCACGGGAGGGGTCGTAACGGCAAACGGCATTTGCAGCGCCTGCTTCCTGTGGAAGCGGCGGCGCTGCGGGGAAGTTTTTTACTGTCTTTCAGCGGGCTGAGGGGTATTGGGGTAGCATCCCAACAAAAAACTCCCCCGGCGGGTTGCCGGAGGAGCATTCATTTTTCTATTCTAAACACGGATGCGCCGCCCTGACATGGTGCGCAGCCGGGCTTACTTCAGGAACTTTGCCACAGCGCGGGCGACGATGCCGCCCAGAATGCCGGACACCAGAAATTCGGCTACGCCCTGCACGCCAACCAGCAGCACTACGAACATGAAGGGGTTGGCAGCGCCCTTGACGGACACCAGATTCTGCACATAGTCGCAGCCGTAGAAGGCCAGCACGATGTAGCCCATGAAGAACAGGGTGTTCAGGGCGGGTGCGGTCATGGCGCTGAGGATGTAACTCCAGGTGCGGGACTTGTCCAGCTTCTGCAGAGCCTTGAAAATCAGGCCGCAGCACAGGCCCATGAGCACACGCATACCCACGCACAGGATAAAGGTGTTCAGCGGGCTGACCTGGAACAGTGCGCCGGTCATGGCAGAGGCGCCGGTGATGGCATCGTAGAAGCTCACAGCGCCGAACACGCCGCCCAGCAGCGCGCCCACGGCGGGGCCCATGGTGATGGCGCCCACGGCGATGGGCAGGGTGAGGAAGCTCATGTAAAGCGGGCCCACGGGCACACTGCCCAGACCGACAAGCTTCATCACCAGTTCAATGGCCACCAGCAGGGCCACACGAGTCAGCGTCTTTGTATTGGTATTCTTCATAATTCAGTTTTCCTCCTGCTGCCGTTCCGCCCTTTTTGTCGGATACGGCGCAAACCTGCCCGCTCTGTGCGGGTTTTAGGTGAATATTCAAATCTTTGGAAGCGCGTGGTTGTCAGGGCGTGTTCCAGAGAAAAATGCGTTAAAATCTGTCGCCGGGGAAGCGCACTCCGGCGCTGCGGCGCGCCACCGTGAGTACCCGGCTCACCGCGATGCTGGTATCCAGCATCCGGGTGCACAACTCCTGATCTCCGGTGGTCATGGCGCGGTAAAAGGCCTCGAACTCTGCCGCCTGCCGGGGACGGTCCCCGTTCAGGTTATAGTGCTCCTCCCTGCCCTCGTTGGGATGGAAGGTCACGCCGCCACAGTAGTTCGGGGTGGATTTTTGCAAAATGTAGCCCTTTGTGCCCTGAATGATGCAGCGGGCAGGGGCTGCGCAGTCCTTGGCGGCAAGGCTTACTGCCTTGAAGCCGCTATAATCCATCATCAGCACACCGCTGGTGTCGATGTCGCGCTCCATGTTGGCGGCGTACACCGCCTTATTCGGCTCGCCGAACAGCCCCACGATATAACTGATATTGTACACGCCCAAGTCCATCAGTGCGCCGCCCGCGCACAGCGGGTCGAACACCGGCGGGGTCTGCCCGGCGCAAAAGGCGTCGTACCGGCTGGAATACTGGCTGAAGCTGCACTGCACCATGCGCACCGTGCCCACCCGGGGCAGCAGTTCCCGGAGTTTGGCGTAGTTGGGCTGGTACTGGGTGGTGATCGCCTCAAAGAGGAACAGCCGCTTGCGCTGCGCCAGCGCAGCCAGTTCCTCGGTCTCGGCGGCGGTAACCGCCATGGGCTTTTCCACAATGACGTGCTTGCCCGCCTCCAGCGCCACCCGGGCATAGCGGGCGTGCTGCCGGTTGGGCACGGCGATATAGACTGCGTCCACCCATTGCAGCAGTTCAAAGTAATTGGTGGTGTACTGCGGGATCTGATATTGTGCACACAACTCTGCGGCCTTTGCCGCCGAGCGCGGGGTGCTGCACACCGCCTGCACAGTAAACGGCGTGTGCTCCACAAGCCATGGCAAAAATTCCTGCACGATCTTACCCGTGCCAAGAATGCCCAGTTTCATAATGCTCTCCCTTATCCTCTTGTTCCCTCAGCCTACCAGCGCCTCCGGCTCGCGGCGGGTGCGGCGGTTGGGGTACGGGTGCTTTGCCCGGGGGCGTCCCTGCTGACCGTAGTGTTTGCCGCCGCCATGGCTGCGGCCGTGCTCCTGCGGGGCGTTCAGCCGGTACAACAGCGCTAGCCCCTTCATCAGCAGCTCGGGGTCATAGGTCAGGGGGTGGCGGCACAGCGGGGTGACATACTTTGCCAGCCCGCCGGTGACCACCAGCGTAGCCGGGCTGCCCAGTTCCTCCTCGATGCGCTGCACCATGCCGTCAATGAGCACGGCGGTGCCCAGCACCGAGCCGGACAGCATACAGCTTTCGGTATTGGTGCCGATGGCGTTTTTCGGGGAGCCCAGATGCACCTGCGGCAGCTGGGCGCAGCGCTCGCCCAGCGCGCGCAGCCCGGTGGAAAGGCCGGGGCAGATCACGCCGCCCCGGAACACCCGGTCTTTGTCCACCACATTAAAGGTGGTGGCGGTGCCAAGGTCTACCGTGACGACCGGCAGCGGAAAGTTTGCCGCCGCGTAGGCGGCATCCACCAGCCGGTCCTTGCCCACGGCGCGGGGCTCGTCTACCCTCATGGTCAGCCCGGTGCGGATGTCCGGCGAAACGATGACCGGCTTTTTGCCGGTGTAGTGACGGGCGCACTCGGCCAGTGCCCCGGTGATCTGGGGCACTACGCTGGTAAGCACCGCACCTTCAAAGCGCATGGGGCGCTCCGGATGGCGGCGGTGCGCAAAAATTTTATCCATTTCGGCACGATATTCCGCAGCCGTGCGGGTGCGCACCGTGTCCATGCGCGCCACAAAGCATACACGTCCGTCCCGGATGCCCCCAAGGGCGACGGTGGTGTTGCCTATATCAATGGCTAAGATCATAATTCTATTTTCCTTTTCAAAATAAAAGAAAAGAACCGGTTTGCTCTTTGTCAAGCGTATTTTACCGCATTTTTGCTCCGGATACAAGTTCCCGGCAAAGATTTTGTTGTGCTGGTGGAAGTTTTGCATTATACTAAGGTAAGATATGTGGAAAAGAACTGTTTTTCCGGGAGGTAAACGAACCATGGATCTGAACGGCAAGTGCGTCCTGCTGGGCGTGAGCGGCGGTATTGCCGCCTATAAGATGGCCAATGTGGCCAGTGCACTGCGCAAGCTGGGCGCGGACGTGGAGGTCATCATGACTAAAAACGCCACCCAGTTCATCACCCCTCTCACCTTTGAGACCCTGACCGGCCACAAGTGCATGGTGGACACCTTTGACCGGGATTTCAAGTTTGAGGTCACCCACATCTCCCCCGCCATGAACACCGGGATGCTGGAAAACCCCATCACGCAGGATAACCTTGCCACGCTGGAGCGGTACGGCTTTACCGTCATCCCCTCCGAAAGCGGTGTGCTGGCCTGCAAGGATGTGGGCAGCGGACGCCTGCCCAAGGAAGAAGTGCTGCTGGAGCACATCCTGCACACCATCGCCCGCCCGAAGGATCTGGCAGGGGTGCGCATTGCAGTGACCGCCGGCCCCACGCAGGAGGCGCTGGACCCGGTGCGCTACCTGACCAACCACTCCACCGGCAAAATGGGCTACGCCCTTGCCCGCGCCGCCGCCATGCGGGGCGCTGAAGTGACCCTGATCCACGGGCAGACCGCGCTGCCACCGGTCAAGTTTACCACCGATGTGCCGGTGACCACCGCCCGGCAGATGTACGAGGCAGTGACCAGCCGCTTTGACACCACCGATGTGCTCATCATGGCCGCTGCTGTGGCGGACTACCGCCCCGCCACCGTGGCCGATGACAAGATCAAAAAGAAGGAAGGCGACCTTTCCATCCCGGTGGAGCGCACCGAGGATATCCTTGGCACCATCGGCCCCCGCAAGACCCACCAGTTCCTGTGCGGTTTTTCCATGGAGACCCGGGACCTTGTGGAAAACTCCTCCGCGAAGCTTGCCAAGAAGAATCTGGACATGGTGGTGGCCAACAACCTCAAGGTGGCCGGTGCAGGTTTTGGAGTGGACACCAACGTGGTCACCTTCATCACCCCGGACGGCACCCGGGAACTGCCCCTGATGAGCAAGGCAGACGTGGCCGATGCCATTCTGGACGAGATCCTGCGGCGGCAGGCAGAAAAGTAATACTGCCGGGATTTTGTTGTACACATATCACAAAATTCACAAAAAAATTATGGTTCTTTCCGAAAATTCGGCCTTACCTGTTTATTTTATGCTGCAAAAATTATATAATAAGAGTGTGTCCCCATATTTGGAAGGAATCGGTCTGCGCTGCAGCCGTTAATATTTGGAGGAGAGCCTTACTATGTTCATGTACTCGGATTATAGCCAGCATCTGCTGGACCATGTAAAGAAGATCCATTTTATCGGCTGCGGCGGCAGCGGAATGTATCCGCTGATCCAGATCCTTGCCGCCAAGGGCTACGAGCTGTCCGGCAGCGATGTGCTGGACGGCAGCATCATCCGCTACGAGCGGGAGATGGGCGTGAAGGTCAGCCTTGGCCACAATGCGGATAACGTTGTCGGTGCGGACATGGTGGTGTACTCTGCCGCCATCTCCAAGGACAATGTGGAGTTGAATGCAGCTGCCTCCTACGGCATTCCCACCGTGGAGCGCAGTATCCTGCTGGGCTATGTGAGCCGCCTGTACAAGCAGAGCATCTGCGTGTCCGGCACCCACGGCAAGACCACTACCACCTCCATGATCACCACCGCGCTGGAGCTGGCCGGCCGCGACCCCTCTGCCGTCATCGGCGGCAAGCTGCCCCTCATCAACGGCTACGGCAAGGCCGGCAAGGGCGATGATATCGTCATCGAGGCCTGCGAGTTCGCCGAGACCTTCCTGAAGCTGACCCCCTACCTGTCCGTGGTGCTGAACATCGACAACGATCATCTGGACTACTACGGCAGCATGGGCGAGTTGAAGTTCGCTTTCAAGCGCTTTGCCCTGATGACCCAGTTCATGATCTTTGCCAACGCCGATGACAAGAACACCATGGACGTGATGTACACGCTGGACCGCCGGGTGCGCACCTTTGCCATCGACAACCACGGCGACTACCGCGCTGTCAACGTCAACGAGTATAAGCCCGGCTTCTTCCGCCACAATATTTATAATGCACTGGCCATGTGCGCCGTGTGCCGCTTTGTGGGCCTGAGCGCAGAGCAGTGCGCCGAGGCCGCCCTGAACTTCAAGGGCGCAGGCCGCCGCTTTGAGGTGTACGGCGAGTGCAACGGTGCACTGGTCATCGACGACTACGCCCACCACCCCACCGAGCTGCGCGCCACCCTGAACACCGCCAAGGAGATGGGCTACAAGCGCCTGATCGCCGTCCACCAGCCGTTTACATACAGCCGCACCAAGATGCTGTTCAACGACTTTGTGGATGTGCTCAAGATCCCGGACATCACGGTGCTGACCCCCATCATGGGCAGCCGCGAGCCCAACGACCCCACCATTACCAGCGCAAAGCTGGCAGCACAGATCCCCGGCTCTGTGCTGGTGAACAGCCTGCAGGAGGCCGCCGACTGGGTCAAGCAGAACGCCCAGCCCGGCGATCTGGTCATCACCCTTGGCTGCGGCGATATCTATAAAGCCAGCAAGATGATGGTGGAAAAGGACCAGTAAGATTATTTAAAAAGGGACACCGGACAGCCCGCGGGCTGTCCGGTGTCCCTTTTTAGGTAGATCGTGAAGATACAGCAGCCGCATCAGGCTTCCTCAATGAGGTCATGCGGGGCAAAATGTGCCTTGCCGCTGTGCACATCCCGCATGATGCCTTCCAGATAACGCTGATTGGCAGAGGAATAAAAGGGGTCTGCAGTCAGTTCAAACGGAATGCGCTTTTCCCGGGCGCAGGCCTTGAGAAAGATGGTGATGGCCGTGTTCATGCTCAGACCGATTTCGTCAAAGGTCTGCTCTGCCTCATGCTTCACGGTGTCATCTACGCGTACACTGATCTGTGCCATATCCAGCACCTCCTTCTTTCTTTGATTTTACCACAAACGAAAGCAGAATGCAATCAAGATGCTTTCTTTTTTATTGTATGTTTTTCACCCTGAAATATTTCCGCAGATACAGAGAGCGCCCCGCAGTCATTCGGCTGCGGGGCGCTCTCTGTGTATCTATATACGATTCTGGAAGGATGTTGGCATTATCAGAACTTGAACAGGTCCACGATGCGCTGCCACAGGCGGGTGAAGATGTTACCCTTCTTCACCGTCTCAGTCTCAGCCACAACGTTGTTGGCAGCGGCCACGGTCTCGGCGGTCTTGTAGATAAATTTCACGCTGCTCTCGGCATCCTCGGGTGCACCGGCAAAGCTGGTGTAGTTTTCCAGCCGGTCGGTCATCTCGTCCAGCACGGTTTTGAGGCCGTGCAGCTGATCCTGATCCAGTGCACCGGTCAGCTTGGAGATGCCCTCCTCGTTGAACTGGTTCAAACCATCGTTCAGCTGGTGGGTGCCGTCATTCAGCTGGCTTGCGCCATCGTTCAGGGTGTTCACGCCATCGTACAGGGTCTTGGTACCGGCGGCAAGCTGTGCGCTGCCGTCCTTGGCAGAGTGGGCGCCGTCTGCAGCGGTCTGTACACCGGCGGTGTACTGGCCCACGCTGGAAACGAAGTACTGGATCTGGGCAAGGCTGTCCTTCAGGGCACGCACATCGGCGATATCCTGACTGTTCTCCACCTGATACTTCAGTTCAGCCTTGGCGGTGTTCTTGGCTTCCTGCGTGGTCAGCAGCTGCACCAGACCGCACAGCATGGAGGGGTCGTAGTTCTGCATCAGGTGCAGAGCGGCCTCCAGATCGTGGTTCGTCTTGGTAGCGGAAAGGTACAGTGCCAGATCCAGCTGGCTGTCCTTGAAGCTGGGAGCCTGCTCCCAGATGGTGCGCACCATCTTGCGGCGTCCGGCAGCCAGCGTCTTGTCGTTGATGGTCAGAATGTTGTCGATGACGGCGGCGTAGTTATCCCAGGTCATATCGGTGTCGATCAGACCGCCCTCTTTCAGGGTCTTGTTGGCAGAAGCCAGCACGCCGTCTGCCACCTGCTGTGCGCCGCTGTTCAGGGCGCTGTTGTTGGCGCTCAGGGTGTCCAGACCGTTGGTCAGCTGGCCCAGACCATCGTCCAGTGCAGCTGCGCCATTGTTCAGGGTGTTGGCGCCGTCCAGCAGCGCCAGCACACCGCTGGCCAGCTGGCTGGTACCGTCCTCCAGCTGAGAAGCGCCGTCCAGCAGCTGGCTCATGGCATCGTTCAGCTGGTTGATGCCGTCGGTCAGGTCGTTGAGGCTGCTCATGTCAAACACATTGTCGGTGCCCAGAGCCGCAGCGCTGGTGGCGCAGGCCATCATCACCTGCGGGCAGGTCAGCCCGGTGACATCTGCTTCCACCGTGATGGTGTCCTGCAGATAGTCCTCGATGGTATCCAGTTCGTCCGGCAGCAGACCGGACAGGGAGTCCTTCACGCCCGGCAGGGTGACAAAGGCAGCCACATTGCTCTTGGCGGCGCTTTCCACCAGACCGTGGGCAGCCACCACGTTGGTGGCATCCTGCCCAAAGATCACGCCCACGGCGGTGACCAGCGGGGTGACGATGGTGCGGTCGGCACCGTTCACGTTCACGGTGCCGGTCTCGTTATTCTTCAGGGCGATGGTCATAGTCAGATGACCGCTCTTGCCGATCAGATCCTCCAGTGCGGCTTCCTGACCGTCCAGCGCGTAGGTAACGGCAGCCTGAATGGGCAGGGCGCGGTCGGTGTCACCTTTATAATACACATCGGTATCGTCGGTGTTCCACACCAGCTTTTCGCCGTCCTGTGTGAACTCGGCGCTGCTCTCGGTGTTCTGGATGTTGGTCAGGGTGCTCTGGTCGGTCACCTTGGACAGGCCGGAGGCGCTGTAAACGTGCTCGCTGACGGTAGTGTTCTGGATGGAGCCATCGGCGTTCATCACAGCGTACACGGTCTCAGACTTGGTAAAGCTGCTGCCGCCTGCGGCAAAGGCCGGGGCTGCGCAGCTGGCGGCGAGGGCAACTGCCAGCGCCGCACTGGCGAAACGAAGCGATTTTTTCATAACGCATTACTCCTTTTCAGACTTCTTGGCGTTGGCAGATTCAGGCACCATCCATTTCAGGGTGGTGTGGCGGATGATCCAGTCACACAGCATCAGAGCGGCGGGCAGCACCACCAGAATGACCAGCATACTGATCAGAGCGCCGCGGGAGATCAGCAGGCAGATGCTCCGCAGCAGTTCCATCTTACTGATGGCGGCCACGCCGACCGTAGCGGCGAAGAAGGTCAGGCCACTGGTCAGGATGGACTGGCTGCAATGCTCCAGCGACTGCTGGGCAGCTTCCTTGGGGGTGCGGCCAAAGGCGCGCTCCTCGTGATAACGGGTGGTCATCAGGATGGAGTAGTCCACGGTAGCGCCCAACTGGATGGTGCCAATGACGATGCTGGCGATGAAGGGCAGCTGCGTACCGGTAAAGTACGGGATGCCCATATTGATGGCGATAGCGGCTTCGATGCTGGCAACCAGCAGCACCGGGATGGAGATGCTCTTGAAGGAGATGGCGATGATGACCAGCACGGCCATGATCGACCAGACGTTGACGTTCTTGAAGTCCACGTCTGCCACCTCGATCAGGTCTTTGGTCATGGCGCCTTCGCCGGTGATGACGCCCTCGGGATCTACAGTTTTGATCAGGCCGATCATCTCGTCCAGCTGACTGTTGATGGCATCCGTGCCGGTCTTGTAGGAACTGTTGGCCAAAATCAGCTTGTAGCCGCCGGACTGCAGGATCTCCATCACGCTGTCGGGCAGCAGTTCGGTATCAAAGCCGGGGCCGGTGATGGAGTCCAGACTTACCACCTGCGTGATGCCGTCCACGTCCTTCAACTCGTCACACAGGTCCGACACCTGCGTGGCGGTCAGGTCGTCATGCACCAGAATGAAGTGGCTGGTAGTCATGCCAAAGTCCTCGCCCAGCTTGTTGGTGCCCACGATGCCGGTCAGATCCTGAGGCAGAGAGTCGAACAGGGTGTAGTACACGCTGGTCTTGTTCTGCGCAATGGCAAAGGGAATGAGGATGAGGATAAAGACAGTCACGATGGGCACGGAATGCTTGGAAACAAAGTAACTCAGCTTGGTCAGCCGGGGGATAACGGTGCGGTGCTTGTATTTTTCCACCCACTTATCAAAGGTAAGGATCAGGGAGGGCAGAATGACCACGGTGCAGATGACGCCCAGTGCCACGCCCTTTGCCATGACAAGGCCGATATCGCGGCCCAGTGTCAGGCGCATGGCGCACAAAGCAAGGAAGCCTGCAATGGTGGTCAGGCTGGAAGCGGAGATGGAGGTCATGGTCTTGCAGATGGCGCTGGTCATGGCCTCCTCATTGGAGGAGCGCAGCTCCTTTTCTTCCTCATAGCGGTGCAGCAGGAAGATGGAGAAGTCCATCGTAACGCCCAGCTGCAGCACGGTGGCCAGCGCCTCGGTGATGTAGCTGATCTGTCCCAGCAGGATGTTGGTGCCGAAGTTGTACGCGATGGGGAACAGCAGGCCCAGCATGAACAGCAGCGGGGTGATGGTGCTTTCCAGCGAGAGGAACAGCACCAGCAGGCTGGCGCCCACGGCGATCAGGATGTACAGGGGCATTTCCTGATTGACCAGCGCCTTGGTGTCCTGCAGAATGACGCTCATGCCGCCGAAGAAGCAGTCCTTGCGCAGCAGCTTTTCGATCTGCTTGACGGCTTCCATGGTCTCGTCGCTGGCGCTGGGGGCGTCAAAGCGGACGATCAGCATGGTGGAATCGTTTTTGCCGAACATGAACTGCTGCACATCGGCAGGCAGCATGGCGGTGGGGATGTTGGGGTCGATCACATCGCTGAGCCAGAAGGTCTGGGTGACGCCGGGCACGGCTTCTATCTCCTTTTTCATAGCGATGAGTTCATTGGTTGGCAGGCCCTCTACCGTGATCATACCGGTGGAGGCCAGATGGAAATCGTCCTCAAGGGCTACCTCGCCGATCATGGAGTCCAGATCCTGCGGCAGGTAGGTGAGGATGTCATAATTGATGCGGGTGGCAATGGCGCCGATCGCGGAAGGGATCAACAGCAGCACTGCCACTGTTAAGATCAGCTTGCGCAGACGCACGATGCCTTGTGCGATCTTTTTCATGAGAACCCTCCAGAATAGAAAGTTGATTGGGAATGTCCGCAAAACTGACTGTTGGTCATCTTCCGGGCAAACACTATTATATTCCGCCCGGGCAGTGTGTCAAGCAGAAAAAGTGACCGAAAGTCAGTTTTTTTATCACCTGCAAAAAATTGTATAGCAAACCGGGCTTGCACAAACGGGCAAGGACTGCTAAACTAAGGTACACAGTCCGGACGCAGCACATACCTGCGTCTAAATTCAGAGAAAAGAGGAATCTACCCAGAGCATGAGCACTGTGGAAGGGAAAAAGCAGGAAAAGCGCCGCGCCCTGCTGGATGCAGCCTACGAGTTGTTTCTGGAGCGGGGCACCGCCAAAACCAGCGTGGAGGATATCACCAGCCGTGCCAAGGTGGGCAAGGGAACGTTTTATCTGTATTTTCAGGATAAGGGCGCGGTAATGCAGGCGCTGCTGGGGCGGGTGAGCTACCAGCTGCTGAGCGATGCCTGCCTTGCAGTCGAGCAGCACCCCGAGCTGCCCGACTTTACCGCGCAGGTAGTGTTCGTCATCGACCATATCATCGAGGCGCTGCGGCAGGACGTGCTGGTGCTGCGGTTCTTGGAGCGCAACTTCGTCTGGCCCGGGCTGGACCAGATCGAAGCCAGCCGGGAGGCCGAGCCCCTGATGCGCAAGCTGCTGGCCATCGTGCTTTCCAGCCCAGAGATGGCCGGCCGCACCGAGCGGGAGGTCTACCAGCGCATCACCGCCCTTGGCAGTATGTGTATGTCGGTGTGCTATTCCAGTATTCTGGAGGGCAAGCCGGACAGCATCGACGCCATGAAGCCGGTACTGTACGATATCATCCGCCGGGCGCTCTCGCCGGAAAAGCCGGAAAAGTAAAAAAGAGCGCAAAAAAAGCACAAAAGGTCTTGCTTTTTGCAAAAAGCTGTGGTAAACTATCCAAGTCGATATGACATGGACGGTTAGCTCAGCTGGTAGAGCATCTGCTTGACGTGCAGGAGGTCACAGGTTCGAGTCCTGTACCGTCCACCATACAGTTCGTACTCGAACCCGATTCTTTA
>OIXY01000312.1_pt1 | contig 12419 bp, 10 predicted proteins | sample 1588051 | NCBI WGS metagenome assembly OIXY01 (sample SAMN03283247) | human gut metagenome | biome: human-associated habitat; material: feces | host: Homo sapiens | place: Peru | collected 2012 | reverse complement strand
CCTGCTCGGCGCTCAGCAGCGGGATCTGACCGATCTGCTTGAGGTAGTTCTTCACCGGGTCGTCCAGCAGTTCGTCCATGGCAGCCTTCAGGTCTGCCGGGTTCTCCTCGGCATCCTCTTCGTTTTCATCGGCAAGGCCCATGTCATCGTTGTTGTTCTCGGCGTTCTCCACCTCAGCAATGATGCTGTCCACGTCCAGACTCGGCTCGTTCTCTTCCTCCAGGACCTTAATGCCGCGCTCCTCCAGCAGGGTGTAGAGGGTGTCTACATCCATGCGGCATTGTGCCGCCAGCGCCTTGGCCTCCTGTGCAGAGAGGGTGCCCTCGCCCTTAGTCAACAGTTCCTTCAAAGTCATGCCCATTTTTTCTCTCCTTCCCGCTCCGGGGAATTTCCTGTAATATCGCCCTGTGCATCAGATCACAAGGCCGCCGTTCACCCCGAACACCTGTCCGGTGATGTATCCGGCATCCTCGCCGGCCAGAAAGACCAGCAGCTTTGCAACTTCTTCCGGGGTGCCCAGCCGCCCCACAGGGGTCTCCTCGGCCAGCGCCGCCTTGTCCTCGGCAGTAAAAGCCGCCATCATGTCGGTCTCGATGACCCCCGGCGCTACGCAGTTCACCGTGATGCCGCTGGGGCCCTCTTCCTTCGCCAGTGCCTTGGTCAGGCCGATGAGCCCGGCTTTTGCGGCAGAATAGTGCACCTCGCAGCTGCCGCCGGTCTGGCCCCACATACTGCTCACGGTCAGGATGCGGCCCTGCTTGCGGCGGATCATGCCGGGCAGCGCCAGCTGGCACAGATGGAACGCGCCGCTCAGGTTCACGTCCAGCATCCGCTGCCACTCCTCCGGGGTGATGTCGGTAAACAGCTTCTGCTGCGCGATGCCGGCGTTGCACACCAGCACATCCACCCTGCCCATGGCCTGCTCCACTGCATGGAACGCCAGCTCACAGCTGGCGCGGCTGGCTACATCGCACTGGATGGCGATGCACCCGGGCAGCTGCTGCTCCAGCGCAGCGGCTGCGGCGGCGTTCTGGTGGTAGAGCACCGCCACCTGATACCCTGCTGCCGCAAAGGCGCGGGCAGCGGCAGCACCGATGCCCCGGTCACCGCCGGAGATCAGCACCCGGCGCACCGCCGCGGGTGCGGCAGGGGCAGGCTGTTCTTTTACAGGCTCCGGCGCAGGCTCTGCGGGCGGCTCCGGCGCAGACGGCTCTGCGGGCTTTTCCAGCGCGATCACCCGGGTGGGCTCGTCCACCACAGGTGCTGCCGGTTTTTCCAGCGTCATGATGCGGGTAGGTTCGTCCACGACCGGTTCCACCGGCGCTGCCGGCTTTGCAGCCGGTGCGGCAAGGGGCTCCGGTGCGCTCTCTTCCTCCGGCACCTGAAAGGTCAATTCAAACTCGTCCTCGTACAAGAGTGTATCCCTCCTGTTCGGTATTCTCGGCCGGGCGCAGTGCCCGAACCGGAAAAACCCTGTGCCCATCCCCAGACAGTGCAGCGTTCCGTTCATGTGTCCGGCAAAGGTCCGGTGCTTTGGCGTGCCTGCCTGCAGTTGCGATGGGTTTCGACAAGATTCCATTGAATAATATACCACAATCCAGTTCAAAAAGAAAGTGGGAACTGCAATTTTTTACGCAGTTCCCACTATTTTTCCTTATTTTCCCCTGTTTTCGGGTACCGGGGGCTTCCAGCGGGGTCTGCCCGCCCGCTTTTCCCGCAGGGAAGCAAAAAATGCCTGCAAAAGCTGCTGTGCCTCGGCCTCCCGCAGCCCCTTTTCCACCACCGGATGGTGGTTGAAGGGCAGCGCGAACAGGTCGGTCACCGAGCCGCAGCACCCGGCCTTGGTGTCGGCAGCGCCGTACACCACCCGGCGCAAGCGGCTGTTGATGATGCCGCCCGCGCACATGGGGCAGGGCTCTAAGGTGACGAACAGTTCGCACTCCCACAGCCGCCAGCCGCCCAGCGCTTTGCAGGCGGCATCAATGGCCAGCAGTTCCGCGTGGTGCAAGGCGTTTTTCTCGGTCTCCCGGGTGTTGTGCGCCATGGCTACCACCTCGCCGTGCCGCGCTACCACCGCGCCCACCGGTACTTCGCCCAGAGCGGCGGCTTTGCCCGCCTCCTCCAGCGCAAGACCCATCAGTTCAAAATCGGTCATGTATTCCATCCTCTCATCCCATCGCCAGCACCAGCAGGTTGTTTGCGCTGTGCAGCAGCATTCCCGGCCAGAGATGCCCGGTGCGGTCGGCAAGCCACCCAAGCCCCAGCCCGCACACCAACGCATAGGCCATGGCAGCGGCGCTGCCGTGCTGCAAGGCAAACAGCACCGCCTGCAAAAGAATGGCCTGTCCCCTGCCCAGCGGCTGCGCCCGGCGCTGCACTGCGCCCCGGAACACCCCTTCCTCTGCCAGCGGAGCCAGCAGGCAGACCCGGCAGAAACGCGCCGCGCCGCCGGGCGGCACGGGCAGCAGCACCGCCAGCGCCTTGCCCGCCAGCAGATATCCCACCGCCCAGCCAAAGGCCGAAAGCAGTGCGGCGGTGCGGGGGTTCAGCTTGTGCATGGTCGGTCTCCTCCTGCTATGGTTCGTTCCCGGTTATAGTACCATATCTGCCGCCGGGTGCGCAAGGTTTCGGCGTTCTGTCGCGGCAAATTTATGCAAAACATTGACACATCGCCCTACATGGTGGTATAATAATTTCCAACCTTTTTAACGAAAAGGTTGCGTATACTGTATTTTACCGGTAGACCGGAGGTATTATTATGATCCGTATCCTCACCGATTCCGCGTGCGATATCCTGCCCGCCGAGGCGCAGCAGCTGGGCGTGACCGTGATCCCCCTGAACGTGACGCTGGAGGACGGCACCGTCCTGCGGGACGGCATCGACATGACCCCCAGCGAATACTATGCCCATCTGGCAGCCTGCCGCAAGCTGCCCACCACCAGCCAGCCCAGCCCGGAGCAGTTCGAGCGGTTGTATCTGGACGCCGCTGCCGCCGGGGATGAAGTGCTGGGCATCTTTTTGTCCGATGCGCTGTCCGGCACCGGTCAGTGCGCAAAAATTGCTGCCGACCTTGCCAACGTGGACAATGTGGTGTTCGTGAACACCGAGAACGTCTGTCTGGGGCAGTCCTTGCTGGTGCGGCTGGCTGTGCAGCTGCGGGACGCCGGCAAAACCATCACCCAGATCGCTGCCGATCTGGAAAAGGCCAAGCAGCACCTGCATCTGGTAGCTGCCGTGGACGATCTGAAGTACCTGCGCAAGGGCGGCCGCCTGTCTACCGCCGCCGCTGTGGCGGGCGGTATGCTGGGCATTAAGCCCATCCTCGCCGTCATGGAGGGCAAGGTAGCGCTGGCCGGTAAGGCACGCGGTCTGCCCGGCGTGTATGTGGCGCTGTTCAAAAAGATCGACGAGATGGGCGGCATCCACCCGGACTACACCCCGCTGCTGGGCTACACCGTCAACCCCCGGGAGCTGCAACCGCTGCTGACCTACCTGCAGGACAATCTGCATCTGGACGCACCGCTGGTGCGCCAGATCGGCTGCGTCATCGGCACCCACACCGGCCCCGGCGCCTTCGGCATCGCGTTCTTTGATAAAGAACTGGTGCTGGAATAAAACCTATGAAAGCTAAAACAAGTCGGACAGCCTGCGGGCTGTCCGACTTTGTTTTTACCTGTGAAAAAGTAGTTCCGAAACGCCCGCAGGCGTTTCGGAACTACAAATAAAAATATTCTTTCCGCTATTGATGCGCAAAGCAACGCGGAGACCATTCCAAATCGTCCCGCCTTGCCCTTACAGCACCGCGTCCGAGATCAGCTTGCCCAGCAGCAGCACCAGCACCACCAGCATCATGGGGCGGATGAAGCGGGCGCCCTTTTTCAGGGCAAAATGGGAGCCAAGCAGGTTGCCCAGAATATTGCTGATGGCGCAGGGGATGCCGATGTGGAACACCACCAGACCGTTCATCAGGTAGGTGAACAGGCTGGCGTAGTTGCTGGCCAGATTGAGCACCTTGCCGTTGCCGTTGGCAGTGCGCAGGTCAAAGCCCATCAGGGTGGTAAAGGCAATGATGGCAAAGGTGCCGGTGCCCGGGCCCATAACGCCATCGTACAGGCCGATGCCAGAGCCGATGGCCAGCGCCAGTAAAACCTTTTTCAGGTCCAGCGTGCCGTCGTCCCGGTTCTCGTCCGGCAGGTTGCGCTGCCACAGAATGATGACCGCCGCCACCGGCAGGATGATGAACATCATGGTGCGCAGCATCTCATCGCTGAGCAGCAGCACGATGTGCGCGCCCAGCGCACTGCCCGCAAAGCTGCCAATGGCTGCAAGAACGCCCACCTTCACGTTCATGGCGCCGCTTTTGAAAAAGCTTGCCGTGGCAAAGGTGGTGCCGCAGGCGGCGCTGAACTTGTTGGTGGCATAGGTGTAGTGGGGCGGCAGTCCGGCGAACAGATAGGCCGGCAGACTGATCAGCCCGCCGCCGCCGGCTGCCGAATCCACAAAGCCTGCAAAGCCGGTCATCAGAATGAGAAACGCCATCATCCACGGCGAGATCGTGATACCCATTGTTATAATTCCTCTTATCTTTCCAAGTCGTTTGTTCTTTTTCCGGGGACGCGCGCCTCAGACCATATAAAACCTCCCCTCGCAGGCACAGAAATCAATTTTTGCAACTTGACCCGGAGCAAAAGCCTTCACCCCTTGGGGACAGATTTCCCCCGCGCCGGGGGAAAATGTCGCGCAGCGACAAAAGGGGGAGCGGGTGGCGCGTAGCGCCGGATGAGGGGTATTCAAGCGAAACGCTGTAATTCTGCGCCCTCATCAGTCACCTGCGGTGACAGCTTCCCCCGACCGGGGGAAGCCTTTATTCGGAAAAATGATTTCCATGCTTCACAGGACAATACACAGCCCGGGATACCCGCATAGCGCAGGCATCTCCGGGCACATTTTGCAATTTTTCTGGTTATTATTACAGATTGTTTTTAAAGAAGCGGTAAGCGTTGCGCCAGTAGATGGCCTCCACCTCGTCCTCGGTAAAGCCCTCGCGGCGCAGCGCCTCGGCCAGCAGCGGCATATCTGCCGCTGTTTCCAGTTCGTGCTGGCCGCCGATGCCGTCAAAATCGCTGCCAAGGCTGATGACCTCAATGCCGCCCACCTGCTTGAAGTGTGCCGCGTGCTTTGCCAGCCGCTCCACCGTGCTGCGGCAAAGCTTCGGGTGTGCCGAGTCTGCGTCCACAAAGGAGGCGCAGTAGTTCAGCCCCGCAATGCCGCCCTTTTCTGCCAGTGCGCGGATCATCTCATCGGTCAGGTTGCGGTTGTGGGGCGACAAGGCACGACAGTTGGAGTGGCTTGCCGCAAAGGGACGGGTGCTGTGGTTTGCAATGTCCCAGAAGCCCTTATCGGAAAGGTGGCTCACGTCTACGGTGATGTGCAGCTTTTCCATCTCCTCCAAAAAGGCAAAGCCCTGCTCGGTCAGGCCGGTCTCGGTGTTGGCCACCAGCGGCCCGCCGGGGTTTGCGTTGGGCGCTGCCAGCTCGTTGGGATAGTTCCATGTCAGGGTCATCATGCGCACGCCCAGTTCCTGCAGCCGCCGCAGCACGCCCAGACTGCCCTTGCAGCAGCCGCCCTCTTCCACCGTCAGCATGGCGCTGAGTTTGCCCTCGGCGCGGTTGCGCTCAAGGTCGGCGGCGGTGTACACCGGAGCGATCTTTTCCGGGTAAGCCGCCATGAGCCGCTTGAAGATGTCGATCTCCTCCAGCACGCTCACCAGCGGGTCGGCCCCGGGGGTGGGGTCGGCCAGATCCACATAGGCCGCAAAGCATTGCAGCAGATAATCCCCCTGCTGCAATTTTTCAAGGTCGATATGCAGATCGTTGTGCAAAAAGCTTTTGGGTGCGCCCGCCTTTTCGGCGCGGCGCAGTTCGTACAGGGTATCGCAATGCAGATCCCAAACCTTCATGATGGATACACTCCTTTATGCTTCTTCTCCCAGCAGCTGCAGCAGCTGTTCAGGGTTCATGGACAAAATCGCGCCGTCTGCCCCACCGGTAACGGTGTCGGCCAGCGACTGCTTGGCCTGTTGCAGTTCCACGATCTTTTCCTCAATGGTGTCCTGCGCGATCAGCCGGTACACCTGTACCGGGTTGCGCTGACCGATGCGGTAGGCGCGGTCGGTGGCCTGATTCTGCGCGGCAAGGTTCCACCACGGGTCGTAGTGGATGACGATATCGGCGGCGGTCAGGTTAAGGCCCGTGCCGCCCGCCCGCAGCGAGATCAGAAAGACGTCTGCCTCGCCCTGATTGAACCGGCGCACCTGCTCGGCGCGCACCGGCTTCGGGGTAGAGCCTTGCAGGGTGAAGTGGCTCACCCCGGCCTCGTCCAGCCGCTTTGCCAGCAGTTCCAGCATAGAGGTGAACTGACTGAACAGCAGAATGCGGTGCCCGCCCGCCACCGCCTCGGTGACAAGTTCCAGACAGGCTTCCAGCTTAGCGCTGCTGCCGGTCCAGTTGTCCGCCACAAGGCGCGGGTCGCAGCAGATCTCCCGCAGCCGCATCAGCACGGCAAACACGGTCATCTTGTCCTCCGGCTTTGCCGCCCGCAGCTTTTCCCGGGCGTCCACCACCGCCGCCAGATATAGCTTGCGCTGCTCGGTCTCCAACTCGACGCGGCGCACATTCTCCGTTTTGGGCGGCAGCTCCCGCAGCACCTCGGACTTCATGCGCCGCAGGATGAAGGGGCCAGTGAACTGGTTCAGCCGCCGCACGGCGTTGGCATCCTCGTCCTGCACGATGGGCTTTTCGAACCGGGCGCAGAAGGTCTTGTACGGGGGCAGATACCCGGGCATCAAAAAGGAGAAGATGCTCCACAGTTCACCCAAGCGGTTTTCCACCGGGGTGCCGGTCAGCGCAAAGCGCACCCGGCTGTTCACCCGGCACACGGCCTTGTATTTCTGGGTGGTGTGGTTCTTGATGGCCTGCGCTTCGTCCAGAATGCAGGCGTAGAAGCCTTGCCCGGCATACAGTTTTTCGTCCCGGCGCAGCAGATCGTAGCTGGTGATGACGAGATCCGCCTGCGCCCACCCATCGACCAGCGCGACGCGGTGGGCGGCATCGCCGTCCATGGCAACGCTTTGCAGCTGCGGGGTGAACTTCTGGCATTCCTCCTGCCAGTTCAGCACCAGCGATGCCGGGCAGACGATGAGGCTGGGCAGGTGCTGCCCGCCCTCCTTCATGGCCAGCAGGTAGCTGAGCACCTGCACAGTCTTGCCCAGACCCATATCATCGGCCAGAATGCCGCCCATGCCGTAGCCGTCCAGTGTGCGCAGCCAGCGGTAGCCGTCCCGCTGGTATTTGCGCAGGGTCTTTTGCAGGGAGAGCGGCGGGGTGTACTCGCTGTCCCGCACGGCGTGGAAGCTGCGGCTGATGCGCCGGAAGGCGTCGTCCCGGTCGAACCGCAGACCGTTCTGCCCCGAAAGCGCCCAGTCCAGCGTGGGGGCGCGGTAGAGCGGCAGAGCGGCGTGGCCGTCCTTCAGCTTTGCGCCAGAAAGTTCCAACGTGTCGTTCAGTTCGTCCAGCCCTTCCAGACTGTCATCCAGCCGCAGCAGACTGCCGTCCCGCAGGCGGTGATAGCGTTTTTTCTGGTGCAGGGACTGCAGCAGTTCCCGCAGCTCCTCCACCGGGAAGGCGCCGGTGTCCACTTCCAAGTCCAGCACGCTGCCGTGCACCGACACCCCTACCGAGATCTTGGGCGGGGCGGCCTGCAGGTTGCGGAAGGCATCGGTCTGGTACACCTCGCCCATGGCCAGCAGGGCGGGGATGCCCTCCTCTAGCAGCTGGAAAAGCGCTTCCTCCCCGGAAAGGCTATAATGCCCGGGCTTGCCGGGCTCGGGTTCCAGATAAGTTTCCAGCAGCCGCTTTGCCCGGTTCTCGGTGCGGGCGTCCCGCAAAAGATCCGGCGGCACCGGCTCGCCGGGGGCCACCCTGTCCTCGCCGTAGAGAAAGACCGGGTAGGCCGTAACGGTAAGCCCCCGGTCGGCGTCCAGATAAAACTGCACCACCGGTTCCAGCGGGATCTGGTTCAGCAGCAGCCGGTCGGGGTCCACGATGTTGACCCGGTTGCCCAGTTCCGGCAGCACATAGCTGCAAAAGGCGGCGGCATCCGCGCTGGTAAAGAACAAACTGCGCCCGCCAAAGGTATCCAGCACCGGCAGCACCCGGCGGCATTCCTCCCGCTGCATCCTCCAGAGGGTGCTTTCGCCCAGCAGATAGGCATAGTCCAGCCCCTGCACCCCGCTGAGCACCGGGGTACAACTTAGCTGCACGCCGCCCTTGCGGCGCTCCACCTTTAAGCTGATGACCGGCAGACCCTCTTTAAGGGTATAGCCGCCCACAACGCCCTCGGCGGCGTAAAGTTCCACAAGGGCATCCAGCCCCTCGCCGGTCAGCGGCAGACCGCCCGCCGGGCCCTTATCCCAGCCGGAGCGCACCGTGCCCTCGGCTTCAAATTCCTGCCGGGCGCTCACCTGACGGCGCAGCAGCCGCAGCAGCTGCTGCGCATCCGGGGCAAAAGCGTCCCACCGGTGCACAAAGGCCAGCGATTTGCCGTAGCTGACGCTTTCGCCCTGCTCGATCGCATCCAGAAACTGCGGGATGCTTTTTACCAGATACTGCCGCCTGCCGATGCCGTCCGAGACCCGCAGCCGCAGCCAGATACGGCCATTGTGCGGCGTAAGTTCCGGCTCCAGCAGGGCAAAGCCGGTGCGCTGGGCAGCGGGCTGGGGCTGGGGCTGCGCATCCTCCCGCTGGTAGCGTTTCAGCAGAAGCTGGGCTTCATAGTCGGTCTCCGGCTCCTCGCCCCGCCACTTGCGGCCGAACAGCATATCCAGCCCGGCGCTGTAACTGTCCTTGCGGGGTTCGGTGCTCAAGCCTGCAACGCCCCGCTGCACCCCGGGGATGCTCTCCGGCTTTTTTTCCGGGGCAGGCGGATTCTTTTCCGCGTCCTGCAGCAGCAGCGCGCCGATATGCTTGCAGTAGGTGCCATCGCCGTTCTGGTTATAGGGGCAGTCGCAGGAGGCGCTGACAAAGCTGCCGTTTTCCCGCAGCCAGACCTGCGTATAATAGCAGTCCGGCCCGCTGCCCTGCACCAGCGCTGTCAGGTGCCGCACCCCGTCCTCGTTGGTGGTGCAGCTGCTTTGCAGGATGCGCTTGCGGTACTTCTGTGCCCGCTCAAAGATGCTTTTGCCCAGCAATGCGCGGATCTCCTGTGCGTCCATGTAGTCTCCCTCCCCTGTGCTGTCGCGGTTCCGGTCTATTCTATAAGAATACCGCGTTCCACCCCGGGATGCAAGGGCAGAAGGGTAAAAAACGTTCAGAAAGCGCCGGGCTGGACGATTTTGAATGGCCTCCGCTTTGCTTTGGCCATTTTCAGCGGAAAAATTATTTTTATATAGAGCAATACCGGAGCGTCTGCGGACGCTCCGGTATTGCATTTTTCACGGGAAAGGCCATAAAGGCAAACGGCATTTGCGGTGCCTGTTTCCTGCGGAAGCATCCGCACTGCGGGGTTGCTTCTTGGCTCTCAACAGGGCAAAGGAAAAGCACCCGCAAACGCCTTCGGGTGCCAATGCACAGACGGGAAGGATTGCAGGTGCTTTCTTTATTTTAGGAAATTCCGCGCTTGCGGGTCTTGAGGTGGTACATCTCCTGATCGGCCTTATCGATCAGGTCGTGCACGGTGGCAATGTCCGGCTCAAGGCGAGCGCAGCCGATGCTGATCTCGATCTGGTAGGGCTTGCCGGAGGCGGCGTTGGCTGCGTCCAACTCCCGCTGGATGGAGGCGATCAGGGTGCGCACCTCCACGCTGTTGCAGCCGCAGGCGATGCAAAATTCATCGCCGCCGTAGCGCGCCAGCACGCCGTTATAGTTGGCGCACACCTTTTTCAGAATGCCTGCCAGCAGCACCAGTGCGGCGTCGCCCTCCAAGTGGCCGTATTGGTCGTTGATGTGCTTGAAATGGTCCATGTCCATCATGAGGAAATGCAGCGAGCGGTTGGGGTGGCGGCGATAGTAGGGCAGTTCGCTTTCCAGATAGCGCAGCGCCACGATGCGGTTGCTGACGCCGGTCAGGGTGTCCACCGTGAACTTGGTCTGCAATACCAGCACATACACGCACACCAGCCCCAGCGTAATGCCGCAGCACAGCAGCCCGCGCCCGGGCAGCCAGCCTTGCAGCAGAAAGCCTGCCGCCGGCACAAGCGCGAGCAGCAGCAGGGTTTTCAGTTCCTCTTTGGGTGTTTCCTGCTTCCAGTGGCTCAGCGTCCAGCTGCAGCGGAGAAAGGCCGCTGCCAGATAGGCAAGCCCCACCAGCTTCGCCCCCCAGAACAGGGTGCTGCCCCGCAGCCCCTCTGCATCCAGATAGCGGAAGCCGTTTTCGTCCCGCGCCGTCAGCAGCGCCAGCAAAAACAGCACCACCGGTGCGGTGCTGAGCGCCAGCCTGCGGCCATCCTCCATCCATGTACGCCCCAGTTCTGCATCTACATACAAAAGCACCAGCTGGCAGCAGCACGCCGCCAGCAGATAAAACAAAATACTGCCCCCGGCGTTCAGCCGATAGGTCAAGGGGATGCCCAGATCCTGCCACGCGCCCAGCTGCGCCAGCGCACTGCCATAATCTACGATCGTCAGCGCCCCGGCAGACCACAGCAGTGCCGTGAACAGCCGCCCGGGCAGGCTTTTATCCCGCATTTTCTGCTGCGCCCGCAGCAAGACCGCCAGCGTGATCAGACAGACCGCACTGACCTGAGTATGGGCAATAGCATCCATGCCGAAACGCTCTCCTTTATCCTAGGGCGGCTTTGCGCCGTCCCGACCCTTTCCGCTCTTCCAACGTTCCTTTTTCGCACAGCCTTATTGTACCAAACCCATAACAAATATGCAACGAAAACCGAAAATTTCATACAAAAAGAGTGTGTAAAACGATTTAAAATGGCCTCCGTTGAACTTTGTCCATATTCAGCGGAAAGATTATTTTTTATTTCGGGATAACGGAGCGTCTGCGGACGCTCCGTTATCCCATTTTCACGAGAGAAGTCGTAGCAGAAAACAGCATTTGCAGCACGAGCTTCTTCGCTATAAAAAGCAAAAACACCGGAACGTCTTTCGGCGTTCCGGTGTCTCTTGGAATCATATCACTTTGCCTGCGGATGGGTGGCATCGTTGCGCAGGGCGCTTTCGCGGATCTTTTCCAGCGTCTGCTCGCTGAGGATGTGCTCTGCCTTGCAGGCGTCCTCGGCGGCGGTCTGCTCGTCCACGCCCAGCTGCACAAAGAAGTGGGTCAGCAGCCGGTGGCGGCTGTAAATGCGCTGAGCAATTTCCAGCCCGGGCTCCAGCAGGGTCAGGTTGCCTTCGCCGTCCACCGCGATATAGCCGTTCTCCCGCAGCTTTTTCATGGCGATGCTCACGCTGGCTTTGGTAAAGCCCAGCTCATTGACAACGTCAATGGAGCGCACTTTGCCCATACGCTGGCTCAGCATCAGGATCGTTTCAAGATAATCTTCCGCGGACTGGTGGATCTGCATGGTTTGTCCGGCCTCCTGCCTTATTCCCTCTTGGGGGATTTTTCCGACAGGGGATGTGTACCCTCTGTCGTATGTTAAAGGATATCACACTTTTGCGGTTGATGCAAGTAATTCGCAGCAAGTTTGGTTAAGCTAACCACATTTTTCTGCACAGAACTGCTGTTTTGCCGGTTTTGCGCCGCGCTTGTTTTGTGCAAAGGGTGCAATTCTCGGCGTTTTGGCCTTACAGTGTGGCCAGATAGGCCGCAGGGCCGGCCTCGTACAGATCGCCGCCGTGGGCGTCCAGCACAACGGTCAGGGGCATATCCTGCACGGTCAGGCGGCGCACCGCCTCACAGCCCAAGTCCGGCCATGCGATCACCTCCAGCGTCTGCACGCTTTTGGCCATCAGCGCACCGGCACCGCCCAGCGCAGCCAGATACACCGCGCCGTTGCGCACCACAGCCGCCTTGACGGCGGCATCCCGCTTGCCCTTGCCGATCATGATCTTGTTGCCAAGGTCCAGCAGCCGGGGGCTCATGGCGTCCATGCGCCCGCTGGTGGTAGGCCCTGCCGAGCCGATGACCTCGCCCGGGCGCTCCGGGGTGGGGCCTACATAATAGATGGCGCTGCCCTCAAGGGAAAAAGGCAGGGTCTCGCCCTTGTCCAGCGCTTCCATCATCCGCTTGTGTGCCTGATCCCGGGCGGTGTACACCACACCGGAAAGCAGCACGGTATCCCCCGCCTTCAGCGGGGCAAGATCCTGCGCGGTGCAGGGGGTAGTCAGTCTGTATTCCATTCTTCTCCCCTCCTTACAGCTCCGCGCTGGCGCGGCGGGTCACATGACAGGAAACATTCACAGCC
>OIXY01000309.1_pt1 | contig 12506 bp, 7 predicted proteins | sample 1588051 | NCBI WGS metagenome assembly OIXY01 (sample SAMN03283247) | human gut metagenome | biome: human-associated habitat; material: feces | host: Homo sapiens | place: Peru | collected 2012 | reverse complement strand
TCTACGACCCAGCAGAGCAAATGGAAGTCTCTTCTCAGACAAATGCTCATCAACAATGGCGAGGCGCTCGTTACTCCTCAGCAGCTCTATCAGGCTTATCAGCAGCCAAAGGCGGAGGCAGTGAAGATCAGACAGGAAAACGGTTCGGCTAGACTCAACTTCCGCATCAACAAGTGGGATATCGTGAAGGATCTCGGTAACAATACCAATGAGTTGGCTACCATCAAGCAGACGCTCGACCTCGTGAAGAACGACCCTGATGTAACCATCACTTCCATTACCCTCCACGGATATGCTTCTCCTGACGGCAGCTATGCCAACAACAACAAGCTTTCCCGCAACCGTACCCAGGCTCTCTACAACTACCTGTTGAAGACCTACCCTATCGACAAGAAGCTCTTCAAGGTAGAATCTACAGCTGAGGATTGGGCAGGAACACTGGAGTACATCAAGAGTCACAACATCCCTCAGAAGGAAGCTGCTCTCAAGATCATCAACAGCGATATGACTCCTGACCAGAAGGAACAGACGCTCGCAGCCAAGGCTGGTGAGGCATTCCGATTCCTCGTTGACAAGGTTTGGCCAGGCTTGCGCCGCACAGATTACACCATCGAGTACGACGTGAAGGCATTCAACCTCGAAGAGGCTCGCAGAGTAATCAAAACCCGTCCGCAGAAGCTCTCTCTCCAGGAGATGTACATGGTGGCAAACAGTTATCCGAAGGGAAGCGAAGAGTACAACAATGTATTCGACACCGCCGTGAAGATGTTCCCAGAAGATAAGCTCGCCAATCTGAATGCAGCCCTTGCAGCCATCGACAGAGGTGACAAGGTAAGCGCAGAGAAGTACCTGAAGAAGGCTGGCACCGGTGCCGAAGTAGATAATGCCCGTGGTTGCCTCGCCGTCCTCAATGAGGATTACGAAGCTGCCAAGCAGTACTTCCAGAAGGCAGTAGCCGGAGGCTTGAAGGGTGCTCAGGAGAATCTCAACAAGCTGAACAAGATTGTGGAGTAAGCTAAGCGCCCTGAAAGGGCAAAAGCTCCTAGCCCAGGGCAACACCCTGGGTAAACAAGCCGAAAGCAAAGCGCCCTGAAAGGGCAAAAGCTTCATAAACGCTTGATGTAATTTATATATAAGTAAAAGAATAAACAATAATATTAATATAAACTAAAAAATTTAATTTAAGAACAAGAAAAGAAAGAATAGTATTTGATTACCCCCGGGCGAAGCCAGTGATGAGGTCTGAGAGACCCGTCCATTTCGCAACTCAAACTAAAAAATTTGTATAACACTTAATAAGTAAAAGATTATGAAGAAAATGAATTTGCTCGCAATGAGCTTGGTATCAGCAGCAGCGTTATCTTTCTCAAGCTGCAGTAACAATGATGATTTGGCAGGTGGTGGAACTCTGTCACAGGCTGATGGTGTCTATATGACATTGAAGATTTCTGGTGCTACAAGCCATGGAACCAGAACTAGTGTAACAGACGGCAAAACTACCACAGATAATGGTAGTGTGGCAGAGAGTACAATAACAGAAGGTATGATGTATATCTATGATGGAAATACCTGTGTATTCCGCAAGGTTATCACCAAAGATATGTTCGATACAAAGCCTACTCAGACAACTGCAGGTGTTACAAAGCCTATCAAGGTTGCTGTAACAGGAGCTATTACAACTAATAAGGCGTACAATGTTTACTTCTTAGCAAACAATACAACTGTAACTGACCCATTAGCAACAAGTGCAAGCTTTACAGCCTCAACTACAGGTGGAGCTAACTTTGCTACAGCTAACAACTTTGTTATGTTCAACCAGAATGATGTAACAAATAAAGCTGATCATAGCACAGTTACATTCACAGACGCAGCTAAGTCAGAGGCAACTCCAGCCGCAGCTACCCCGATTAAGCTGGATCGTGTAGTTGCTCGTATCGATAACCCATCGTTTGCCGAGACAGCAAAAACCGTAGATGATGCTGCAGCCGGTACAACTAAGAATGTTACTAAAGTTGTAGCAAGCTTCGAGTATGTGGGTTATGCTGCTTCCAACTTGAATAACAACTCTTATGTCAAGCAGAACTGGGATTCTGAATTCAAGACTTTGAGTGTGAAATGGGGAGAGGGTGCTGACAAGTATTATCAGCCAAAGAGTTTCTTTGGTACATTGTACAATGGAGCAAACCTTACCACGTTCGGCACAAGGAATACGTATGCTTTCGAGAATACCACAAATGACGTAAACGAGGCTACAGCAGTTTATTTCCAGATTAAGGCAAACTTGACAGATGCAGAAAAGGCCACAGCAGACTTCAATGATGGTACATTCTATCGCTATGACGGAAGACTTTACACCAGCATCCAGGCTATTTACAATGATGCTGCAACAGGTGCGATTTCTAACCCATTCACCGAGACAAACAGCATTACTCCTGCAAACGTAGTGGCAATGATCAAAGGTGCAGATGGCAAGCTTACCACAGACGAAGTTAAATTGGCTAAATTCCGTGAGGACTACAAGATTGAGGTTTACCGTGAAGGTATAATGTACTACCGCTGGGCTATCTCTGACATGGCTTACAAGCCATTTGTAGAAAGTGAGACAACTCATACATATTCTGTATTGCGTAACAGCATCTATCGCTTGAATGTTACAAAGATTAACGAGATTGGTAAGGACGTTCCTAATGGACCAGAGCCAGACGATCCTATCAAGAATCCTAACTTCTACATGAATGTAACAGTTAGCATCAACCCTTGGGTTCTCAATGCAAAGGATATCGAGTTGAAGTAATCACAAGTTACTAAATCTCAGAAACAGAAAAAAATGAATGCTCCGGAGATGTACCCCATCCCCCGCTCTCAAGATAATTCTTGAAACAACAATACTCTCAATCTCCCGGGGGCTACCCCGCCTCCGGGAGATTAAAAAAGAAAAAGATGATATTTGCCGCCAACAGATGGCGGGAACCCCTATCGTGCTGAATCAGCACCACTCAACAAGAAAAAAGGATGCCGGAGGCTACCCCACTTCTTACGCCCTACGGCACACTAGATATAAGTATAAGTAAAAGAATCAATAAAATACAAACGATATGAAACATTTCATCATCAAAAACGGTTGCAAAGTGGTTTGTATCTCAGCCATCGCACTCTCTTCGCTTTCATCATGCATGAAAGACGATCTGACGAATTGTCCTGCGCCTAAGGTGTCGCTCAAGTTCGATTATACATATAATGTTGAGAACGCTGATGCTTTCTCCCAGGAAGTGAAAAACCTCAACGTCTATGTTTTCGATAAAAACGGTAAATACTTCGATACCTATACGCAGTCAGCCGACAAATTCGAAACGGGTCACAGCATGGACATCACAGACTTACAGGAAGGTAAATACACCTTCGTCTGCCTGGCTCGTGACAAGAAACCTACAGGTAGCAGAGCCGACGGTGACGACGAGATGGAGTTCAGCTTCACCCAACTCACACCAGGTGTTTCTACCATCAACGACCTGCAGGAGGAAATGGGAAAGAAAGACGGAGAAGCTTCTGTCAACAACAAGAAGTTCACCGCTCTCTACACTGCCCAGACATCTCTCGACTTCAAGGGCAAAAAGGACACATCCGGCAAACTGAGTCTGATGAAATGTACCAAGACCTACCGCATCGTGATGCTTCCTTACGATAACGACCAGCAGGGATTTGTGGCAGAAAACTTCGACGTAAGAATCAAGGGTTCGGCTGCCCTCCTCGACTACAAGGGCGACAAGGTAAAAGATGAAAACGGCGTAGAACAGAACAAGCCTATCACCTACGTGCCTTACAACGAGAAACTGGTGGTTAACACCGACGGCAATACCCAGGTAGATGGTGAAGAAATCGACAAGGCACTGGTTTACGACCTGTCTTCTTCCAGAATGTTCGAGCGCAAGAATGATGTAAGCACCCGCAACACCGAAAGCACGGAGTACGATGACAAGCGAATCGTAATCACCGACAAGCGCACAGACAAGGTTATCTTCAACCACTCACTGCCATGGTTCCTCGCTCTCTGCGGCGAGCGCACCGACAAGGGCTGGGAGGATCAGGAATACCTCGACCGCCAGGATCACTACACCCTCGTATTCTACGTTCCAAGTCCAGGTTCCGACTACCACATGGATGCTAGAATCAAGGTGAACGGCTGGGTTCTCAATCTGCAGGACGTAAATTTAGGATCCAAATAAGGAAACAGTGCTACCCACACTGCATAGAGAGAAAGAAAAAGTATAAGTATAAGTAAAAGATTAAAAAGATGAAACGCTATAACTCAACTTTGATCAAGATGACACGCCGGCTAGGCATGGCTATCGCAGCCTTGCTCATGTTGAGCACAATGGCATCTTGCTCAGACCAGGACCCGCAGACATCGTCTGCATTCGGTGAGGAAGCTTATCTTAACCTGAGCTTCTCTACCGCTACGAATACAACTACCCGAGCAGGCGGCTCTGAAAACCTCGGCACCAACGAGACCCAGGCTAGCCCTAATAGCGAGAGCGACATCCACAACATCAAGGTATGGGTGTTCAAGACGGGAAGTGGCGATGATGCCCACCCTATCGCTGCCAAGGAAGATACGCCTCCTGTTGTCGACGGAAAACCTGTTAACGGCAAATATACATTAAGCTTGAAGTTCTTGCGCAAGATGAACAATGAAGATGTAACCAACATCGACCTCTACATCCTGGCAAACTCGGAAAGCACCAATGCCAACCTGAAAGGCAAGACGCTATATACCATCACCCGCAAGGACTTGAAGGAATTAACATTCAACAGTCCTTTCGGAATCAAGGATGACGGTAGCGCAGAGACAACAGACGTTCCAGCAAACGGACTCCCTATCTCTCGTGCCATTACCAACATCGACGTAAACAAGTTTGCTGCACTCACAGAAGCCGATGCACAGAACAAGAGTATTACGATTCCTCTGGTTCGCGCCGTTTCCAAGCTTCACTTCTATTTCGCACGTAAGGCTGATGGCAATACTGAGAATGTGAAGGTGACCAAGATTGAAGTAGCAGGAAACACCATTCCTACCGCCAGCTACATTTTTCCTAACGAGGAAAAATATGATGAAGCAGATGCCAACAAGTCTGCAACAAGCAGCAAGTATGGCACTCCTGCTTACGTACCAACAGCCCTCCAACTGGCTGGTGTTGAAAATTCGGGGATCGCAGCAGTTGCAGACCCTACGGCATTCAAAAAGAGCAGCCAGACAGCTCAAGAATACCTGAATGCTTTCAAAAACGCCGGTATCGCTTCTCATCATCTCTGCTATCTCCGTGAAACCAACAAATCTATCCCAGTGAAGATTACCTATCAGTTGGCTGACGGAAGCATAGAGAAGACCCAGGAGATTTCAATCCCATCTGAAGGCACCGCCATCCGCAACCGAGAGCTCGTAGTTTACGGCTACTTCCTCCAGGGTGGAGCCCTCTGCCTCGACTGGAAGGTAATGCCTTGGAACGTGGTAACATCTGAAATCGGCTGGAACAGTGCAAGATGCCAGATGTTTGCCTGGACAACAGAAACACCGGGTGCAAAGACGGGAGACGTAGAAGGTCAATACTGCATGGTTAACAATCCAAGATACAACGACGAGAGCCATAATTCATTGTTGGAGGCATCTTCTGGAGCAGCCTACTACTTCAAGGTAGAGGGTCCTACCGGACTGGTTTGGAAAGCTCATCTCACCAACACGGATGATTTCGCTTTCAACTATGACAAATCTATAGAGAACCAGACCACCTGCGTTTCTACAGGAATCGCCCGAAAAGAGCCTTATCAGATCAAGGTAGAAGCCAAGAATCCTTGGACAACAGGAACCTCATGGACAGAGTTGACAGAATGGGCAACTGGTAAAGGCAGCAACCCTGTATATACCGATCTCTACATAACCGTATCGCTGGATGGAATCCATGAATACGAAGTGGAAATCAATCCAGACAATGCCGGAGGTATATATAAGAAGGGAAGAAAGTTTGCAGGAACCAATACCCGCATCCGCATCTTCCAGCTGCAGGCCATCAAGGATAAAGGCTACGCTGAGCTCCAGAAAGAAAGTGGAAAGTATATTAATTATTTAGATAACTAAAGTAAGGAGGGCAAACAATGAAAGCAATATCAAAATACTTTGCGATGTGTGCAATCGCCCTCTTAGGGCTTGCAAACACATCTTGCATGAGCGATGATATAGAGAGTACTCCTTCGTGCGATTTCAAGGTGGTACTCGACTATAAAGTAGGAAGCTCAACTACAGAAACCCGGGCTGCTCTTACCCGTGCCGATGAAGTTGGAAAGGCTGAACTCAATGAGAACCTGATTAATCGCCTCGACCTCTTCATTTTCAAACCAGATGGATCCCGCGTTAAGCAGGTTACATTCGATGGTACAGATGTACAAGGTAATAGTCCTACTACAGAGTACAAGCACAAGGAGTTGACTGAGCTGACCCGTTCTGACATTGACGGCAACAAACTCTACTTGGTTGCAAACCTAGACAACTGGGGCAACATCAACAGCTTGAATGATTTAAAGATTGCCACCATCAATCAGGCAACAACCTTCCAGCATAACCAGAAGCAAAATGCTTTCGTGATGGATGCCAAGATGCTAAAGAGAGAAGTGGCAGCAGGAAAGATTCACCTGAAGTTCCAGCTGAAGAGAGCGCTTGCCAAGATTCGCCTCAACGTACAAGATGACAAGGGCAACGCAGTAGCTCCTACAGCGTATGCCTGCCAACTGGTAAACTATGCAGCTGATGGTTCCATCATTGAAGAAGGCACCTGCGCCGACAACAAATTGACAAAAGCCGCAGCAGTCGCTACTCCAAGCCTAATAGTAGATGGCAAGGCTGTGTTCTACTCATACGCCAACAGTTGGATTGACACAAGCAAGGATCCAAAGGCAGAAGAGCCAATCGATGTCAACAAGCAGACCTACATCCTGCTCAAGGCAAAATACAATGGCACGGATTACTTCTACAAGGTGCCAGTAAACAAGCGCCTCTTCGAAGATAACGATGCCGCAACAGCAGACGGCAAGCCTAATTGGGCAAACTACGAGCCTCTCTATCGCCTCGACCGCAACACCATCTACGACATAACAGCCAAGGTGGACAGAGAAGGAGGAGGTACTCCTGAGAATCCGGCAACATTGTATGTGAAACCTATCGTAAGTGACTGGGATGACAACATCGCATGGGACTATACTGATAAGGTAAGCATCGAGATGGAACGAGAAGCAGGAGAATTTGGAGAAGCAGTGGAAGTTCACTACGGTATTGCCAATGGCGGTGGTCCAGCTATCAAACTGAATAACATTGATACAGGCGACAAGAACTGGATCCTTCAGTGCGACAACCCAGACTTTGCGTTCTATGTGGATGGAAAGATCCATGATACAGTAAGTAAGAGCGACATCACTGGCAACTCATTTACATTCTATGTAGTGCCAAAGAGAAATAAAGACTTAGCAGTAGAAAGAAATTTCAACACCAATGTATTTATCGTTCTTGCTCCTGACATGAGAAAGGTTCTATTCAATGTAGGAACTGGAAAACTACCTGGAGATGACTTTAATATCAAGTTCACCCAGGGTGCTGATCGCTCAGGAAATTAAATGAGAATATGTGGTTTAAATAAACTAAAGGATAAAATCATCATGAAGAAGTTAAATAAATATAGAAAATCTGTACAAGGCTTGATGTTGTTGACCTTCGGTCTAACAATGGCAGGATGCTCCGCTCAGGATGATTTCTTCACCGAAACATCGTCAGAGAGCCTCAGCATCAAGCCTAGTGTAACAGAAGCAACTGTATCAAGAGCAGTTGCTTCTGACCAAGCCCTGCGTGAAGCTGCACTGGACAACCTGTACGTGAAGATTTTCGACAAGGAATATCAGGAGCAAAGTGTAAACGAGAAGTTTGACAACAACTTGCAAAGCAACAAGAAAGAGGTTCTTGGTCAGGGCAACTGGAAAGTTAACTTGAATCTGCAGGAGAACAAGAATTACTTCGTGTACTCAATTGCCAATGCAAAGGAGGACTTACAACAGGTAAACTCATTGGCTGACCTGGAAAAGAAGGTGCAGACTGATGAAGACATCTGGAAGCCTTACAGCAACAAGAATGCAACCAAGAACTTCCTGATGACAGCCAACTCTGATTGGACAGTCAGCAAAGAGCCTACCCAAACCATCGACAGTAAGCTGACAAGAGCTGCAGCCAAGATCGTTGTAAATCTCAAGATCAATGTTGCTGGCTACGAGGTGGTAGGTGTACCTACCTGGCAGTTGCTGAACTATAACACCCAGACTACTCTCTTTGGTCCAAATACTGCTAAGAACATAGCTAGTATGAGCGAAACTGAGACGAATGAGAAAATGGCTAAGACTACAGATGGCTATCAGTTGGTTACCTACAGCTACGCAACATTATGGGATAATAATGCAAGTGCACCTCAGGCAAAGATCAAGGTGATGCTGAAGAAGGGTGAAGAAACACCTGTGGATTACTATTACAGTATTCCAGTTCGCGACCCTAAGGAAACCAAGTCATTGGAGCGTAACTACGTCTATACAGCCAACGCCACCGTAACAAGTCTGGGCAGCAGCTCTGACATTACTTATGGTGATGCTATGAATCTGGTATATGATGTACAGAAGTGGACCAAGGGCGAAGAGACAACAATCAATGCTGGTGAGCAGAAGTACTTGTTGGTTTCTCCTACCTTTATGATCATGAAGAACCAGAGATTTGATGATTCTACCATCAAGTTCTATGGCTCTGGTGAATGTAAGGTGCAAACCATGGAAATTTACTATTATGACAAAAATGGTAATAAACAAGCATGCTCTGGCAGTCAATACTTCAATGCTTCTGCAAATTATACAGATGGTCATGGTGAGTTAAAGGACAAGGGAACTATTGTTATTGGTACAAAAAATTCAACAACCGCCAATGACTTCGTGCCATTGTCTGTTAAATATATCAAGATAAAGGTTACTTGCGATGGTCTGGAAGAGATTGTAACTATCAAACAGTATCCTTTGGAGTATATCCAGGGTATAGCTGGCTGGTATTCTACAAAATCTATAGACGGATGGATTGATTGGCAAAGAGATCAAGCTTCGCACGATAAAAAGAAGACCTCATATGATGATAATTTTAATGCAAAAGTAAAAGACGGGAACTATATTTATGATTATGACGACAAGAATTATGCTATTTGGCTGTGGGATCCTAAAGATTATAGAGCTACAATAGGAAGCAAGGCTAATGACAACCAACATAATAATCAAATGTACGTTGTACAAATCACAAGTACACAACAAGGTAGTAATTATAAAATCGGTCACGTTGAAAATACTTCGTATTCAGAAGAAAATGTGGTTTCTCCTGCATTTATGCTAGCTTCACAACTAGGAACAGTGACAGCACATTCAACAGGTGAATCAGCTTCGCAACATTGTAATGATTATGTAGAAGTTTCAAAGGACGGCAAGGTTTATGACGATTGGAGATTACCTACTCCTGCAGAAATTGGTGTTATTACAAAATATCAGTATGATGAATCGCAGAACGTGATAACAGAAGTTTTAAAAGGACGCTATTATTGGGCTTTGAATCACAAAAAAATTGAAACAAGGATAAAGAATTCCGGTACAGGCGCTCGTTGCGTTCGCGACCTCTCACCAGAAGAGGTAAAAGAGCTGGAAAACAAGAAAGAATAACAATTAAAGAAGGTACAAAATGAAAAAGTTAAAACTATATATCGGAATATTGGTAGGACTGTTAGCAACCATGCTAACAGCCTGCACAAGCGATTTGTCTGAAGAGACGGTGCCTTCTAACAGCAAGGGTGAGATGACGCTCAGCTTCAAGGTATCTACTCCAGACTACAAAATCGGAACAAGATCTGAGGGCTACAACAACGAGGGATTCGGAAGCTCTGATGTGCAGATATTCTGCTTCGATGCCAATGGATACTTCCTGGGCATGGGTCAGGATCTGAATGTGGAAGCTACAAGCAAAGAGGAAATTGGCGAAGGGGCAGTTAACACCAATAACAAAAAGATTAGTGTGAAGATGCCTACTGCCACAGCACGACTCCACATCATTGCCAATGCCAATATCAATACAGAAAAGGCTGCCAACGAGTGGATTGGTTTGCATGAGAACAAGCTGATTACTACGTTTGAATCAAAGGCTACTGAAGGCCAGGCTCTGAAAACCAAGTATTGGGGATATTGTAGCGGTTCTACAACTGCTGACATGAAGGCAAAGCTTACCAATAGCAGCAATGTGATTCATCTGATCAGAGATCGTGCTAAAATCACTGCAGACTGGGAAACTACAACCAATATCAAGAGTGTAGAAATCTCCATCGGTGAAGGAATGTTATATGCTACAATGGCAGCATTCAACCGTAACAAACTGGAGTTTCCAAACACAACTGCTGCTACGGATTGGGAATGGAATATTACCGACATTACCCTGCCTAAGTCAGAAGATAGATACAAAGGTTCTGCAGGTCAGATGGGAACTGTGCAATATTGCTTTGAGGATGAAAACTCAAGTAAGAATCCTGTAAGATGTATCCTGAAAGTAACATTCAACGACAACACCGTAAAATGGTACAAGGTTTATCTTCAGAATGAGGATCAGCAATTCTATAAGGTCAAGAGAAATTATACCTATGCGATTCATATCAAGAAGCTGAATCCAAAGTTAGGTTATCCTGACTACGACAATGCCTTTAACGGCTATGCAGCTAACAACCCTTGGATTCAGGTAGAGCAGATCGTACCAAAGATATCAGATGGAACCTATACATTGGAAATTCCTAATGGTACAAACATCATGTTGAATGATGGTGCTGCAGAAAGTCAGGAAATCGCCTTCAACTACGAAGGTGGTGATTTGAACAAAGTAAACCGTTTCGATGTTAACTGGGTTACGAATAATGAGTTAGGTAAGAAAGATCTCACCATTAACTATGCAAATGGTAAGGGTAAGATTGGCTTTACTAGAGATGTCATTACCGACCAGCTAAAATCTGGCGAAATCCGAATACTCGACAAGGTGAGTGGTATGAGTAGAATCATCAAGATATACAGTATCACGAAGTTCGACTTCGGTTTCACCTTCTCAGGAATGACAGGAAGAGCAAAAGATAAAACGGGTACTCTTACCTATACGATTCCAAAGAACTATCCTTCTGAGCTTCTGCCAGTAGAAATCAGAATAGCTTCTAACACCATCAACCCTGAGGATTGCGATGTGGAAGTAGGTTCTACAGTAGAAATCACAGAAGGCAAAGATTGGAACTGCTGGTTCTTAAAGAAGTTTGACTCTGCTGCAAATCTCGGAGTAAAGCAGACAATTACTTTCAAGAACATCAGAGACAATAACAGTGGTGCCAAGGGTAGCTTCTACGTAAAAGCAAAATATGGTGGTGGTTTGCAAACTTTTGCATTCACCTACAAATAAAGAATTAGCAAAAAACATAAGTTAAGAATCATATATCTGTAAGAGAGGAGGGAAGGAAGTTGGGAATACTTCCTCCCCCTTGTTTTAGTTATTATAAGACATTATTATCATTTACTATTATACAAATTTGCGAAGACTAGACTAGACTGGTCGTTGGAATTTTAGTTGCCGAGGTGACTCACCTTCTAAGATTCCACGACTTTTTAGCTCAGGGGAGATTGTCCGTGTATAAGACAATCTCCCCTGAGCCATATTTTGAGCATTAATAATTTAAACTGTTTTTGTCTAACAAGAAGTCTTTCAGCCCGATTGTAAGGATGCCATCTTCATTTCTCTTGGGCTTGCGATTAGTTGGTCTAAATATTGTTGTCTTTTAATATCCATAATTATGCTGTATTATCAAAAAGTGGTAAACTTACCGTTTTTCGTCACTAAAAAGGCATAAACGAAGGCTTTCACCATGATTTACAAGCAAAAAGTGGTAGTTTTACCACTTTTCGTCACTTTCCCATTTTCTAGTTCCCAAAATCCCTTATCCATAACACTCTCCCTGCTGCGGATTGCAAATCCGCAGATCCTAAATAGGTTAGGTCATTTTTTAACGACGGATTGCAAATCCGTCGAAACGCCTAACGGAAGATAGGAAGTTTTCCGCCTCGCCGGATATGTCGTTCATCCCCCGCTAGACATCCCACCCCCCGTTAGGCGTCCCGACGGATTTGCAATCCGTCGTAAAAAAAGGTTCGACCTATCAAACCAGGGGATTTGTAATCCCCTAATCCATAACATATTACAGATAGAGTTTTTAGTTCCCCATTGAATACGTGTATTTTTTTAATGACAGAGTAGTTACCCAGAAAGACCGTGAGGCAGAGTAAGGCAATCACTTTCAAAGCAAAAAAAAACTCCCCATAAGTTCAGGCGTCTATCGCCTGGCTTATGGGGAGAACTTGTATCTGATAATTTTATGATTTCAATT